>Ga0207022_10052_pt1 | contig 32262 bp, 25 predicted proteins | sample Alteio_BWMinCont_46_FD_153307 | JGI IMG/M metagenome (GOLD analysis project Ga0207022, IMG submission 153307) | Enriched cells from forest soil in Barre Woods Harvard Forest LTER site, Petersham, Massachusetts, United States -... | ecosystem: Environmental > Terrestrial > Soil > Temperate forest >... | reverse complement strand
CGGCCTGCGCCCGGCGATCAGCATTTGCGTGATTGATGCGCTGCTGTTTCCCGGCGTGCCCGATCTGCATCTCGATTTTCGATTGCAGAATTGCCGTCACGGCTTGGTATTGACCGACGATCTTCAGGTTCACTTTCTGGAATTGCCGAAGTATAATCCAGAAGCCCGACCTGTGGCCAATGCCACACCATTGGAGAAATGGGCCTATTTCTTTCGATATGCCTCACAACTGACGCCAGACGAGATCAGTGGACGCCTGGCGGACACAGAGTTTTCTGAAGCCGCAGGAGTTTTGGAAATGATCGCCCAGTCGCCGCGTGAACGTGAAATGTACGAAGCCCGGTTGAAGTTCGAACGCGATCAAGCGTGGCGGCTCAAGGTCGCGAAGGACGAGGGGATCGAAGAGGGGATTGCCACGGGGATTGCCACGGGGATTGCCACGGGGATTGCCACGGGGATCGCCACGGGGATCGCCACGGGGATCGCCACGGGAATTGAGCGGGGAGAATATTCCGGGCAAATCCGCCTGCTGCAAAGGCTGTTGGGGTTGCCTGAAACACCATCGAGCGAGCTGGCCGCGTTGGAAATCGAACAGTTGCGAAGGCTGTTTACGCAGTTGCAGGCGCGGGTGACCGATCGGCGCTGAAAATGACGGATAGCGCATTCCGAGTGTGGCAGGTCCGACGCCAGACGAGGTTTACCTCAAGCGCTTCCCGGCCAACCGCAAGCCGCGGATTGAACGGCGGCCGAATTGGCCTCGCGGTTCGCCGGGCGCCCGACCGCCCGCGCTCGTCGCCCGCAAACCCGGTGCCCGGTTCGGCGTCGAAGTCGAGTATATCACCGGGCAAAGGTCGGGAAAGAGGAGGTGCCGTCCATCATTTCACGCCAATTTGGGACGTCTCGGCAAGTCGACTCAGAACCGCCAGCGGTTATCCAGTTTGCGAAATTCCCCAGACCACGCAAACGCGCTGCGATTGATGGCACTTATTGACGATTACCATTGCAGCCACGAACACGCGAGATAATTGATCGGAAGGCCGCAAATCGCAAACGCCTTATTTCACGGAGGATGACCAAAATGATGAACAGATTGTTCGCGGCATGGTCCTTGCCCGCGCTAGTATTCTCAGGATACTTGTCGTCCGGCCGCGCGCCCGTGGCCTGCGCCGCGGATCAGCAGCCCCCTCAAGTAGTCGAAGAATTTAACATTGCAAAAGGGGGCGATCTGATTCTCCTTCCTGTGACGATCGCGGACGAGCAGTATCCGTTCGTACTTGCGACGAACTGTGATCGAACGATTGTCGACTTCCGGTTGCGCCACCTTTTGGGCAACTCCCTCGGCGAAATGGAGGGTGACAAAGAGCTTGGTCATTGGGAGGAGTTCGCCCCAATTCCGATGAAAATCGGCAAGCTCGAGTTCACGGCGTCCCGGCCCCTGCAGTGCGCGAATATCTTTCCGCCACCCGTCCGCGAACGTTTCGGCCACGCTCCGTATGGTGTCGTGGGGCTCGATTTCTTGCGAGACCGCGTCGTCCAGATCGATTTTGATAACGGAAAGCTGCGCATCCTCGCGGCTGGGCCGAACGCCGAACGCGAGCCGAAATCGGGCCGCGAACCCATGCTCGCAGAGGGCAGTCGCAATTTTCCGTCAATTGTCCAGCGGGTTGATGGGCATGGCTGGTCTCCCTTTGTGGTAGATACTTCGATGACCGGTCCAGTAATCGTTCCCTCGCGGCTGATGGCCGAGCTGATCGAAAAAAAAGCTGTTACCAATCTGTGCGAGGAGGCGTTCTTGGCGTTTGATGGGCGCCAGAATCGATATCGTTCAGGCCGGTTACGCGGTCTTGGGGCAACCGCTCGTCAGGTTGTGCGGGATCTCCCGGTGCTCGAGGGTGACTTCGGCTGCGTTGGCCTTGGCTATCTGTCACGGTTCCAGCTCACGCTTGATTTCAAGAACGGCAAGCTTTACATGGTGCCGGGGGCCAACTTCGACGCACCATACCACGACAACTGGACAGGGATGCTCGTTGTGCTCAGAGACCATGAACTTACGGTGGCAGCCGTGGACCCGAAACGCGCCGCGGCGAAGGCTGGAGTACGGCCGTCAGACGTGCTGCTGGACCTGAACGGAACGACGGCCGCCGGGTTCAGCGTTTTTCAAATCAGCGAGCTCTTGGGGAAGGGCGGCGCACACAAAGTGACGATTCGCCGCGAGTGTCGCGAGGTCGTGCTGGAGCTCATCCGGCCCAAAGACGACGCATTGAACGACGCGCTGCCAAGAAATTAACAACAACGCGTCGCATCGTGCCGAATCCCGGCGCGCCGGGACTGCGACAATTTGCAACGCGAGACGAGCCTGTCAGCCACCGTGGCCGGCACGCTCGACTTCCTGAACAACTACGCCCACAATGCCGACAGCGCGATCACGCAGATCACGCAGCAGGGCCAAACGAGAGGGAGTTCGGTGGCTTTAACGGTTAGTCGCACCCATTTTGTCGGGGAAACGTGAGACGTCTGGGCAACGCACTCGTGGACAGACAAAATGGTTTTCGCTACTGTTGAAATTGCCCAGCCCGCCCAATCACCCCGCGCATGATGGGTGGCACTGTGCTCGGTCGACACGAATTTCGATCAGGTGCAGATCGGCGATATTCTTGGCGAACTGAGCGTCGCTCATCCGCACCAGGTCATCGACACTAACGTTGCTCGCACCGAATTGAGATCTCATGTCGTCGACGAGTTTTGACTTGGTCAGCCGCACGGGATGAATTCCGATGATGGATATTTGCGGTTGCATGGCTCGATCCTACTTCTCACAAGATACGTAAACGTCGGGAAGCAAACGGTTGAGGTCTTCAATTTCGGCATCGCTCAGTGGCGCATCGGCGAGCGACAGCCGTTTCAGGTGCTTCAGTTGCCGGACAGACTCCACGCCCGCCTGTGCGAACTGCTTGCCGTCAAGGGATAGTGATTCGAGATTCTTCAAGCCTTTCAAATGCTCGATTCCTGTCCCCGTGAGCTGCGGCATGTTCGCGAGTTGCAGGCTTTGAAGTTCGGTGAGCTTCGCCAGATCCAGCAATCCTGCGTCGGTCACGCCGGTCCCTTCGAGGTCGAGCCGCTTCAACGCGGTCAACCGGCTCAGGTACGATACTCCGACGTCTGTAATGGCGGTATTTGAGAGCCGGGCGACAGAAAAGGTGTCAGGAACCTTTATAAAAGGTTCCTGACACCTTTTACTTACCCTTTTACTTACCAAAAAAGGGAGACCGGGTGAAAGGGTGGAATTGACGCAGCACTGACGCAATGCCTGCCAGTTCCCGTCTCATTTTTTCTCCGCCGCCACAGGCTGCGGTTCGAGGGAGGACAGAAGCTCGATTTTGGCAAAGAATGCGTCACCGCCCATCGCCGTCGGAGCCATGCCGGTCAGCCGCATTGTTCCGAATTCCTTCCACAGATCGCGTGTGACGACCACCCAGTCGCGCGGCGGCGCTTCTGCGACCTGAATCGCCTGCCAGCCGGTACTGTTTGCGCCGCTGTAGAGACGGCAGCGCTGGGTCTGGGCATCGGGCCAGGCGCCGTCATCGGCCAGCTCGAGCATCACTCCCGTCGCGGCCGGCGATTTCCACGCGAATCGCAGGTAGCGGTATTCGCCACGACCGGGCTTCTCAACTATCTTAAAATCCCAGCCCGGCAGGCGCGCCGCGAAGCGCTGCAAGGGCGACAGGCGCAGGGACGGCTTGCCAGCGAACGGCTCGTCGGCGGTCAGCACGGCTCGGCCGGCACCCTCGTTGAGGGCGCGGACGGTCGCCGGATCGCCATCGAACAGCACCACCCCCGGCGCCCCGCGGAGCTGTTCTCGTAAGTACCCGAGCAGGTTGGCGGCGTCCGGCACGCTCACCACTTTTTCCAGACCATCCGGCATCAGCGAAGTGGCGGACCCGAACATTTCTTCAATGTCTTTGCGGAGGAGTGTGTCTTCGACACCCTGCTCGCGACGCAAAGTGACGCTGGTGGCAGTCTCGGCGGCCAGAATGCCGGTGAAGACTCGTCCGTCGCGCGTGTTCACCGTGTAGGCCCGGTAGCCGGGGACGATGACGCCACTCGGATCGAGCATGTCCATCAGGAGTGAATCGTCGGGTCGATTCTGGAAAGCGGCCAGATCGGGGCCGACTGCAATCCCGCGTCCGTTCAATTGGTGGCACTTCTGGCATTGCTTCTCGAACACTTCCTGCCCTTTCCTGGTGTCGCGAGGCAGACTAAGTGCGGCCTGATAGTTCTTGACGAGCCGCTGGCGCTCTTCATTGGTGGCCCGACGGGCAAGGAGGGTCTTTGCGCGGTCGCGAATGGCCGGGTCCTGACTTTCCAAAAGTTGTGTCTGCCGCAGCGCCGGCAGGCTGGACGGGTCGATCACCTTCTTCTCGACCGCGTCGAGGACGAGCGGCAGCCGGTCTATCCGGGCGCAGACCGCGTCGAGCAGGGCGCCCTGCACGCGCGGCGTGTATGACGGCCAGTCTCTCAACAGGGCTGCCGTCAGCTCTGAGCTGTCTGCCGTGGCAAGTACCTGAACCGCGGCCAGTTGCACGTCGAGCGATTGGCGGGCGGCCAGCAATTCCCTCAGGGAATCCAGCTCCGCCGGCGGACCGCCTTCCAGCGTCGCCAAACTCACCACGCGCTCTGTCGTCGGGCGATTCTCGTCGAGGGCCACCTCGACCGCCGCCTTCCGCACTGCGCGAAAAGCGGGAGATTCGTCAAGCCGCAGCAGGCTGGCAATCCGCAACACCTGCTTGCGCTCTGTGCCGGAGGCCGCTTCGAGCAGACGTTCAAGCGCCTTCTGCGCCCTGGCGTCGAATGTCTTTTTCGAGACATCCCGTGCCAGTCCTTCGGCCAGACCAACGAGAACCAACTCACGAGTTGCCGCGGCTCGTTTTGTCTTCAGGTCAGCGAGCCATTCCAGAAGAAAGGCCATCTCTCCCTCGTTGCGCCGCGCGCCGGTCACGGCCGCCAGCGGCCGAAGAAGCCCGCTCTCCCCATCGCCCGCCGTTTGCGCGAGAATCCGGGCGAGCTCGGCCGAACGTTCGGGGACCGCGGTCAGAATCGCGGCCTGCATCCATGGGTCGTGTCCGTCGGATTTCACGAGCTGGACCAGCGACGGCAGTACGTCCGGGCTCCGGCTCGCGCCAAGCGTACAGGCCAATTGCAGGCGCACCTCGGGGTGCGGATCTTTGACCATGCGCAGCACTCGGGCCAGGAGTGCCGGCGCCTGGTCGAGCTGGCGCTCTGCCAGTCTCAGCGCGTGCAGGCGCACCCCGTAATGCTCGTCCTCAAGCGCTCGCTCGACATCGCCATGCGTGAGAGCATCCAAGCCGTCGAGTGTGTGAAGTGCGTGCAGGCGGGCCTGTGGAGTCGTCCCGGTGCGGTAGAGTTGCTTCAAGGCCCCGATTACGCTCAGGTCGTGACGTTCGACGAGCAGTCGCTGAGCGGTCAGCCGCCGCCAGGCGTTGGGGCTGGATAGCTCGGCGAGCAGGCGATCGCTGGTCGCAGCGGCGAGGTTTGCATTTGCCGCCGGAGTCTGCTCGCCGTACACGATTCGCCAAATGCGGCCGTGGTCGTGCCCGTTACGCAGGCTCTCGACGTATTCCTGTTGCAGGTAGCGGGGGATCGCTGAATAGTCCTCGATGATCTCGCGGTACATGTCGACCACGTACAGCGCCCCATCCGGACCAACGGCCAGGTTCACCGGTCGAAACCACTGGTCGTTGGTGGTGAGGAACTCACGGCCTTCGTCCGCGCGGCGGGCTTCGAAACCCGCCTCCTGCGGCATCAGAACGCAGCGATGGATCAGGTTTTGTGCGGGCTCGCAAGAAAAGTGATTGCCGCGATAGGCCTCGGGAAAAAGGCCGGCCTGGTAGAGCGTCGGGGCACAGGCCGATGTGAAAAGCCCGGCGTTGGTTTCCGCTGCTCCATAGAACTTCACCCACTCCTCGACCGCTCCTCGCTTCCGGCGCCACGGGTCGGGACCACTCGTGGGGAAGACCCGAGCCGGATGGCCATAACTGCAGATGTTCACCACAGGGTTGAGCGAGGCGGCGTAGGGGTTGCGCGCCAGGGCATGGTACGGAAGGGGTGCGACAAAAAGGGCGTGCTGCTGATTGGTGCACAAGAACCTATGGCCCCAATCGTCGATCGCCAAGCCGAAGCCGCTGGTGCCCCCCGACACGGGCTCGATTCGGCTGCCGTCCGGCTGGAACCGGAAGCACGTTGTGCCCAGCTCGACTTCACCCTTCATGTGTGGACCGCGGATTGTGCCTGTGCTCGACATTCCCGCTGCCGCGTAGATCCAATTGTCCGGGCCCCAGCGCGGGTTACTGATGTTGCTCCAGATCTCGCCCACGCCGAAGCCGGTAAACAGCGTTTCACGGACCTCGGCTGTTCCGTCGCCGTTGCGATCGGCAAGAAAAATGATGTCAGGTGCACACAGGACGATCACGCCGTCGCGGGCCGGCACGACGCCGTAGCACGGAGGCAGCCGATCGGCGAAGACGCTCGAGTGCACCGCGTGCCCGGCACCGTCGAGCTCGAGCTGCCGAACCGTGCCGTAAGTTTCCATCGCGGCCCGTTCTTCGGCCGCTTTGGTCGCCGGGATGCGGCGCACCTCCGTGTCCAGTTCACCGCTCTTGTTCAACTCGAGAATGTCGTAATAGCCGTCGAGATTATATCCGTGCAGCTCGCAGATGAAGATTCGCCCGCGGGCATCGAAACACATCCCCGTCGGCTCAGTCACGTAGGGTTCGGCGGCGACCAGCTCGATGCGAAAGCCCGGCGGCAACTGGAATCGATTGCGGCTCACCTCGGGCGCCAGCGGTTTCGGGGCGTCGGCCGCCTTGGGAATCTTCCCGGCAATGGCGGCGCTGGCCGGCATCTGCGCATTTGCTATGACAATGCATAGCGACGCGGTGATGATCCACTTCAACATTGATTCCTTCAGCCGTTTCAGGACGCGATCGACGGCTCTCAGAGTCCGTTTGTCTGGAACCATCGTGCCAGTAAAGAAGGATGCCTCGCGGACGTGATCATACCAGAGTCGAGATGAGGATACCGTTGGCCGCGTGGGTAAATGAATCCCGGTCACTGCGCGATTACTCGAGACGATGTCACGATTCTGGAATCTTCAGGTCAATTAATGAAGGTTTCTCTATATTCATGTCGGAGTTCGACGGGACTGACCCCAGACCCATCACGGATCGCGGACGCCAGCGTTGGCGAGTGCGTCGGGTCCGGGTAGATTGTGAATGCACGATCTCACCACCGCCGCGCAGGATGCGTTGTGCTGGCGGGGCTGGTGATCGGATACTCACTGAATCTTCTCGGCAAACATGCCGGTATTCCTGTTCACGTTTGGTTTGTAGCACTCCCTCGGTCGCTCGCGCCATGCAACGCGCCAACTTGACAACCGATCTTAGCCCCGACCAGAGCGCGCAGCTCAGCGACCTGGGCATCGTAATTCTCGATGGCTTGATGAGCCCGGCATTTTGTGGCCGGCTTCGCTCGCGCATCGCTCGGTTACACGAGCTTGAAGGAGCGCGGGCCGGAGCGGAGTTCAAACAAGAACCCGGTTGCTTGCGGCTGGCCAACCTCGTGGCCAAAGGCGACGAGTTTGCCGAGGTGATCGGTTGCCCCGAGGTTCTGGCGTGCGTCCGGAAAGTGCTGGGACCGGCAATTAAGCTCAGCAGCCTCAACGCACGCACCGCTCTGCCGGGTTGCCCGAGTCAACCGCTGCACGCCGATATGGCGGCGGTTGCCGATGCGCAAGGCTACTGGGTATGCAATACCGTGTGGATGCTCGACGATTTCACTCCCGACAACGGGGCGATACGCTACGTGCCGAGGTCGCACTGCTGGGGAAAATTGCCGCAAGATTCGTTGAACGACCTGTCGGCGCCGCATCGGGACGAAGTGCTCATCACTGGCCCGGCCGGCACGGTCGTTGTGATGAATGCCCACCTTTGGCATGGTGGGACAGCTAATCGCACACCAGCCTCCCGCACGGCGATTCACGCTTTTTATTGTCGCTCCGATAAGCCTCAGCAACAACACCAAAAGACCCTGCTGCCGGCCGATGTGCAACGCGGCCTTTCACCCGAGTTGCGCGCGTTACTCGCCCTGGACGATCCGCTCAACGACGAGTTGGCGCACAGCACAATTCCGCGGAGCGGTTTTTTGGTTTGAAGCCTGCCGAAGTATGACGCCCATGTCGGCTGCACCCGATCCCATACTCCCCGAGCGGCGCGAGCGCGACGGAATAATTCCAGATTACCCTGACACACGACCGGGTTGAATTCCGCCTCGCGGGCAGTCACACTGGCCCCTGTTGAACCGGGAATTCTCATGCATCGGGAAGACGACGTCCGAATCGACGTGGGTCGCGCGTCGCATGGCGGTGATTTCATGCGCCTCGTCCATGTTCGGACTGGAATCATGCGATTGCACCCTGGTCCTTTGGCCAATATTGACCGTCGCGAACTTGTCGAACGATGGTGTGCCGAAATCGAGGGAGAGCTACAAGAGAAAGGGCTCTCGCGGCACCTCGTCGCGGAAGCGCTTCCTGCCGGCTCGCCAGGCGTTTTCTCGGCGAGACTTTTTGAAGCTCAAACACCGGAAGTTGCCTGGGGCCGAGGCGATCCTGGAACAGAATGGCTGGCATTCTCCCCCCTGTCTGGATCGAAGCCCAATGCGCGGGCGACAGAAAAGGTGTCAGGAACCTTTTTATAAAGGTTCCTGACACCTTTTACTCGACTCATCAGATCCAAGTTTTCGAGAAGCCGGAGCTTCGTGAGATTCGCAACAACACTGTCCTATCGCGCCCCGACGTCATTCTGGTTCCGGGGGCGGGTACACGTATGGGAACAGGAAAGTACTGGACCTGAGATCACCAAGCCAGATTGGACCATCGTCGGCCAAGCCGTAAAAACGCTGGTCGTCGTCGCTCCCCAAATTGGCCCATGTGCCAATCACCTCGCCAAGTGCGTCGCCGCTGTGCAAATAAAGACACCCGATCGGCTTGTAGAACGCTCCGAGGACTCGACCGCCGCTGCCTGTCCGCAAGTTGATCCAGCAAGCCGGTCCGAAGCTCAGGGGATAGCCGACAAGCGCGACAATGGCCACCAAGACAGCCGTGCATTTCGCCCAACGCTCTCGCCGGTTCACAATTCGCACAGTCAGCCAGACGCAGAACGCGGCGAAGGCCATGGCCAGAGCGGCGATAATGAACGTCGTAAGCGTATCAGGCTCGTCGGGTATCGTGAGATTGCAAACGACCATGCGGTAAGGCACCATCGAGCCAGGCCCTTCGAGGTCTTCCCATTCTTCGCTCATGCCCGGCATTCTACCGTCCGTGGAGCGGGGGCGGGAAGGCGACCTGCGCTGTAACTTCCGAATACCCGAACTGTCGCACTGCGGATGCTGGGGCATGCGATTCTCGATGGGAGCGCTGACAGTCAAACAGGTCCATTCGTAGTCGAGCGCAACCGACCGGCGCTCCGTGAGAGTGGACGCACCTCACCCACAAAGCGTCTGGGCGACAGAAAAGGTGTCAGGAACCTTTATAAAAAGGTTCCTGACACCTTTTACTCGACGCTATTGTTGCGTTTCTATTTTTCAAACCCATGATGCGAAATAATAGATATCTGAAAAAAATGTCGGCCAAATTCCGGATCGCGACGAGTAAGATGAAGTCAGGCAGTCCAATTCAGACTCGGCAGAATGTTGCCCAACAGTGGACCAAAGATGAAGGCGGAAGGATGAAGGCTGAAACAGGAAGAGTCTGGTGAATGGGTGCCGAGCGCAGCGCGACGAGTGCGGTGAAAAAAACCGGTAAATTTTGGAGTTCTTAGCAAAATCGTGCGGGAAGGTGGCGCGGTTTCCGGACGGGACGCGACTTCTCGGGAGACCGGCCGGCTCGAGGAATGCCTGCGACAACGGGTTCGTCAAACACTGGAACTGCCGTCGTATTTTATGATTCCGGGCAGGTTAGATTCCTACCCCACGATGCAGCAGGTTGGAAACCTGCCATACGATACGGGCAGGTTGGAAAACCTACCCCACGTTCGACTTTTGCTGCGCGGCCGAACGGGCGGCCGTTTCCAGGATGGCGATCACCGCCAGCATGCAGGCCACCATTGACAACACCAACAGCGCGCCGGGCCAGCCCTCGACTTGATACAGCAACAGCCCTCCCAGGCCGGTCGTGATGGTGATCAGGTCAATTGTCAGCACGGCGTGTTTGCGGCTCATCCCCAGTTCCACAAGGCGATGCGAGAAGTGAGACTTGTCGGCGTGAAAGGGACTGCGCCCCTGCGACAAACGAATAAGCACGACCGAACAGAAATCGTAGAGCGGCACCGCCAGCACACACAGCGGGGCCAGAATCACGTGCCTGCCGGTTGGCCCGGCGCCGCCTGTTGAACCCAGGAAACCGGTCCGGCCGTAGTCATAGAACGTCCCCACCACAGTCATACAGGCCAGCCACAGTCCAATCAGGCAGCTTCCCGTGTCCCCCATAAAAATGCGTGCCGGCGGCCAGTTGTGAAACAGGAAGCCGGCCAGCGAACCGGCCAGCAGGAACAGAAACACGGCAACGAACCAATGCGGCTCTGCCGTGCCCGTCAGCATGATCACCGCAAAGATGACCGATGCGATCAGCCCGATTCCGGCAGAGAGACCGTCCATGTTGTCGAGAAAGTTGAACGCATTCGTCAAGACGACGATCCACAGCACGGTCAAACCCCAGCCGATCCAGGGAATGTCGACGAACAGCGTTCCTCGAACTCCGCCGGCGACCAGCCCACAGGCAACCGCCAGTTGCACCGCCAGCTTGGGCTGCCAGCTCAGGGACCGCAGGTCGTCGACCAGTCCCAATCCGCAGATGACAATTCCAGCCAACACGATGGTCCACAGCAGGCCAGAACGATACATCATTCCTGACAGATGTTCGGTCAAATCAGCAGGTACCCAGGAGGAGGGCAGCGCATCGCGTGAAATGAGCCAGACAATGAATTGTGCCACGGCAAGAGGCAAGACTACGCCAAAGGCAATCGCCAGTCCCCCTCCCAGTGGCATCGGGACGACGTGCACTTTGCGGGAGTTGGGATGATCGACCAGCCCCAGCCGGGGCGCGATTCGCCGCATGACGGCCGTCATCATCGTCGAGACCATCAGCCCTGAAAGAGTGCACGCGGCGATCAGCAAGAGCATCGGAGAATCGCTTTCACGTGGTTGGAGTTACTTGGTCGAGCTGGAGGTTAGAGGATGAATGATCGAGATGCGCTGGCGTCGACGTATTTCTCGATCCTTCATCCTCGATCCTCCATCTTCCTCTCGTCCCTCGTTCATGCGTGACGGGACCGCAAAAAACCGGTATGTTACGCGAACACGGCTGTGAAACCAATTCCCGTCTTTATGTCGAATCGGCCGAAAACGATGTCTGCCCCGCCTCCTGCGCACCTGAGAGCCCGCAAACTCGAGGGGATCCTGGAAGTCGAATGGGCCGACACGCCCCTGGCCAGGGTGCCGTTCAAATTGTTGCGCTCGCGTTGTCCGTGCGCATCGTGCGTGGATGAAAACACCGGCGTGCGAATTCTCGATCCGGCGACAATTCCTGACGACATCGTTCCGACCAATCTGGGTTTCACCGGTAATTACGCCCTGAAGATTACGTGGTCCGACGGGCACTCCACTGGCCTGTATACGTGGGACCTGCTCGCGGAGATTGCGCAATGTACGAAGTCGAGCTGAAATTTCCACTGCTTGATGCCGAGCCTGTCATTCATCGACTGGCACTCTTGGGGGCGGAGCAGCGCGCCCCGCTGGAACAGACCGACCTGTATTTCAATCATCCGGCCCGTGACTTCGAGCAGACCGATGAAGCGCTGCGGATACGCAGCCTTGGGAATCGGCACCTCGTGACGTATAAGGGGCCGGTCGTCGATTCGCAAACCAAGACCCGCCGTGAAATCGAAGTTCCGCTGGAGGGAGGCGACGCGGCCAAGCAATTTGCTGCGATCTTGCGGCTGCTGGGTTTTCGACCGGTTCGCGAGATTTGTAAACGCCGCGTGCCGTATCAGTGCACCTGGCAAACCCGACGGTTCGAAATCGCGTTGGACGAAGTCGTCGGGCTGGGGCGCTTTGTCGAAATCGAGACGCAGGCCGACGAGGCCGGACGTTCCGCCGCCGTCGAGGCGATCCTAGCGTTCGCATCGCAGTTTCAACTCGGCATTCCCGAGAAACGGTCGTATTTGTGCCTGCTGCTGGAGTTGGATCGAGCTGAAGGATGAAGGATGAAGGATGGCGAGCGGCGTGGCGTCAGCCCGCCGGTGCCGTCGTGGATGATTTCAGGTACAAGAAGCTCAAAATTCCTTGAGTTTGCTCTTGCAGATTGCCGACAACTCATTACTATATGTATGTTCAGTACATTGCTCCAAACGAGGAGATGCCCATGACAACCAAATCCAAACCGACTCGTACGCCCTCCGCCAAACCGGACGCCGCCAAACAGGCCGACGACAGCCCCGACCGCAAAATGCTCGAAAATGCCTTGGGGCAGATCGAAAAGACCTTCGGCCGCGGCTCGATCATGAAGCTCTCAGACCCTCTTGGCGTGCCGATCGAAGGGATCCCCACGGGCGCCTTGTCGCTGGACCTGGCGATGGGCGGGATGGGGTTCCCGCGAGGACGCATTATCGAGTTGTTCGGTCCCGAATCGAGCGGCAAAACGACGCTGGCACTGAACGTGATCGCCAATGCCCAGAAGGCCGGTGGAATCGCCGCATTCATCGACGCCGAACATGCGCTGGATCCGGCCTGGGCCAAACGGCTGGGGGTCGATCTGGAAGACCTGCTGGTCAGCCAACCCTCGTACGGCGAAGAGGCGCTGCAGATCGCCGAAATGCTCATCAAGTCGAACGCCGTCGATTGCATCGTCGTCGATTCGGTGGCGGCCCTGGTTCCCAAGGCCGAGCTCGACGGCGACATCGGCGATACGCACGTCGGCTTGCAGGCCCGGATGATGAGCCAGGCGATGCGCAAGCTGACCGGCGCCATCGCCCGCTCGAAAACCTGCGTGATCTTCATCAATCAGATCCGCGAAAAAATCGGGGTCATGTTCGGAAGTCCCGAGACGACCCCCGGCGGCCGCGCGCTGAAGTTCTACAGTTCGTGCCGCGTCGACGTCCGCCGCCTGAGCACGCTCAAAGAGGGAGAGACGGCGATCGGCATTCGGATGAAGGTCAAGATCGTCAAGAACAAAGTGGCGCCTCCGTTCCGGCAGGCCGAATTCGACATGCTGGGCGAAGAGGGGATCAGCCTGGAAGGAGACGTCATCGATCTGGCCATCGAACACCGCATTCTCGACCGCTCCGGGACGTGGCTTTCGTATGGCGACGTCAAAATGGGCCAGGGGCGCGACAAAGCTCGGGTATTCCTGAAGGAGAATCCCAGTCTGCTCCAGGAATTGATGCAAAAGATTCGAGCCGTGCACGGTGTTCACGCTGCCGGCGGGGCTTCTTCGAATGGTCAGGCGGCGGTGGCTGCGGAAGATGAGTGAGGAAAGTCGTCCCAAATGGTTTGCTAAACGAACGGCGAGTTGGGCAGAGAGCCACGCCAACAAACCACGAGCGGTTTAGTTCATGGAGTTGATTTCATGTGCGACGCAGTCGCAGTGCGTAAGCCCCGACAGGGGCGATATAATGCAGCCAGTGGCGCCAGCCACTGGAACGCGGCAAAAATAATGTCAAAAGCCCCGGTAGGGGCGACATACGACTGCCGAGTCGACAACAAATTCTCAACGCGTTGGCGGTTTTTGGTCACGGTTCATTCCGGTCTCGAGTCTGCGAAACCTATGTCGCCCCTCCGCGGCTGCGCGCTTTTTTCGTGATACCAGTGGCTAACGCCACTGGCTAAAGTATGCCGCCCCTACCGGGGCTCTTGCCAGTCAAGCCGTATCGTGCGTGGATTCATAGCGATCACCTTCAGCGAATTGGCCTGTCACCCTGACATTTGAGAAGCTAGTCTGATGGATTGAGTACAAGCCCACGGCTTGCCGGTTCGGTTTCCTTTTTCAGCATCGAGATCAGATTCATGTTTCGTCACGCGACTCGGTTCTTGGGCCTTGCCGTAATTCTATCGGCCCCGGCATTGTGGTCCGCCTGTCCGGTCAACGGACAAGAAACCAACGGCCTGGCGGCAGCCGCGGCCATTCAAGAGGCGTTCATCAAGGCGATCGAAACGGCCGAGAAGTCGGTCGTCAGCATCACCCGCGACAAACGTCAGGCCTTCCATCAGGACAATCGCATTCCGATTTTCGGACGCAACCCCGGTGCCGATCCAGCCGACCCGAACTGGGTTCCGAACGAATTCGGCGCGGGCCTGGTGATCGACAAAGCGGGACTGATTCTGACGAATTATCACCTTGTCCGCGGGGGCCCGGTCGAAGGCAAGCCCGACCAGAAAGCGGATCAGACACTGTATGTGCGTCTTGCCGACCGGCGGGGGTTCGACGCGCGGATCTTTGCCGCCGACCCCCGCAGCGACCTGGCGGTCTTGAAAATCCCCGTCGGCGATCTGCCGGCGTTCAAGTTGGAAACCAAGACCACACCCGTGCGCAAAGGGCAGTTCGTCATCGCTCTGGGAAACCCCTACGCCATCGCACGTGACGGGTCGGCCTCTGCCACCTGGGGAATCGTCAGCAATGTTTCCCGCCAGGCCATGCCCGAAGGGGAAGTCAGCGATCCGGATCGCAAACGCAACGAGACAATCCATCATCTGGGCACATTGATTCAACTTGACGCGCGGCTCGACCTGGGCACCAGCGGCGGAGCACTGTTGAACCTGCAAGGCGAATTGATCGGAATGACTACTTCGCTGGCCGCCATCGTCGGCTACGAGAAGTCTGCCGGCTTCGCCATACCCTTCGACGATTCGATGAAGCGGATCATCGAATCTCTGCGCCAGGGAAAAGAAGTCGAATACGGATTTCTGGGAGTCACACCAGGAGAGATTTTGCCCGGTGAGTCGGTCAGCCCGGAGTTCGCTCCGATCGCGGCACGCATCAAACGGGGAGCCGCGCGAATCGATTTTGTGGTTCCGAACCTGCCGGCGCAGCGTGCCGGCCTTTCCGCCGGCGACATCGTCCTGTCTGTCGGCGATAAGCGCGTGTTCGGGATCAATGACCTGGTGCGAGAAATCGGGCTGGTGGCGCCCGGTACGGACGCGCGGCTCACGATCTTCCGCCCGCAACTGGGGCGTGAAATCGAGATTAAGAACGTCGAAGTCGGAAAGTGGCCGGTCCTGGACGAAGAGGGCCTGATTGCCACGACGCCGTTGCGGGAACCATGGCGCGGCATCGCCTACGACTATGCGACGGGCCGCAAGCGATTCTTTTCGATTCCATCGCCACATGAGCCATTGCAGGGAGTGCGGATTGTCGAAGTACGCCCTGGCACGCAGACATCCGCAAAAGAATTGCAGCCTGGCGACCTGATCACGGCCGTCAAAGGGGTCCCCGTACGGTCGCCGCGCGAATTCGCCGAGGCCGTCAAGAAAGAGAACGGTCGTCCGGTCGTACTTACAATCTGGTCGCCGTCCGACCGTAACTCGGCAGGGTTCGACCGTAATTCGCCTGGACGTCCGGTCGAAATCAAACCTTGAATTGTTCCTTCAATTCTGATTCGGCGGCCACTAGAATCTCCCGTTGATGCCCGCACGACTGCGGGGCAATCGCGCCGTGGAGATTTCTGAGCTAATGAAAACCGACGAGCTGCGTGAAAATTATCTGGCGTTTTTCGAGAGCAAGGGGTGCGTGCGGCGTCCCAGCGACGTGCTGGTTCCCCGGGGCGATGCATCGGTGTTGTTCACGCCTGCGGGAATGAACCAGTTCAAGAACCAATTTCTGGGCATCGGCAAACTCGAATTCACACGGGCCACAACCTGTCAGAAGTGCCTGCGCACCGGCGATATCGACAACGTCGGCAATACCGCCTATCACCACACGTTCTTCGAAATGCTGGGCAACTTCTCGTTCGGCGATTACTTCAAGCGAGACGCGATTCACTGGGCTTGGGAATTCCTGACGGCAAAAAAATGGCTCAGGCTCGATCCCGCGCGGCTGAGCATCACCGTGTATCTCGACGACGACGAGGCATACGACATCTGGCACAACGAAGTGAAGGTTCCCGCCAGCCACATTCGCCGCGAAGGAGAAGACGAGAATTTCTGGCCTGCCGGCGCGCCGTCGAAGGGCCCCGACGGCGTGTGTGGCCCATGCAGCGAGATTTACTACCATGCTCCCGGCGCCAGGAGCAGCGTTGAAATCTGGAACCTGGTGTTCACGCAGTTCAATCGCGTCGGGTCGCCCCCCGACAACCTGCGGCCGCTGCCGAAGAAGAATATCGACACAGGGATGGGGCTGGAGCGCACGGCTGCCGTGCTCCAGGGCGTCGACAGCAATTTCGAAAACGACGTGCTGAAGCCGCTGTGCCTGGCGGCTGCTGAGGCCGTGGGACTGGCCTATGATTTCGGCGCGCTTCACGGGCGCGCGGTGCGGCGAATAGCCGACCATGCCCGCGCGGTGACTTTCTGCATCCACGAGAATGTCGTGCCGGGCAACGAGAAACAGGGCTATGTCGTGCGTCAGCTCTTGCGCCGGGCAGTGCTCGAAGGATATCTCCTGGGTCGACAAGACCCGTTCCTGTCGCGCCTGGTGCCCACCGTGGCCCAGGTGATGCGGCGCGGATACCCCGAACTGGCTGAGACAGTCGAGCGAGTCGAGTTCGTCGTCAAAGCTGAAGAAGAGTATTTTCTGCGAACCGTCGACAAGGGACTGAAAAAACTGGAACGCGCCATCGAAACGCTCCGTAAAGAGGGCCGCAGCGCCATTTCCGGAGACGATGCCTTCGACCTGCACCAGACCGACGGTTTTCTGATCGAGCTGACCGAAGCGATCGCCGCCCGTAACAATCTGTCGGTCGATCGCGGCCGCTTTCGCGAGCTGATGAATCAGCATCACCAGGTCAGCGGAAAGGATGCGTTCGACGACTCGGTCATGAAAGCGGGGCCTCTGGATGCGATCCGACAGACGTGTGCAGGAACCGAATTTCTCGGCTATGAAACCACGCAGGCCGATGGCGAGGTCGTAGGAATCGTGGCCGAGAATCAGCTCGTCGACGTACTGAATTCAATCGGCCATGAGTCGCCGGTGGTCGTGGTGCTCAATCGCACACCGTTCTATGGCGAGGCTGGCGGACAAGTCGGCGATACGGGCGTGCTCGAAAATGCCGCCTGTCATTTTCAGGTTCAGGACACCCAGCGGCACGGGGGGTTCATTTTGCATCGGGGGCACCTGCGTCGGGGCAGTTTCGGCGTGGGCGACATCGTCAACGCACGAGTCGACGCGAACCGCCGCGCCGGGATTAAGCGGGCCCATTCGGCAACGCACCTGCTGCACCACGCCTTGCAAAAGGCGCTCGGCAGCCATGCTACTCAGCGCGGGTCCAAAGTTGAAGAGGACTCGCTGCGGTTCGATTTTACGCAGCCACGACCTATCCCGCGCGAGCAACTGATCGCCATCGAAAACGAAGTCAACGCCCGCGTCGCCGAAGGCGCCACCGTGTCGTCGCAGATTATGGACCTCGATGCCGCTCGCAAGTCGGGGGCCACGGCCCTGTTCGGCGAGAAGTACCCCGACCGTGTCCGCGTCGTCAGCATGGGAGATTTCAGCCGCGAGCTGTGCGGCGGAACTCACCTGACGAACACCGGGCAGGTCGGCCTGTGCAAGATCGTTGGAGAAGAATCGGTCGCCGCCGGCACGCGCCGCATTACTGCCCTCACGGGCGAAAAGGCCCTCGAAAAGATTCGGCACGACGAGCAGTTGCTCATCGAGATTGCGCAACTCGTCAAAGCGCCGCGGGTCGACGACCTGCCGCAACGCGTTGCTGCTCTGGTCGACGAGGTCCGCACGCTCAAGCAGAATCTCCATAAGCTCAGCGCGCAGGCCGCCGTCGGATTAGTCGACGAGCTTCTCGAAAAGGCTGTCGACGTCGCGGGGGTGAAAGTGATCGTGCATCTGGCTGCCGACTGGGACGCCGATACGATGCGGTCGCACATCGACCAGCTTCGCGGCAAGGTGTCTCCTCTGGCGGTGCTTTTCGGCTCAGCGAGTGAAGGCAAGGTGCTCTTGATAGCGGCTCTCAGCAAGGACCTTGTCGAACAAGGCGTGAGCGCCGGAGAATGGGTGAAGGCAGCCGCGAAGGCCGTCGGCGGCGGTGGCGGCGGCCGGCCCGACCTGGCTCAGGCCGGCGGCAAGCATCCCGAGAAGCTGCCGCAGGCGATGAGCGACGCGATCGAGTATTTGCGGGAAAAATTCGGCAGCCGTTGAAATATGGACGAGCCGCTGAAGGCGAACCCGCTGTAATGTAGTCATTCTCGCTCCGCGAGATGAGTTATCGCGGGTGACTTGCGCGAGTCACACCCGAACAATCGAAATCCCTGCGATGCCTCTGGGAAGCCGGAAGACGCCCGGACGCCGGCGCGGCTAGTGAAAGCATTGGCATGCGGCAGAATCTGGCCAAGAAAGTCCACAGCCTCATCTCGCGGAGCGAGAATGACTACAATCAAGCCAATCCACGGCGCTTGAGCTCGGCCAGCACGTTCTGCACGATGGCGTCGATCTCCACGCGATCGACGGGAGAAACATTCGAAACCGGGCAACCGCCGACCGGCTGGTCGGTGAAGCCTTGGTCCGATAAGAGACATTGCAGCGTTTTACTGAGCGTGGCCAGGTCGGTCTGCTGCTCGGCCGACAGTGGCTGCCGGCCCGTCCCCATATTGAAGCCGCGCAAATTCACCGCGGCACGAAACCCTTCGGGAAACTCCGCCGAGTAGATCATCGTGTCGAACAGCGTCACCAGATCGTATTGCACCTTGCGGGCTTCGTCGAGCCGGCCGGCCAATGTCAGGTCGAACAGCCTGCGAGTGATCTCCGGAACGACCCCCGACGTGGCATTGGTTCCGCCGTCACAGCCAATCAGCAAGAGCGGCATCAAGGCGGCATCCCAGCCGGTGAGGAAACTGAAATCGGGACGGTTGGGGCGGACCGACTTGATCATGCGGATCATGTGCGGGATGTCCCCGGATGAATCTTTGATGGCGACTATTTTTTCGAACTTGTCAGCCAGTTTTTGAACAGTCGGCACGTCGATCGGGCTGGCAAACAGCGGGATGTTGTACAGCGTCACGTCGATGGGCGTGTTCTTGCCGATCTCGGCGAAATAGGCATACACCGAAGCGGGGCTGAGTTTGAAATAAAAAGGAGCCACGATCGCGACCGCGCGAACGCCCAAACTGTGGTAATACTCGCAAGCCCGGATCGTTTCGCGGACGTTCGCCTCGGCGGCGCCGGCCAGAATAGGCACACGTCCGCGCGTCTGGTCGGCCACGATTTCGATGATCCGCCGACGTTCTTCAACAGTAAACCGGGTGAACTCTCCGGTGGAACCGTTCGGGTACAGTCCATGTACGCCCCGCTCGATCAGCCAATCGACATAGCGCCGCAATTCAGGTTCGTTGACCTCACCGCGGCCGTCCAGCGGCACGAGGTTCGGTGTAAAAATTCCAGTGAGACGGTTCGATGCAGCCATAACAGGTAGTTCGGCTCGTAATTCGGTGGGATGTTGAGGCAGGGACCGCAGGCAGTTAAGCATAACTTGCAAGTTCGCTACAAGTCAGCTTCCAGCGTTGGAAATCGTAACCCGGCATGTCTCTTTTCTCCAACGGGACGGGGTAAGATCGGCACCCAAGAATCGAGTCACGATCGGCAATCGTTTCGAATGCAGCGAAATTGACGCTCTTGACGGTCACGCCGGCGCCGGCCAACGGATCGTGAAAATGACGCCGCCGGTCGCAGGCAGGCCGGTCTCGATCTGGCCGTCGTGCAAAGTGACAATGCGCCACACCTTCGATAAGCCGAATCCCAAACCACGTCCCGCTTGCCGGCCGGAATAAAAGGGGTCGAACAGGTGCTCTCTCTCGGTTTCGGAAAGTCCAGGGCCGTCATCGGCAATCGAAAACAGCGCCAGGGGCCGGCCCGATTCTTCGATCGCGCGAGCGGCGATGGACACATTGCCACCCTGCCCCAGGGCCTCGAAGCTGTTGCGCAAGAGGCTGCTGACGACAACGCGCAACTGCACGGGATCGGCCAGGATCGGCGTTTCCGCATCGGCCTGCACTTCAATCCGAATTGCTGCTGCGCGGGCTTCGCCTGCGACTTTCTCGGCAAGCTCTTGCACCACCAGCGCCAGGTCGAGTCTCTGCGGACGCGGCCGGGGCGGACGGGCGAACAACATGACGTCCCCGATCATGTCACGAATTCGGTACGCCTGTGCTCCGATCGTCGAAAGCGCATGCCGGCGGTCGGGATCGGTCTCTCCCGCCAGCAGTTGCTGTGCGTACCCGATGATGGTGGCAACAGGATTATTGATTTCATGTCCGGCTCCGGCCGCGAACTCGGCCAGCGCGCGCAACTTCTGATCGGTAAACTGCCGGTCTGGTAGTTGCCGATCTGGGGCAGGCGGATCGATCTGGGTCATGTCGCCGCGAGTGAAGTCTGTCGATGGAAAAACCCGGTTTCCGGGGGAAACCGGGTCGGCTTGAATTGCAAATTCACTTTCTATACACCAACATGCGCGCCCCAGGCGGCATCAGCCCGACAGACGGCGCACCGGTCTAGCGGGCTGCGATCGGCTCGACGTCGAGCTGCTTGCACATCAGGTCGACGAGCTGATCGACTTCAAACGGCTTTTGCAGAAACTCGTTGGCGCCGGAAGCCAGGAGTTCGGAAATCTTATCTTCTTCGACCATGCCGCTGATGCATACGATTCGCACGTCGGTCAAACTCGGATCGCTGCGGATCCGCTGACAAACCTCTTTGCCGTTGATATCAGGCAGCATCACATCGAGGACAACGACATCGGGATGATATTCCTTGACCATCATGCCCGCATCAAACCCGTTGGATGCGACACGAACCTCGAAACGACCGTCCGATTCGAGATGGTCCCGGATCAACTCGACGAGCTCTTCGTCATCATCGACGACAAGCGCTTTGCGCTTCCCGCTCTCGAGGGCATCCGTCGGGATCCCGTTTTCCTTCATGAACTTGTAGAGAATGTCCCGGGGAATCCGGCGGAATTTCGAACCGGGAACGCGAAAGCCCTTGAGCTGGCCAGAGTCAAAGCAGCGAATGATCGTCTGCTGACTGACTTTACAGATTCTGGCAGCTTCACCCGTGGTATAGACCGTTTTCATGTTGCTCATAAAACGTCCTTTTTGTCTCGACGACTTCGGTTGGGAAGCCGATGTGCAAATGACCTCGTCCGAACGAAAGAGGCCGCATCCATGGCACGACAACAGGCCCTTGATTCCCAGGAAAAAAAGGCTTGGTCAACAGTCTTTAAGAGCCGTCTGGTTGACTTTACCGAATTTACCATGAGTGCCGATTATATCCATTCTGCGGAACTGGTCAACACGCGTTATCCTCGCCAGACCGTCATCACGATGCAAGTCGATGCGGTTCTTTGATATACAGAATGAGAATGGCAATGTCTGAAGGAGTGATTCCGCTGATGCGGCTCGCCTGCGCCAGGTTACGGGGAAGGACACGACAGAGTTTCTGTCTGGCCTCGGCCCGCAACTGGGGAATCGCGTCGTAGTCGAATCGCTCGGGAATTGTAATCGCGAGAGATTGTTCCTGCTTCTCGATCAGGGCCTTTTGCCTGCGGATATATCCGGCATATTTTGCTTCCAAAGCGATCTGTTCTGCCGCTCGCGGAGACAAGTTGAGGTCGGCGACCTCGGAATTCAGGCTGCACAAGTCGGACCAGGCGATTTCCGTACGTCGGAGGAATTGCTCCAGCGTGGCACCTTGGTGAAACTGGGACGACAGCATTTGCCTGCCGCGTTCGATCTGGGCTTCGTGCGACTGCAATTGACGCCAGCGATTCGAGTCGACGGTGCCGATTCTACGACCCAGCGGAGTCAGCCGCCGGTCGGCATTATCCTGACGCAGCAGCAGCCGGTATTCGGCACGAGAGGTGAACATACGATAAGGCTCGTCCACGCCCTTCGTTACCAGGTCATCGATCAGGACGCCCAGGTAGGCCTGGCTGCGGTCGAGCAAAAAAGGGGGCATTCCTCGCAGCTTGAGCGCGGCATTGACCCCGGCGATGAACCCCTGCCCCGCGGCTTCTTCGTAGCCTGTGGTCCCATTGATCTGCCCGGCAAAATACAGGCCGGGCAGTCGCTTGGTCTCCAGCGTGGCATGCAATTGGGTGGGCGGCGCAAAATCGTACTCGACGGCATATCCGAACCGCATGATTTCCGCGCGTTCCAATCCGCGAATCGAATGGATCATTTGCTCTTGAACATCGCGCGGCAAACTGGTCGAGATGCCGTTGCAATAGAATTCCAGCGTGTTGCGTCCCTCGGGTTCGAGGAAGATCTGATGCGACGACTTGTCGGCAAAGCGCACGACTTTGTCTTCGATCGACGGACAGTACCGCGGACCGGTCGATTGAATCTGCCCGCTGTACATCGGCGCGCGATGCAAGTTGGCCCGGATCAGGTCGTGCACGGCGGCGTTGGTATGCGTAATGTAGCAATACATCTGCGGCTGCGTGATCTGCTCCGTCAGAAACGAAAAGGGCTGTGGCAGGTCGTCGCCCGGCTGTTCGCTCAAAGCAGAAAAATCGATCGTGCGGCCGTTAAGCCGCGCCGGCGTCCCCGTCTTGAACCGTGCCAGCTCGAACCCGAGCTGGTTCAGCGATTGCGACACTCCTGCGGAAGTCCCTTCACCCGCGCGGCCGCCGCTCGATTGGGCCTCGCCCGTGTGCATGACCGCCTGCAAGAACGTTCCCGTCGTCAGGACGACGGCACGCGCACGATAAACCGCCGGTCCGCGGACCCGAATTCCGGCCAATCGCCCGGCATCGATTTCGAGCACTTCGACGAGTTCCTGGCGCAGCGTCAGGTTGGGTTGCTGCTCAACCTGCAATTTCATGTAAAACTGGTAGGCCTTCTTGTCGGCCTGCGCCCGCGGGCTGTGCATGGCGGGGCCTTTGCCGCGGTTGAGCATGCGGAATTGGATTCCACAGGCGTCAATCGCCCTCCCCATTTCCCCACCCAGCGCATCGATTTCGCGAACAATCTGCCCCTTGGCGATTCCCCCGATAGCCGGGTTACAGCTCATCGCGCCCACCGTGTCGCACGACATGGTCAGGAGTGCGGTTCGAGCCCCCATTCGCGCAGCGGCCAGAGCCGCTTCGATCCCCGCGTGACCGGCGCCGACGACGACCACATCGAACTCATAATCCGCACCGGACATGCTGGTGGGTACCCTTGAAACTCGCCGTTGATCTTCCGATACTTCAGTCCGTAACCGTATTGTTAACCGACAACCTCATTGAAGGGAATAGACCGATGGCAGACATTCGACAAGGAGCGGTCACGCTCAAGGGAAACCCGGTGGATCTGGCGGGGCCGAAGTTGCAAGTGGGGGCGAGTGCTCCCGATTTTTCGCTGCAAGGGGCCGATTTGAAGGACGTCGCGCTGGCGAATTCTACGGGGAAGGTGCGGATCATCGCCACGATCCCGTCGCTCGACACGCCGGTTTGCCACAAAGAGACCAAACTGTTCAACGATCGCGTCAAGTCGCTTCCCAATGTGCAGGTTTTGTGCGTCAGCATGGACCTGCCGTTCGGCCAGAAGCGCTGGTGCGGCGCCGAGGGGGTCGAAAACGTGACCTGCCTTTCCGCTCATCGCTGCACGAAGTTCGGCGAAGATTACGGGACCTTGATCAAGGGTGGCGCGCTCGACCGCTGCCTGGCCCGCGCGATTTTCGTCGTCGGGCCCGACAACAAGATCAAGCACGTTGAATACGTCTCCGAAATCGCCAATGAACCCAACTACGAAGCCGCCCTCGCCGCAGCGAAGTAGCTGACGCAAAGAATGATCCTGGCGAGCGGGGGGCGTTAGCCCCCTGGTGCTCGCGTGACAGGTTAAAGCTGTCATATCGAGACCACGAAACCCGGCTTCCTCCTGAAGCCGGGTTTTGCTGTTTCTGCCTGGCTCGGCATGCGGTATGATCGAACTACTGGAGAGAACTATGGGAACACAAATCATGGGTCGAGTGGTGGTCGCAGCGAAAATCGAGAACCTGAGCGATTTATTCAAAGTGAACGAAGGGACGCTGCCGCCCGAGGCAGTACGTAAAGTGGAAGTCGCAGATGCTCTGGTCGACACAGGCGCCACACATTTATGCCTGCCTTTGCGATTCATCGAACAACTGGGCCTGAGCCCGAGTAGAAAACGTCGCCTGCGAACGGCTGCTGGGCCGAAGGATGTCAACATTTACGAGGCCGTCAGGCTCAATGTCCAGGGACGCGACTGCACAATCGAAGTTGCGGACATTGCCGACGATTGCCCAATCTTGATCGGCCAGATACCGCTCGAAATACTGGATTTTGTCGTCGATCCCGTCGGACAGAAGTTGATCGGCAATCCCGAACACGGCGGCGAGCAAATGGGCGAGATTTTCACGTATTTCCCTCCGAACTGGCCGAATTAGAGGGGGCCCTCGTGCAACGCCTTCCCTGTCAAAACAACCGCCCTTGATCGTTCTCGTGCTTAGGCTCGGGCGGCGCGATATTGAGATGTCCGAAGGCCGCGGCAGTGACCATGCGACCCCGCGGGGTGCGCTGCAAAAATCCGCACCGCAAAAGGAACGGTTCGACTTCGTCTTCGAGCGTGTCGGGAGCGACGTTCATGCTGTGGCCGATGGCATTCAGCCCCGCGGGGCCTCCCCCGAACACGGTAATCAATGTCATTAAGTACCGCCGGTCTTGCCGGTCGAGACCGAGCTGATCGACTTCTCGCTTCCGCAACGCGTCCTGGGCGATGTGCGTCGTGATCTGGCCGTCGCTCTCGCTGTCGGCAAAGTCGCGCGTCCAGCGCAGAAGGTTATTGGCCACTCGCGGAGTGCCGCGGCTGCGGCAGGCGATCTCGCGCGTTGCCTCGTCGCTGATCTTGGTCCTGAGTTTGCGGGCGTTGCGGCCGACGATTTCGGCCAGGTCGTCGTTCGTATAGAACTCGAGATGCTCGCGGTTCACGAATCGATCGCGCAAGGGAGCCGTCAGTAATCCGCTGCGCGTCGTGGCGCCGATCACGGTGAAGGGTTTCAGCCGCATATTGATAATGCGGGCGTTGAGCCCGTCCCCCAGCGAAATATCGACGCGGAAATCCTCCATGACCGGGTACAGGAACTCTTCCACAGCCGCCGGCAGACGGTGAATTTCGTCAATGAAGAGCACCGACCCGTACTCCGCATTGGTCAGATACGGAAGCAGATCTTTGGGCGCCGTCAGCACGGGGCCTGAGGTAATCTGGCATTTGGTCCCCAGCTCGCGCGGCAGGACCGTGGCAAACGTGGTCTTCCCGAGCCCGGGCGGGCCGTCGAGCAACAGATGCTGGAACGGCTCTTTGCGCTTGCGGGCCGCATTCAGCATAATCCGCAGCCGCTCGATGACTTGGCGCTGGCCCACGACGTCGTTAAGCATCTGCGGGCGGAGCTCGTCGTGGAAGCGCGATTCGTCATCGAGAACCCCGGCAGCCCCTCGCCCGGCGCTCTGGTTCGAATCGTCTGCGGCGCCATCGTCTCGAATCACTGGTTCGCGTACCATCCTGGAAAGCCATTCCTTTTCCCGGTTACCGGTGCTGCAACGGCAACTGCCCGTTCATGCCGCAATACGCAACCGCCCAGAGCAACGACCACAAGGGCGCCGCGAACAGCAACCCGATGCAAAGGCCGGGAAAGATTCCCAGCAACATGATTCCCATACCCGCCAAAAATAGCACGAAGGCAGCCATGTAATTTCCAGTTGTGATTTCATGCGCCAGCCGCAACGATTCGATAACCCCGGTATCGCGATCGACGATCACAAAATAAACCGGCCAGAACATCAGCGACAAGATAACGCACGGAACAATCAGCAGTACGAAGGCAATCACGAGCACGATCTCGAACAGCAGGGTTCCCCAGAAAAATCGCCAGAAAAATCGTCCGCCAGAGAACACGTCGACGAACTCGGCATTTTCACCGCGGGCCACGCGGAGCAGCAGCATATGCAACCCGGCTTGCAAATACGCGGTGACGGCGACGTTGAGAACTGCAAAAAACAGCATTAAACCAAACACACCAATCGCCATCCCCACGGGATTACCCCCGCGTCCTCCCGGACCGGCAAATGCCATCGTGACCACATTCTGGAGAACGCTGCCGACGGCGGAGACGATGCCAGTGATCCCGCCCACCACGATGGTCGCGCCCAGCAACAGGCCCACCTGATTCTTGTAAATCTCCCAGGCGTGGGACAGAACGGCCCCCGCTTCGATTTTCGTAGGAACTCTTTGACTCGTGCCTGCAGTCACGAGCGTTTCGCCGCAGAAGCGACAGCGTGTCGCCGCCTTTTTGATCGTGGCCCCGCACATCGGGCAGGGCTTCGTATCGTCCGTTGGGCCAGTATCCATTGAACCGACATCAACGACTTCCCCCCGATCAGCCTCGCCGGCATTCGGCCCTGGGCGCGACGCGCCGGCGATCTGGGCAGCCGCCGCGAACGAAGGATCGGCCTGGGCCGCCTCCGGCACCGGATCGGGGACGGTCACGAGTTGTCCGCAGCCGGGGCAATTGGCGCGAACGCCGGCCTTGTCGTCGGGGGTCTTGAGCAGCTTGTCGCAGTGCGGACAGTGGAATTCGATCGTCACTGATCTCTACCTCGGATTCTCTGCGGGAGGAAGTCGGGCTGAATCGGGTGCTCAACGGCAGGTTCTCAGTATGCCGCAGCGAAGAGCCGGCGGCAAGCGGTCATGCGAGCTCTGCCGAAACCGTTTCGAGCAATTCATCGGAAATGTTGTAATTGGCAGTTACGCTCTGGACGTCCTCGTGTTCCTCCAGCGCGTTCATCAGCGACAGGACCCGGCGGGCGTCGTCCAGTCCCAATTCGACCGTGCTTGCCGAAACTCGCGTGACCTCGGCCACATCGGTTGGAATCCTGGCATTCGAGAGCGCCGTCGTCACCTGTTCGAACCGGGCCGGATCGCACGTGACTTCAAACGACTTTCCGCCCGGCTTGATGTCGTCGGCGCCCGCCTCGAGCGTCACATCAATCAGGCGGTCTTCGGTCACATGCTGTGCAGGGACTAGAAACAATCCCTTGCGCTCGAACATCCAGGCGACGCAGTTGGTGGCCCCCAGGTTGCCGCCGTGCACTTCGAAAATCTTACGGATCTCGCCGGCGGTCCGGTTGCGGTTTTCAGTCAGAATGTCGCAGATGACGGCGACGCCGGCAGGCCCGTATCCTTCGTAGACGATTTCGCTGAGCTCTTCGCCTTCGAGCTCACCGCATCCCTTTTTGACCGCCCGTTCGATATTGTCCTTGGGCATGCTGTTCTGGCGGGCCTTGTCGATGGCGTACCTCAGCTTGAGGTTGGTGGCCGGGTCGCCCCCGCCGTGCCGCGCCGCGACCATGATGGCCCGGCTCAATTTGCCGAACAGCGCCCCGCGCTTCTTGTCGTTTGCTCCCTTCCTGATCGCGATGTTCGCGGAATGGGAATGCCCTGCCATGACGTATTAATCACCTGTGATCGTGCTTGTGATTTCGCGAAACCGCCAGCGTGGCATTTTGACGGTTTCTGTTACTTCTTCTCGTCGGGCTTCTTTTCGGCGGCTGCGACCTTTTCTTTGACGCGGTCGATCAACTTCTGGTCGGGATACTGGGCCTTTGCGGAAAAATCGAGGGCCTGCTTCCAGGCGTCGAGCGCCTGCGATGATTGTTTCAAACGATCGTGCACGTCGCCCAGATGTTCCCACAACGTTTCATCTCCGGCGCCCGGAGAATTCTTGACTGCTTTTTCCAGGTAAGGGAGCGCTTCGTCGTATTTTTCGCGCTTGAACAACACCCAGCCCAGGCTGTCGAGATAGGCGCCGTTTTCCGGCTCGGCAGCCAGCGCCTTGCGGATCATGCCCTCGGCCTGTTCGAGGTTCTTTCCCTGATCGGCGTACAGGTATCCCAGGTCGTTGTTTACCGAGACGTCGTCAGGGTCGTCGCGGTAGACGGTCTCGAGAATCTCCTCTCCCTTGCGGATGTCGCCCTTCGTCACGTAAATGTTCGAAAGGGTCGACTGCGCCGCGCGAACGAGGCGCCGGACTTGCGGTTGCGGAAAATCGGCGATCAACTTTTCCATCCGCTCGATGGCTTCGTCGAACTTATGGGCATGGTAATAAATCCTGGCTTCCTGAAACCGCAACAGGGGATTGTTGGGCATCAGGTCTTGCGCCGCGACGATGGTTTCCAGCGCGCGTTTGGTGTTGCCTGCCAGTTCCAGCGCCCAGGAAGCCATATACAGAAAATTCGGCCGGTTGTCCGACAGGTCGGCGTCATCGGCAGCTTCTTCATAGACCTTGGCCCCCTCGGCGTACTTCTTGACTTCGACCAGATGCGCCCCCAACTCTTCGTAGATGAGTGCGGCCCGTTCCTTTTTCAGCGGCAAAAGATATCTGTACAGCCTCTCGGCCAGTTCGCTCTGTTTGGCATCCGCGGCAATGTTGGCCAGCACGTAACCGCTGGCGAATTCGAGCTGCGGTGGTTTCGCAGCCAGCTTTTCGGCCGCCGCTTTCATCAGCCCCTCGACCAGCTTCTGATCGGCGACGATGGACTTGAACTCGGCGACAAAAGACTTGAGCTCACCCGCCTCGGCGTAGGCTTTCACCAGCACGTCGAGCAGTTCACCCGGTCGATGCTGCCTGCGGTAGACTCCGGCCAGTCCCAGATATCCCTCGACATCGGCCGACGCCTCGAGTGTTTTTTTGAAGAGCTTTTCCGCATCTTCGAGACGATTCTCTGCGGCGTATTGGTCGGCCAGGAAGAAAAGGAGCCAACTGTTGTGAGCATCCTTTTCGGCGGCCGCTTCGAGCCTGGGAATCAACTCGGGCGACTTATCCATCTTCGCCAGAATCTGGGCGAGCAGTTCATAAGGGCCCCTTTTCTTCGACTGCGATTGCGTGTCAATGTACTTCTGCAGTTCTTCGAGGGCCTGCTCGGACTTCTCGGCCTGGAGATAGACTTGGGCCAGGTTGTAGCTGAGGTTTCCAGCCACAGCCCGGCCCTTTTTCGATTCGGCCGCCTTCTGAAAGGCCGCCAGCGCCAGATCGGTCTTTCTGGCATCCAGGAACACCTGTCCGATCCGTTCGAAACTGATCTGCTTGTCTTCGAGCAGCCGCGCCCGCGCCTCGGCCGGGATCTTGTATTTCTCGGGATTGGTCAGAGCGTCAAACACGATCTCCAAACCAGCGACGGCTTCCGCCTTGCGGTCTTCTTCGAGGTTCAAGACGGCCAGGTCGCGCATGATGCCGACATATTGCAGCGAATGTTTGTCGATCCCGGGAACACGCGAGGCACGCTCGAGCACGCGGATCGCTCCGGGCAGGTCCTTGCGGTCGACCAGGAGCGACACCGCTTGCGTCAGGAATTGCGGATCGGCAGGATCGGCCTCGGTCGCCTTCTTTACCCATTTGAGCGCATCGTCGACACGCCGCAGCTCGGCAGCCAGCCGGATCAGCACCCGATACACGGGAATCGCCGTCGGGTCGCTTTCCACCGCCTTCTCGTAGGCAGCCAGTGCTCCCGGGAGGTCTCCACGATCCTGCAATACGCGACCCCTGGCGAATGACGCCAGCGCATCCAGCCGCGCTTCGTCCGACACGGTACGTCCCCGCAACGGTTCCAGCGGCTCAACGGGGTCTTCCAGCTCCTGGAATTGCAGGCTGCGCCGGGCCGCAGGCAGGCCCGGCTTCTGGTCGCCCGGTTTTTGACTGCCCGGTTTTTGACCGCCCGGTTTTTGACCGCCCGGGCTCTGCTCAATCGGCTTTTGATCGATCGCCTGGGCCGCGCGAGGCGTCGACAGTTCCATTAAAGCCAGCGCCACCAGCGCCAACTTAGACAAACCTCTGATCATGAAGCCTTTCATGATGTCACCTCTCCCCTATTTTCGAATAATGGGGTATTCCAGGTCAATGGGGCATTTCGGTCAATGACGTTTCTTGGCACTTACCTTGGATCGTCCGGCCCTGGCATTCTGGCTCGCGTCCTTTTCCGAACGTCGCGCACCTGGTTTGGACGTTTTAGATTTCGAGCCGCCGGCGTCACTCCGCTTGAGAAGCTGTTCGAGCCGATGAACTGCGTCCTGGTCCGCCGGAAACTCGACCGACTTGCCCGAATTACCGACGAAGGCCCGGCTGCGCTTCGGATCATTGGCGAGGCATCCCAGCAAGTGACAGAACAGCGGCGCATCGGCCTTGCGCACGAACGACCGCAGATGTTCACCCGCCTGATCGGAGCTCTGCTCTCTTTCGGCCAGGCCCAGCCAGGCGAGGGCGGAGTGCATCCGGTCGTCGATGGGCAAGACGTGACTTCCCAGGCAATGCTGCATGACGTAGGACCGCACGAACGCCGACAACGACGGGATTTTCGACAATTGCTTCGTTGCCAGGTCGGCGGTCTTGCGGCGTAACGATTCGAAGTCGAAGGCGTAGTTGGTTTCAAACACGTATTGCAGCGCACTCTTGACACGGGCAGCCCGCCATTCCGGATCGCTCAAATCGACGAACAAGGGCTGCAACTCGGAAATCGAGCTGACACGCACTTCGTTCAGATCATGAAACGCATTCAGCAATCGCGCATAGACCGCTCCGGCCAGTTCCGGCGTCGAATTCTCGAGGCAGACGGCATACAGCAACGTTTCCAGAACTGGCAGCTCCTGTTTGGGAGGCGACGCGGAGTAAGTCCTTTTGAGCAGCACCGTCACCTTGCGGCAGACTTCGTGCTTGTCCGCTGATTTCGAGCGATTGGCTGCAACCATGGCGTTTGTCCGTCAGGAACCCGTAATTCTAATATCTCGTCTGGGCGGCGGCCCCATCTTCTTAATCCGCATCTGAAACCGCATCCGTTTCCGCGGCATCATCCTGAGCTTCAGCCTCGCCATCCTCCTCGGCTGCGCTCCCCGCGGCCCCTGCTTCATCGACCCCGCTGCCGGCCGTTTCGACTGGTACGTGGTCGACTGGTACGTGGTCGACAGCTTCATGAGCGAGCGCATCGCGGATGATCGACGAGGCCTGCACGCTCCATTTGACGCCCGGATCGAGAACGAACTGCAGAATCGGCGTGTACCGCAGCTCCAACCGTTCGGCGATTCGCGACTGAATGAATCCGCGGGCCGACCGCAGGCCGTGCATTGCCAGCGATTGCGCTTTTTCATCTCCCATTACGGAAACGAAGACCCGCGCGCTGCGCAGATCGGGGCTGACTTCGGTTCGCAGAACGGTGACGTTCCTGGCCCGCGGATCTTTCAGCTCGAACAGCACGGTCGTGCTGACACATTCGCGCAGGGCTTCGGCGACTTTGGCAATACGTCGCGAACTCATTTCGAAATCAATCTCGTACGTAGATGGCGGAAATACGACAGTCTGCAACCGGAGGCCCCCCCACTGTATTGACACGGCTACAAGGTGCGCTTGATCTCTTCGATCTTGAAGGCCTGGAAGATGTCTCCTTCTTTGACGTCGTCGAAACCCTCCAGCCGGATCCCGCATTCCAGCCCTTCGCGAACCTCCCGCGCATCGTCCTTTCCGCGCTTGAGCGAGGCGATGTTGTATTCGTTCAGAATGCGCTGATCGCGCACGATCCGCAGGCGGCTGGATCGTTCGACGACCCCGTTCAAGACCCGGCAGCCCGCGATGCGGCCGAACCGGCTGATGTCGAAGGTTTGCAAGACCATCGCCCGCCCCGTCGGCGTTTCGACCTTCTCAGGCCGCAGCAAGCCCTCCAGGGCCTTCTTGATGTCATCCGTAATCTCGTAAATGATGCCGTAGGGGCGGATCTCCACACCCTCGCTCTTGGCGAGCTGTTCGGCGCGGTCCTCGGCGACCACGTGAAACGCCACGATGATGGCCCCCGACGCGCTGGCCAGATAGACGTCGCTTTCATTGACCCCGCCCACGCCTTCGTGCAGGAGATTGACCCGCACTTCAGGATGCTGGAATTTCGTGATTTCCCCTTTCAGGGCTTCCAGAGAACCGGGCGTGTCGGCCTTGACGATGACGGGCAGCTC
>Ga0207022_10044_pt3 | contig 32696 bp, 22 predicted proteins | sample Alteio_BWMinCont_46_FD_153307 | JGI IMG/M metagenome (GOLD analysis project Ga0207022, IMG submission 153307) | Enriched cells from forest soil in Barre Woods Harvard Forest LTER site, Petersham, Massachusetts, United States -... | ecosystem: Environmental > Terrestrial > Soil > Temperate forest >... | reverse complement strand
AGTTTCATCGTCGATCAAGGCCGACAGGCGGTCGACATGAGCGCGCAGTGCGCTGTCATCCGACCGGTCGACGGCCGCTCGATACCACCCCCGCGCTTCCCACAGCCTGCCCAGGGCTTCCGTCAATTCGGCGGCCTGCACCAGCAACTGGACACGGCTCTCGTCTGCCAGGATGGCGCTGGAGGCATCCAGCAACGTCTTCAATTGCCGGGCTCGCGATTCGAAGGCTTGGGCCTCTTCCTGGCGCCCGCGCTGCCGCAGCAGGACTCCCAATTGCAGGTTCGTCTCGATTCGATTGGGATCACGGCGGACAGCCTCCCAATAACACCGGATCGCATGGTCGCGCTCGGATCGCAACTGGGCAAACCTTCCACGCACGTTCCAAACTTCGGCGTCACCGGAAATTCCTCGGCGAAGGCCAGATTGCCATTTGATGAATTCTTCGGTCCTGCCCGTCTCGAGAAGAGCCCGTCCGTAACCCGACTGGACGTCGCCATCGGCGGGGAGACGATCTGCCAGCCGGCGGTACAGTTCTGCTGCTCTGAACCAATCGTGTCGAGACGCCGCATATCGTGCGCTCCCCGCAATCAACCCCGGATCATCCAGCACCGGATCGTCAAAACGCTTGACGAATTCCTGATTTGCGAGGAATTGGTCAGGCTCGCCGAGCAGCGCTAAATGCTGCGTCTCGAACCGGCCTCCTTTGACGACCTCAAACAACACGGCTGCGGCCGCGCTTCTTTTCCCGGACAGTGCCAGAACCAGCGCCAATCGCTGTTTTCCGATGAGACTGTCCGCCTTCTGCCGCAACACCAGGCGATATTCCGCTTCGCAGTCAGACAGGCGATTCAACTCGAAGAGGATGTCACCGGCCGAGCCGTGGGCTGTCAGTGCGGCTTCACTTCCGTCGTCATCAATGGCGGCAAGATGAGCCAGGGCGGCATCGAGCAAACCAGCCCCGAAGTCGACGTCAGCGGCCGCCAGGCGAACGCTGGCGGCACGGGGATACCTGGCAACAGCCTCTTGAGCCAAACGGCGCGCTTCATCCCGATGGTCGCGGTCCAGTGCTTTTCGCACGGCCAGCGCTAACTGATCGGCTGATGGACTCCAGGCGTAACGCCTCGCTACGGCCAGCCCCACGCAAACCGTCGCTGCAACAAGTATCAGGATCAGGGCCTCGCGGCGGCCCAGGTTCACTTCAACTTCCTTATTACAACTCACCCGGCCCTTTGGGTTCCATCTTGATGTCGTACGTGCCACCGCCCGCGGGAACATCGAAAGACAGGCCCCGCTCGCTGACCGTTGCGTAAAGCATGGGGATCGACTCCACGGCTCCCATACTCATGGGACCTCCCGGTTCCCCCTTATATATGAAGGGGGTACCATCCTGCTTCACCATTTTGCTCACCGTCACCTGATAGAAGCCCGGTAGCACCCCTTTTACCGTCTTGCCATTCCCAGCTTCGGTAACCAGCTCGTATTTTCCCGACGCATCCGTTGTGCCGATGGCGCCTTGAAAGCCCTCCTTCGTCTTCGGATGGAATGCGACAGTGGCGTCGGCCAGCGGTTTGTCATCGAGTGTTACGATTCCTTTTACAGGAACCAATTTTGACAGGTCTGGCCCGCCGACTGTTTCACCGGAACAGCCGGCAACGAACAAAATTGCCAGACAGGCAAGAGCCCACCGGTCACCGGAGCAGCGCTGCATTTTGACCTCCAAAAAACGAATAGCATCCCATGTTATCGAAATTGTGGTGCAGCCATCTTGGCTGCACCACAATTCATGACACCATCTAAAACCTGGAAATTCACGAATCCGTCAGAAATCGCCCAACGGGTTACCGTCGCGCATATGTGCCAGATTCAACAAAGTCTGGTAATTGATGCTTTGACTGATGAACCGGACGGACCCGTCGCCCAGACAGACATGGCAGCCTCCGGCGTGATCGCTCCCCCCGGCTGCCCAATTGGCCAACCGGCCAATCTGGGTGTATTTGTAATAGGGAGGATACGGGTATTTCCAAATGTTGATACCGGGAATCCAGGGGCAATCGAGAGCGATTCCCACCTGCACGTGACCGCCGTGTCCCCATGCCGGGCATACCCCATTAAAGACCGTGCGCAGCGTCTCACAAACCATGACCGTATTGCTGGAGCCGTCTTTGACGTCCTCGACCTTTGTGCTCCCGTTGGCGGCGAACATGGATTTTTGAGTATCCGCCAGATACTGAATGGCGTAGCCCTGGTAATAGTACTCCCCGTACCAGACTTCAAAGTCGTAATTTGTCCGGAACCCGCCGGGTTGCGACGAACTGGCCGCGTAGTACTTGACACCCGCGTAGGGGTAGAATAGTTGGCCAGGGTCCGAAGGACACAGCAAGATGGGCAGCTTCGTGCTGACGACTGGCCAGTTGAAATTCGAGTCGCCGTACATATTCGCCGGTGAATACGCGCCGTAAACAGTGGTCCAGCTTGCTGCACTGTTGGAATTGTACAAGTTGAAGAGCGGCTGCTGGTCGAGAAATGGCAGCAACATGACCCAACCCGTTGCGTTCAGGAAGCCAATTGACCCCCCTTGCGCGGGCCCACCCCAGCCGACCTGCCCCATGGCGATTCGCGACGGGGGAAAGAACTTGAACGATTCATGGTAATTGTGCAATGCCAGCCCGATGTTGTGCAGGTTACTCTTGCACTGGCTGCGCCGTGCGGCTTCGCGCGCCTGTTGCACGGCCGGCAACAACAGCGCCACCAGAACGGCGATAATCGCAATCACCACGAGCAATTCGATCAGCGTAAATCCCAGACGTTTGTACCCGGCTCCGAAAAAACGATTCCTCATCTCAAGTCCCCTTTTCAGCAAACGACTACGGAAGGGAAAAGAACGACAACAACTCAAACACGCCGAGCGACAGTTGATTGCCGCTCAAAAAACTCAAAAATGAGTCCCAAAATGGGTGATTTCGATAATGATTCACTGTTAACGCCGAACTGCTGAACAGCAACGGCAATGCGACCGCGAGATCTGAGAACTTCAGCAATCCTATGTGTAAACAAGTCCTTATGAGAAATCAACAGATTTCTTAACGAAAAATGACTTTTCCGTTAAAAATCACCACGAGCCGGAATCCGTCGGTCAAGCTGCTCATTTTATCTATCCGGAAATGAGCGGACAGAACCTTTTGGGCCACCTCGGTATTCACTCCCCCCACAATCGAAGAATCATAAGACATTACGTCACTAATATCGACGACCAACTCCGGAATTCAGCAGACGAAAACTGGAGAGGGGGCGCAACCGACCGTGATCCCGGAAGGTTCCAACAGCATCAGCGTCACTGGCCATTCTGCGACCGGGGAGTTGGGAAACGCAAATTGCATGCCGTGAGTTCTCCGTGCAGATTCAGTCTGCAACAGAAGGCCCGTGAATCGCATGAAATGCGGCATTTTACATATATTCCGAAGATGATTCGTTCGGCAAACATGAATCGGCCCCGGTTGGCGGGTCTGCCACGTAATGCAGCAAGAGCTGAGCGATTGCACGGCAAGAAAGAATCGTCGTTTCCCATCACTTTGACCTGGAAGAGCCACTTTTTTGTTTCTTTTGGGCGACCTCGTCCTCGATTTTCTCGAGCAATTCGTCATCGGGCGGCGCGCCAAGACGCTGCAACTGGATCAGATCGGCGCGCGCCAGGTCAAAACTTCCGAGACTGGCGTAAGACACGGCCCGCGCGTGGTATGCGGGGACCAGTCCGGGATTGAGGCGAATGGCCGCCGAACAGTCGCGGATCGAGTCTTCGAGTTGTCCTGCTATTCGCAGCGTCACGCCCCGATTGAGGTAAGGGAATGCCTCACGCGGGTTGATCGCAATCGCACTCGAAAAATCGGCGATCGCTTCGTCCAGCCGGTTCGTCGCCCGATAACACAGGCCGCGATCGTTGAACGGCTTGTCGAACTGCGGATTGAGATCAAGGGCAGTCGTGAATTCGTCAATGGCCTCGGCATGGCGTCCCATTCGCATCAGGACGACACCCAGCCGCCAATGGACCTGTGGTGCAGCCTGATCGATCCGTGCCGCTTCGCTGAGGGCGGCCAGTGCCGGCTCCAGCCTTCCCGCGGCGGAGAGCGCGATGCCCAGATTGAGGTGGGCATTGGCGTTTTCAGGACTGATCTCGAGGGCACGGTGAAAGTCGCTGATCGCTTCTTCCAGTTGCCTGAGTCGCTGGTGCACCACGCCTCGATTATTGAACGAGGCCGAGCGATGGGGGGCCAGCTTGATCGAAATGTCGAACGCCGCCAGGGCTCGTGACAGCTCGCCGGCCTCGGCATATTCATCGGCCAGACACGCCTGGGCCCGCCAGTTTTCGGGACGTTTCGCGGCCGTATCATGCCAGATCGAGAGGGCCGTTTTATAATCGGCATTGCGACGGACGGTGAGCGCTCCCAGTAGAAATGCAACGCCGCACAGCACCGCCAGCGAAGCCAGCCCCCGCCGCCGCGCAGTGCGCCGCGTGCGTGCTCCGTCGCGAAACCGGTCCGCGGCGACGACGATCAGGACGACGACCGCCGCCAGCGGCAGGTACATGCGATGCTCGGCCCCAGTCTGGGTCACCACAGGGACAATGCTCGAACTGGGGGCCAGGATGCAAAAAAACCAGGCCCCCAGAAACCCCAGCCGGCGATATCGCTCGTGGCACAATGCCGCCAGTGTGGCCCCGAATAACAAAGCCACGAGAATTCCGGCCGCAATGATCGCTGCCGGGGCCGAGGCGATCCAATCCCCGTAATCCAGCACCAGCGGATGCGGCCAGACGCTCAATTTCAAATACAGCACAATGAACGTAAGCTGAGTCCGCAAATATTCCCAGATCGTCACCCCCCGGCCAAAGCCGGCGGAGCTGCCCCTTCCGGCCGAAACGCCGGCCAGCAGCGCCAGCATCAGCCAGGTCGACGCCAGTGCCGTATAGAAGCGCCACCGCTGCCGGAGCGTACCAGTCAGCGAATCCCCGCCAAACACCCAATCGTAGAGCACGACCAGAATGGGAGCGGCAGCCATGACCTCCTTGACGGCCATGCCGGCCAGGCAGGTCAGCACCGCGGCCAATTGCCACAAGGCGCCCCCGCGGTCTTTGGCCCCGCGAATCGAACAGTACAGCGTCAACAGCAGAAGCAACCCGGCCAGCGACTCGGCCCGTTGGGCAATGTACGTCACCGACTCGGTCTGCAGCGGATGCACCGTCCACAGCAGGGCGACGGCGCAGGCCAGCAGCGTGGCATGGTGCGGCGCGGCAGCCTGCGTGGGCGAAAGCAGTGTCTGGCGCACGACGCCGAACAGGCACAATCCCGCCAACGCATGGATGGCAATGTTAACGACGTGCCAACTCCACACAGAGAGCCCCGTCCAGGCGTAATTGGCCGCGAACGATAAGTTCAGGAGCGGCCGGCCTTGAACGGTTTCGCCGTCGCCGGGGGGGTATATCGCCTGCTTGAGATTCGCGAGCGAGCGAATCGTCGAGTTTCTGACGATCGCGCTGGCGTCGTCGAACAGGAACGGAACAGCCAGGCTATTGGCGTAAATGACGGCGCAGGTCAGCACAATGCCCAGGCCAGACGCCGCCGTTCCCCAGACTCCGCCTGCGAAGGCGATAGATTTCGTGGCCGGCTCGGATTGATTTGTGGACATTCCGCTGTGATTTTCCGCTGCGATTTTCCAGATGATTTATACGGTCCGGAATCCATCTTGATTCAGGGCTTGGCAGAAGTCGAGCGCAATGGCCGTAATCTGCCGGCCGCTGGTTTCCCTTTCCCCGACAATCGCGCGGGGCTATGATTCGCGAGCCGGATCGGCATTGATTTCGATTTCCCCATGTCTTCAGCTCAACGGAGTGACGTATGCCCAGGCCAGAAGTTCGAACAGCAGCCAGTTTCGTCGTCCCGCTCGTTGCCGGCGGGTTGTTGTGCCTCACTGGATGTCCGGGAGAGACGCCACAGCCCGACAAAACAGGCAAGGCAGCACAAACCGATCAGGCGAAGCCCGGAGGAGACCACGACCACGGACACCACCACCATGCCGAAAAGGGCCCGCATGGCGGCGCCCTCGTCGCCATCGGTCAGGACGACGCCCACCTCGAGATCGTGCTCGACGCCGAAGCCGGAACGCTCACCGCGTACGTCCTCGACGGCCACGCCGAGAAACCCTTTCCCATCAAGCAAAAGAACCTGCAACTGGCCATCACGCTCGAGCACGACCATGATGAACACGCGCATGATGAGCACGGGCATGACGCGGACGACGAAAAGAAAGGGGACGATGAAAAGAGAGACGAGTCCGAACCGTTCCCCTTGATGCTTGCGGCCGTCTCGCCCGGCGAGGATGGCAAGGCGGCGGAATTTTCAGGGCAGTCGGATGAGCTGAAAGGGGCCCACGAATTCGAGGCCGCGTTGACGTCGATCACGATCGGCGACTCGCAATTTAAAGGTGTGCCATTCAAATTCCCCGAAGGGAACGAGCACGACCACCAGCATTAGCCCTGCAAAGGCGTTTAGCCGCGACGCGCAGCCGAGTGCAATGTCTGGCGACGTTGATTTCGGAATTGGGATTTCGGATTTACAAAGGACACCGAATACTCTTGTCTAACTCCGAAATCCGAAAATGCCTGTCGCCCGCGCCTAAACGGGGCTGTCGCGCGGTGTCGCTCTCACCTTACTGCGGCTGCTGGATCGTCAACAATTGATCGACGACGACGTGCGGCACATTCTGCGAGGAGCCGTCGGGCCAGCGAATCGTGACCCGTTCGATGGTCTCACTGTTTCCCAGGCCGAAGGTGAGAGGAAGTTCGACCTGCGAGAGGTAGCTGCAAGCAGCCATGACCTGTCGGCGCTGGACCACCCCCGCCGATTCGACTTCGACGAGGGCGCCAATCGCATCGCGATTGCACTTCGTGCCGACCAGCTTCAAACGCAGCCAGTGATGGCCCAGCGCCTGGTCGTTGCGCAGCAGGCGAGGTTTGTCGCCCGTCGCGGTGATCAGCACATCCAGGTCGCCGTCGCCGTCGATGTCGGCATACGTCGCACCGCGTCCGACAATCGGCCGCGCGAAATCATCGCCCGTCTGTTCTTTGGGAAGGGGGACGAATTCGGTGGAAAACTGCGAGCCGGCATTCCAGAATAATTGCGGCGGCTGCGCATACTGCTGGCTCTTCTGCACTTTGTGAATGTCGCTTTCAATATGCCCGTTGGCGACCAGAATATCGAGACGGCTGTCGAGGTCGAGATCGGCGAAAAACAGGCCGAACTTCAGCCAGATCAGTGATGACGGCCCGATTCCGTTGGCCACGGCATCGTCGTTGAACAACAGCTCTTCGATGGCGCCGCATTCTGTGCAATAAAAGGCGGTGGGCTCATTCGAGAAATTTCCGATGACGACGGCCAACGTGTTGTCGTTGCGCGGGAAGCCGGCGGCGATGCCCATCGCACCGCGCGCCAGGCCCGTCCGGCTGTCCAGGCCAACGCCCTTCCTGACACCCATTTCCTCGAACGTGCCGTTTTGCAGGTTGTGATACAAAAAATTCTGGACGGTGTCGTTGGCGACGACGAGATCCAACCAGCCATCGCCGTCGATGTCGATCGGCGCCACGCCCAGGGATTTGGCGACGGGCACGCCGGTATTGGGATTTTTCACCTGTACGCCGGCCGATTCCGAGACATCGGTGAATTTCCCGCCACCGTCGTTGCGGTACAGATACGGAAATGAACCTTCGAAGTCGGTGACGCGGCAATAAGCCCGCTGCACGCCATCGAGGGTACAGTGCCACGCGCGGTCGATCTCAGGAGTCCAGCGAATGTAGTTGCAGACAAACAGGTCGAGGTCGCCGTCGTTGTCGTAATCGAACCAGGCGCTGCTCGTGCTCCACTCGCGACCCGACCCGGCGACGCCGGCGGCAGCGGTGACATCTTCGAATTTTCCATGATTGTTGCGAAACAAGCGATTCGGGCCGACAGCCGAGAAAAAGACGTCGGTCCAGCCGTCGTTGTCGAAGTCGCCGACGGCAACTCCCTGGCCGTAGAATGAAACGTCCAGGCCGGCCTCGCCGGTGACATCGGTGAAATTGCCGTGACCGTCGTTCTGATAGAGGGCCATTGTGGGCCGTTTGCGGCCGTGGTGCTCCTGCTCCGAGGGCTGCTGACTGTGTTGCTGCTGACTGCGTTGATGCTGACTGGGCCAGAAGTCGGAATTGACGAACAAGATATCGGGAAACGTGTCGTTGTTGTAATCGAGAAACGCGCAGCCTCCCCCCATCGACTCGGGCAGCAGCTTCTCGCCGGCCGCTCCGTTTTCATGCACGAACGTGAGGTGCGCATTCAGTGTGATGTCCGAAAACAGGATCGCGGGGATCGGAATGATCGGCGCCGTGCGTACATCGATCCGCTTCTGGTCGGTTATTCTCTCTTTGATAGGAGGATGTGGCTGATCCAGATAGGCGACGATGCCGCCGGCGATCGCCAGCAAAATGACAAGGGTGGCGATCGACCACTTGAGCGCCCTGGCGATGACCGCGTCGTCGGGAGTCGCGTCGGTATCGAAGACCGGCAGCTTCGCGCGGGGAGTCTCAGCTTGAATCTCTTGCTCGTCGGTCACTGACCACCTCCTGTTTGCTTAACCGTTGGCTCCTCGTGCGCAGCGGCCTCCGGCAACTCGGGGGCGCCGGTCCGATGGAGCGAATAGATCACCAGCCTTTCGGCCGCATGATTGGCCGCCTCGCTTTTCTGACGCGCCAGATTGATGGCCCGGTCCTGGGCGTTGTCGTCGGGCTTGTAACGGGCGTGCTGTTCGCGATGCTCGGCGGCCTTGGATTCATCACCAAGCAGCTTGTACAAGAGCGCGAGATTGGCATGGGCCATGACGTCTTCCGAATCGAGATCGTGGACTACCTTTTCGAATTCGGCGACCGCTTCGCGGAAGAATTTTTCGCGGGCCTGTTTGCGGTCTTCTCCCCGCTCCTGTTTGCCCCGTTCGAACAGCGTTTGTCCCAGTTCGTCGTGGGCCACATAGTCTTTCGTAAAGTCGAACTTACGCTTCTGCCTTTCGGCGGTCTGGTCGTAAAGGGCGCTGCTGAAGTTCTTGATCGCCTCGTCGAGATGACCCTGCTGCTTGTTCGCCACCCCGCTGAACCAGGCGATAGTCCAGGGTGGAGCAGCAGGCTTGTCGTGCCTCTGGGCCCGATTGAGCGCATCGACCGCCTCGTCGAGCCGGCCTTCCGCGAGGTAGACCCGCGCGAGGTTCAGCGGCCCGTCGAACCGTTCGAGCCGCTCGACTTCGAGAAACGCCTGTTCGGCCTGTTTGAGCTCGGTCTTGCCGCTGCCTTCGAGCAGCAGGCCGATGCCATAATCGTTCCACCGCTGCCAGAGGTCGGCAATGGCCGACTTCTGCGGTTCGATTTCGGTCGCAACGCCTTCGACAGGAAACGTTACGCTGTCGCTGGCCAGAGTCGTGATCGGCAGATCGTTGAGGTACGGCTCGCCGGGCTTGTACCCGCGGATCGGATTGTCTCCCGGTTTGGCGTTGTTGGTGACGAAGGCCATGTAGATCTTGTCGAACTTGCGATATTGAAGTTTGACCTCGACCGTTACGGGCGCGGAAAGCTGCTCGGGAGTGATCAGTTCGTAATGCACGACCGCCGCCGCGCCTGGTGGAATCTGGTGATTGTAGAGCGGGGTGAAGATGTCCTCGGGATTGCGGCGGTCGATGCGATTGCCGTCTTTATCGAGCATGTAGACGTTGACGAAGTGCGACCAGGGGTCGACCTCGCGCGCGGCGTCGATGCCGCCGTTGCGGCCGATCACTTTGCCGCCGCTCGTCACAGTCACATCCATCCAGACTTCGTTCGAATCGACCGTGCCCTGCGTGAAATGATGCCCCAATTTGAGGGTGCGGATCACCGTCTCCAGCAGATATTTCTGTCCCGGCTTGAGGTGCGGCACTTCGGGCCGCAGCGGCGCTGCCAGCGTTCCGTCGATCGTCCCCCCCTCTTTGACGCCGAAGATATCGACGCGGACGTTTCCTTTCAGAAATTCCTGGTGCGCTTTGACGACGTCGTCGTTACCCAGGATGTGCGCGAGCCCGGTGTTAGCCGAGGGAAACAGATGACCATGAATTTGCAGCTTGCCGTCCTTCGCAAAGTCCTTCGCGCCGAAATCGTTCGAGGGGGCCAGCGGCATGTGGCATTCGGCGCACGTCGTTTTCGCTTCGGGGGGGTAGTAAAAGCTGCGGGTTCCGCCGCCGGAAACGCCGCTGAGCAGGTACGAATCGTAATGATTCTGTCCGCGCAGGAATTCTTTGTAATGGTTCAAGGCATAGGGGAGGTGCACCTTGTGACAGGTCGAGCAGAATTCGGACTTACGGTGCACGTCGGGCTTCAAAAACGTCTTCTTGTGAAACGTCGGCTTGGCCTTCACCAACTGGTTATTGATGAACTGCAAGACGGGGTTGTCGCTGAAGGCGAAGGGATAATGTTGCGGTTCCTCAATGGTGAAATCGGCGTTCCCGATGGTGCTGTTGATATGAGTAATGGCGTGGCATACCGTGCAGGTGATGCCCGCCTGCGACGTGGGGTGCTTGACGACGTCAAAATTCGGGTCGTCGAACGCACCGCTCAAGAACGGCACCTGATCGTGGCATCCCGCGCACCAGCGAGACGCCTTGACGTTGCCGTCGCGTTTGAGCGCCATCTCGCGCGTCCCGCGGACGCTGGCCAGATAGGCCGGATTGTTGAACGAACTGAAGCGATGCGACGAATGTTGCCACCCCTTATACGCATCTTCGTGACACTTCAGGCAGTAGTCGTCCATCATCAGCGTCTTTGCGGGAATGAATTTCCCCGTCGGCGTGCGGATTTTTGACGGTTCGAAATACTTCTCGCCCTCGATCGAGCCGACCTGGTGCCACTTCCGCGGGTCCTGCGAATGCAGCCCGACCATGCCGGCCACCACGACGCCGACCACGCCTCCGTAGGCCATGCCGTACCGCCATTTAATCCGCGGCCCGGCCAGTCGATGCAGCCAGTACAGCCAGCCGGCCGCCAGAGGTGCGATGACGTGCATCCAATACACCATGCTGCGCGCGGCAGGCAATTTGAGATCGAATGAGCCGATCCGCATCAGCGCCAGTCCGGACGCCAGCACGACGATCGATGTGGTGAAGAGCATGTAACCGACGCGCACGGCTCGACGATTGCGGCGATTTCGCGCCGTGACAAGATGGATAATGCCGAACGCCACAAACGGGACGAGGAACAACAAACCCAGCGCCAAATGCAGCAGGAACATGCACTGATAAAAATAATTCTGGTACGTCAGCCCGGACAGCCATTCCTGGAAGGTGATGGCGACCAGATACAGCGAGTTGGCCCCCAGCATAGCCAACAGCGAAAACACGACGAGCAGCAGTTTCTTCAGCCGGGGACCGACCGCCGGAACATAGCCGGGCGGCCGCGGCACCGATGCCGGCGCCGGGGAGGTCGAGATTGTAGCAGACATGACAGACGCTCCTGGATCAAAAGAAGGAAGAATCGGATGATTGGCCGGCAGACGTAAAGCCGGCTTGATCGGTGGGCGGGAGCCGCGTCGGACACGGGACAAATCCGCCGACGCGGAGCAGGGCATCGCGGCGAATCGCTTGATTCGCTGCCAGCCGCTACGGCGCGCACCGCAGCGCGATTCTCAAGAGCAGCGTCTGGGAGGCCGCTCGATCCGTGATTCGGGCAAGTCGCCGCGAGGAGCCGAAGCGTCCAGGATTAGTGCGTGAGAGTGAGACGACATCGACTCGGCCTGTTCAATCAGGCAGGCCTTTTGTTGCGGATTGCTGGTGACCGGCACCGGCGCGGCCGGCGACAGCGGCTGTTGACGGCAATGAGGTCCGTGGCACGGCTGCCGCGGCGACCCGTGGTCGCGTTCCCGCGGTTCGAGACCAAATGAACCGTAGGAGATCCTGATGGATTTCCCGATGGAATTCGCCGTGAAGTTCTCTGCCGGGAATCTCTCTGCCGACTCCATCCCGCCCAGGTGCACATAGTCTCCACAACCGGCCTGCGCGGTCGATAAACCCGTCCCCGCGCTCTGCCAGGAGAAGCAGAACGCGACGACAAATAGTGCAGCCGACCTGAGCGAAAAACGCGGCATCGAAACGAATACCTGGATGGGGGGCGGAAAGCGAATTCCGCGCTCTGTTCAGTATGGGCAGCCCCCGCCCGACCGTCAAGCCGGATTGCCCGCCAGGCTGGTGACCCAACCAACCGGAATAATCGGCTCGCTGGTAATAAACTGAGTGGGCAGGGGGGGCAAGGTCGGCGGGTTCTGCCCTGTGCGAATTGACTGGCGGGCGTTCGGGGCCACAATAAGGGTATGCGCCCGAGTCGGGCAGGGGTGCCGATGCCTCCGTTGCTCGATTCTGCATGCCGGCTCTATTGACAGGTGCTGAAAGCCGATTGCTCTCATGAGTTCTACGCTCGACACGCAGACACCTGCCTCGACGCCCACATCCGGCACTCTGGAAGACCATGTGCCTGTGGCGCTGCGCTCCCCAAAGGTGCTGGCCGGTTTCGTCGCGCTGATTGGCGCCGTCTTCTGGTGTTACAGCTTTCAGCGTTTGCATCACACCGACCTGTGGGGCCATTTGGCCTATGGGCGGCTGGTGTGCGCGACGCACTCGCTGCCCGCGACCGAACCCTTGATGCCGCTGGCAGAAGGGATGCCGCTTGTCGACACCGCCTGGCTGGCCCAGGTGCTGGGTTATCGGGCGCTGGCGCATTGGGGACCGCCGGGGGTACAGTTTCTGCATGCCGCGGCCATTGCCGCCTGTTTCGCGCTGCTGGCCTGTGGGTTTTATCGTCGCACGCGGAATTTCGTGATTTCGGCGGCTGGTCTGGCTCTGTTCGAGACACTTAATTGGTTTCAATTTCAGATTGTCCGGCCGCAGATGGCAGGACTGGTTTGCTTCGTACTGCTGCTGTCAATGCTCTCGGCCCGTCGCTGGCGGCCGGTCTTCTGGGGGGCGATTCCCCTGACAATCGCCGTGTGGGCCAACCTGCACGGCTCATTTGTCGTAGGGTTGATGCTGATTGCCTGCGCCTGCCTGGGACGGACGATCGACATCTGGCGGAGAACCCGGCAGTTGACCGCTCCGTTTCGCGACCTGACCGCGCGAAGATTGTTCCTATCGGCGGAGCTTGCCGCGGTCGCCGTGCTGATCAACCCCTACGGGTTGCGACTTTACGCCGAAGTGCTGACGTTTGCCGACAGCCCGAACCTTCGCAACCTGATCGAGTGGGATCCTCTGAGCTTCCGCACGATGCAGGGAGAGCTTGCCGCGGCAACGGCCCTGGCCCTGGCGATCGCCTATCGCCTGAGCCCGCGACGGGTGTCTGCGGCAGAGATCCTGGCTTTGGCGGCGCTGGGTGCTGCGGCCCTCTGGTCGGCGCGGATGCTGGTCTGGTGGACACCCGTTGCCGCCGGCTGTTTCGTGATTCACGTTTACGCCGCCTGGAGGCGATTTTACCCGCCCGGCAACGGGCCATCCGCTGCGGTGCGGAGTGGCAAGTGGAGCTTCGTGACGGTCGGCCTGGCCTGGATCTTTTTCTCGTATACGCCGTTCGGCATGCACGTACTGCACGGCCGCGTGCGAGGGATCAAAGACAGCGTTTCCCGGGATACGCCGGTCGCCGCCGTGGCCTGGCTGCGAGAACACCCTCCGGCGGGCCTGGTGTTCAACGTCTTCGAGTGGGGAGACTACCTGCTGTGGGCCGGCCCTCCCGACGTTAAGGTATTCGTCACGTCCCAGGCGCACCTGGTACCGCATGATATTTGGCGCGACTACCTGTCGGTGATCAATCTGTCGTCCGGCTGGAACGAGGCGTTCGACCGCTACGGCGTGCAAGCGCTGCTGCTGGACAAGACGGAGCGCGGTCCATTGATCTCGAACCTCAGAGAAAACAAACAGTGGAAGCGCAGCTTCGAGGACGACCTGGCGGTGATCTTCACCCGCCAAACCGAGGCCCCGGAAGGCGCAGTATCGGCCCATTGATGGATGATCGCGGACGGCGAGCGGCGTGGCGGGCACCGATTCGAAGTGAATTGGTCCCCGGCGGTGGATGAACCGGTCGGAGTATTCGCCTAATTTCGTGAGAGTCACCCTATGAACCGCAACCGGCAGGCCAAGTTCAGTTTCTGGCTGGTGCAGGCGATCGTCGTCGCCGGCCTGGGAATTTCGGCAGCGCGCGGCGGCATGGGTCGCGTCGACCTGCGCTTCTGGCCAGGCGCCCCGCGCGAAGTGGTGCACATCGAACGCGAGAAGCCGCTGCGAATGGAGTCGTTTTATGACGACCCGCAGGTGGTCAGCGACGACGAGCTGGCGCGCGTGCTCGAGCAGGTTCAACCCCGGTTTTCTCCGAAGAACCTGCGGCCCAATTACGTCGAACATGCGCTGCGCATCTGGGGCGAGGACGCCCGGTTCAGCGATCCCGAGGTGTTGTCGGGGGTCCAATTGCGAGACCTGCTGATCGATCATGGCCGATACCTGGCGTCGTGGGGCGAACGAGCGAAACCGCTGCTGGTCGAATCGCGCGAGGGGGTCGAGGTTCGCTGGGGACGCGAAGAAGGGGCCAGCGTCCATCACGACCACTGGCTGGCCTGTCTGACCGAGGCGGGGGTCTCGCTGCACGAGCCGATTTTTACTCCCTCGCAGCACACGCGGACGATCAACGATGCCGTGCAGCAGGCGCTCCGCAACTTTCACATCGACGAGCGCGAGGTCGAATGGTCGGCCATGACGTTCGGATTATGGGTGCCTCCGACCCGAAGCTGGCAGACGGTCGATGGGCGGACGGTTTCGTTCGACATGCTGGCACGCCGGCTGATGCGCGGCGATAAGCGATTCGGCGTCTGTTCGGGTACGCACCGAGTGTATTCGATCGTGCTGCTGTTGCGACTGGACACTCTCCATTCGATTCTGTCGCCGGAAGTCCACGAAGAGCTGCTGGCGCATATGAAGTCCGTGCGGCAACTGCTGATCGATTCGCAATTCGAAGACGGTCACTGGCCGTCGAACTGGGAAAAGGGGGCTGACGCCGTCCAGAAACCGATCGACGATACGCGAGAGAAGAAAGTCATTGCGACGGGACATCACCTCGAGTGGCTGGCCCTCGCGCCCGAAGAACTGCATCCGCCGCGCGAGCAGATCCGCAAGGCGGCCCGCTGGGCGATCGACACGACGCTGTCGCGCACCCCCGCACAGATCCTGGAACACTACACCTTTTACAGCCACGTCGGCGGAGCCCTGAGCCTGTGGCGAAAGACCCGCGCGGCCGACTTCTGGCGGGAGCATGAGGAACGGGACAGAATGTAAGTCAGGCTGTGCCTGAGGGAGCCGGAGATATCCCCACGGTTGGCAGGGCGGTCCCACGGATAAAAACAAATCTGAATTCTGATTTCGGGTCCGCATGGCGCCTTATCCGTGGGACCGCTCCGCCATCCGTGGGCATAACTCTTTTCTGGGTTTAACAAAGTACAGGCAATAAAATCCGGAGCAGAAAGATGGGTACTCGGGAAATTGCCAGCCGCTTTCTCGAACGACGATTTTTTTGCCCTTTGATTTTTCTGCCTTCCTCGTGGTTGCGGCCGAAGGCCGCGCTGGGAAATCCGTGTTTGATCCGTGTTTCATCTGTGGCTCCTTGGCTCCTTGAGCGATCCCACCCAGGGTTTGGGAAGAAGCGACAACTCGCAGCCTAGTGGATTTGCCGAATCGAACTGCAACCGAGTACCGTTACAGTGGGATTTACCTTCCCGATGCGATCCCAATGCCAGCAGATTTTGCCCGATCGTCTCAACGTAACATGGCGTCAAGCCGATTTGAAAGAATGAGGAGAGCTGGCCGTCGCTGAATGACCGGCCGGACGAGCGGCTGCGGTCGAATGCGGGGGTTGGGAAAACAGGTAGAGTTGCCCGCGCGGGCCGGTTCACCTACAATTGGATGGATTATTGCGCTTTTAACAGGCTGGGAGCTGATCGGTGCCGGATTTGCCCCGAATACTGGTATATGGGACGAACAAGCAGGCTGAATCCCTGACCGCCGCGTTGGAGGGGCGGTTCGTTGCCGTGCGGGCTGAAGGGATGGAAGAGGCGCTGCAACTGTTGCGCGGCGGCGAGTTCGCCGGCATTTGCCTCTTAAACGCCCCGACGGCCCAATTGTGCGATGCGAGCTTGTTGCCCCAGGTGGGCGGCATTCTCTCACAGATTCCCGACGGGCTGGCGATTCTTGACGTGCGGCTCAAGATCTTGTGGACCAACCGCCGCTTCGACGAACTGACCGGCTCGAACGAGCCTAAAACGGGCTTTGGGTTTTACGATGCGTTCGGCGCACCGGAAATCCTGGGGCCCGACCTTAGCCCGTTCCATACGGCACTGGGGACAGGAACTCCCGCCCGCAGCACACTGCGTCTGGGCGAAAAGACCTATTTTCAAGTCCACGCCACTCCAATCACATCGCCCTGCAACCCCATTCCCTGTTATCTGGTTGTGTCGGTGCGCGACGTGTCGGCCGAAGTCTTGCAGCAGCAGAAGCTCAGTGCGATTTATCAGGCGGGGTTGGAGCTGGGCGACCTGTCGCCGCCGGAACTGCTCGAGATGAGCGTCCAGGACCGGGTCGAGCTGCTCAAATCGCGGATCATTCACTATACCAAAGACCTGCTCGAATTCGAGACGGTGGAAATCCGCCTGCTGGATCGGGCCACTCAGAAGCTGGAACCGTTGCTGACCGTGGGGATGGTACCCGAGGCCCAGACGCGCGAATTGTTCGCCCGCCCGCACGGCAACGGCGTCACCGGTTTCGTGGCGGCCACCGGCAAAAGTTACCTGTGCGAAGACACGACGAACGACCCGTTGTACCTGGTCGGCGCCGCCAATGCCCGCAGCTCTCTGACGGTCCCGCTGTTTCTGCATGAGCAGATCCTGGGAACGTTCAACGTCGAAAGCACCCGGCCGGGCGCCTTTAACGAAAATGACCTGCAGTTTCTGGAGCTCTTCAGCCGCGAAGTCGCCGTGGCGCTCAATACGCTGGAACTGCTCGTCGCCGAGAAGATGACCACCGCCACCGAAAGCACCGAAACGATTCTGCGCGAAGTGGCCAACCCGGTCGACGAGGTGCTCAACGACACCGCCTGGATTCTCGAACGCTACATCGGACACGACCCCAACGTGGCCCAAAGGCTGCAACGCGTCCTCAAGCACACGCGCGACATCCGGTCGCTGATCCATAAAGTCGGTGAGTCCATTACACCCAAGGGGGCGCATACGCCGCCGCCCGCGCGGGCCCTGCGCGCCAAGCTGCGAGGCAAGCGCGTGCTTGTTGCCGACAACGACGAGCTCGTCCGCCGGGCCGCACATGAGCTGCTCGGCCGTCACGGCTGCGAAGTCGAGACGGCCCACAATGGGGAAGAAGCCCTGCTCATGGTCCGCAGCTTTCAGTACGACGTGGTCCTGGCGGACATTCGACTCCCCGATATGAGCGGCTACGATTGTTTCTGCCAGGTGCGCGAATTCCAGCCGCACTTGCCCGTCATTCTGATGACGGGCTTCGGCTACGATCCGGGCCATTCGATCGTGAAAGCGCGGCAACAGGGGCTGAAATCGGTGTTGTACAAGCCGTTTCGCGTCGATCAATTGCTCGACGAAGTCGAGAAAGCGGTCAATCATCTGGGCGCGGTGATCGTGAACCAGGGTGATGCCGCCGGCTCGACCGCCCCGGCCCCCACGCAGCAATCGACCGCGCCGTAGCGGCAAGCTGCCAGCTTGCCTCACAGCCGTAGGTCAGGCTGACCGTGCCACCCCGACTTTTTCGCAAATGCGCCGCCCGTTTAGTCACACAAGCTGGCAGCTTGCGGCTACGGCATGGGGTGCTTCTCGAAGAACTCCCAGATCAGGTCGTTGGCCGAAATGTCTTTGGTCGCTTTTCCGAGGAGCTTAATGGGACGTGCGCGGCCGGGCCAGGTGTGGCCTCCGCCTTCAACAACGTACAGAATGACTTCGGCTCCGTCCGTTCCCGGTCCCCAGGTCTTGCGCTTGACGGTAGTGCCGTCGTCGGCGCTGTCGGGGAGGTCGACCACGACCGGCGTCTCGGGACAGCCGTCGATTTTCGCCCAGATGCGCATCGTTTCATCAACCGATTTGAACGGGACAAACAGGCGGGCCCGTTCGTCGGCGCCGGCATAGGGAACCAGTTTGTCGTCGGTGCCGTGGAAGTGCAGGACGCTCACGGGGCGTTGTGGTTTTGCTTCGGCAATAGCCATCGTCCCGGCGACCGGAGCGATGGCCGCAATGCGGTCTGAAAGTTCGGCTGCCAGCCGGTAGCACATCATCCCGCCATTCGACAGGCCGGTGGCGAAGACGCGCGTCGCATCGACACTGGCGACGGTCCCCAGGTCGTCAAGGACGCGGGAGGTAAACGCGACGTCGTCGAATTTCTGGTTGAGGGCCTTGCCGCGAAGCCCTCCCGAGTTCCAAACGAACATCAGCTTTCCGTTGCCGTTGCCATTCGGGTAGACGGCCAGAAACCCCGCCTCGTCGGCCTTCTTGTTGAGCCCCGTGAACGCCGCCATCATGTCGCGATTGGTCAGGGCGCCATGGTAGATCAATACGACGGGCGTGGGTTTCTTCGAATCATATTGCGGCGGAACATGCACCGAGTACGTGCGGATCATTCCATTGAATTCGATATTGCGGACGTGGTCACCGGGAGCCAGCGAGTCGGCGCCGACGAGCGAGAGGGCCAGCAGTAAAGTCAGCATGGGATGATCCTGCATGGAATGTCAAGCAGGGTGGGTCGAGTTATTACGAGGCCCACCGCGGTCGCCACGCCGGTGGGCCTCGTACAGACTCGACCCACCCGGCAGCTCGTCTCGCCGACTATGGCACGACCAGCACGCTCACCGACGAGGGCATCTCTTTGGTGCGGTAAACGACCTGCCTCGCCGTTTGGAAGTCCGCCGGCTTGGCGCTATAAATATCGACGAACTTCTGCGGATTGCGATCGACCAGCGGGAACCAGCTTGATTGCACCTGGATCATGATTCGGTGACCGCTGCGAAACGTATGGCACACGTCCTGCAACGTGAACTTGACCGGCGTTGCGACGCCCGGTTCGAATGGCTCAGGTCTATCGAAACTATTGCGGAACTTACCCCGCATCACGTCGCCGCGCACCAGTTGCTGATAGCCGCCCATTCGGACCCCTTTGGGATTTGGGCTGGGATCGGGGAAATCGTCGGGATAGACGTCGACGAGTTTGACCACCCAGTCGGAATCGGTTCCGGTGGTCGAAACGAAGAGACTGGCTTCGATCGGGCCGGCGATCGTGACATCGCTTTCGAGCACGTCGCTCGAATACACCAGAACGTCGGGACGGCGCGAGGCGAACCGTTGATCGTCGGTCATGTATTCCTTGACCATGCCGGTGGCGATCGACTCCAGAAAGGGAACGGGCTTGTCGGGGTCGCTGGGATAATCGTCGGCCTGTTGTTTGAGCTTTCTCGACTCGACCGGAGGTTGCTCGAGCAGTTTGCCGCCCGAATGAAAGTAAAAGATCTTCGGCTGGGCAGTCTTGGGAGGCCACGTGTCGTACTTGCGCCAGACGTTCGTCCCTGTCTCGAACATCCAGGCTTCGGGAAGTTCGGGCTTGCCTTTGTCTTTGAGATGGTACTCGAAAAACGGGAGCTCGATGTGCTCGCGGTAGAACTCTCCCGTCTTCGCGTTGAAGGGCGCGTTGCCCAGTTTCGAGCCGTCTTCTCCGCGCCAGCCGCCGTGAACCCACGGCCCCATCACCAGCAGGTTGGTCGTTTTGGGCGAGTTGCGTTTGAGGTTCTTGTAGACTTCCAGGGCGCCGAACAGGTTCTCGGCGTCGAACCAGCCGCCGACGGTGAGCACGGCCGGTTTGATGTCTTTCAAATGCGGGCGAATGTTGCGCGCCTTCCAGAATTCGTCGTAGGTCCCGTGCTGCATGGCCTCGTCCCAGAAGGCCGCCTCGCCCTTGAAGAATTTTTTCCCCGCGGCATTCAGGGGGCCCAGCTTCAGAAAGAACTCGTAACCGTCGGGGGTTTCGAAATCGAACGTGGCGTCGAACTTCTTGGTCGGTTCAGGACGCGGATGATCGAAACGCGACATGAAGCCAAACATGTGCACGAGAATCAACGCGCCGTTGTGATGCCAGTCGTCGCCGATAAACCAGTCGGTGACGGGCGCCTGAGGCGAGGCGGCCTTGAGTGCCGGGTGGGCGTCGATCATGCCTGCCGCCGTGTAGAACCCGGGATACGAAATGCCCCACTGGCCGACCTTGCCGTTGTGGTTGGGGACGTGCTTGAGCAGCCAGTCGATCGTGTCGAACGTGTCGCTGCTTTCGTCGATGTCGTTGGGGCTCTTCTTGGCCGGATTGTGGGGGCGCATGTTGACGTAGTCCCCTTCCGACATCCAGCGGCCGCGCACGTCCTGAATGACGAAAATATAACCCGCTTTGGTGAACAACGGCGTGGGGCCCGGAATATCTCGATACTGATCGGCGCCGTAGGGCTTGGCGCTGTAGGGTGTCCGCGTCATCAGAATCGGCCAGGCCTGGCTCTGATCCTTGGGAACATAGACGGCAGTAAACAGCCGCTTGCCGTCGCGCATCGGGATGCGATACTCATATTTGGTGTACAGCGACTTGACCTCCGCCAGTTTGTCGTCTTTCGAATCGGTCGTCGCTTGGGCGATGGCGCATCGTGCCAGCGCAGCCTCGAGTGCGATCAGCGAGATCAGCCAGCAGCAAACCCGTGAATGACGCGATTTCAGATTCATGATGCCCTCTCTCTGTGATTCGAGTTCCCGTTGGCGCCCTGGCCCCCAAGCCGACCGCTGTGCGGTCGGCTTCGAGCAGGTTCGTTGCATGGTACACGGTGTTGCGTTGCAGGGAAACTCGACGCGAGCCTGCGGTCGCATTCCGGCAACCAGATGCGGTTTAAAGCAACAGACGGTTGGCACTACGAAAACCAACGACAATGACTTGTTTGTCTACGGTCGCGGATTGGATAATGCCCGCCAGCGTATTCGCCATTGCCCGATCCGAGATTCGCACATGCCCGCCGTCTTCGAGTTTCCGCTGCGGGTCACCGCCACCGACCTGGACGGCCTCATCCGGCATGTCAACAACCTCGTGTACTTGAAATGGATGCAGTCGGCCGCGGTGGCGCACTCGGCAGCTCAGGGCTGGCCCGCCGAAAGGTATCAAGAGCTGGGCGCGGGCTGGGTCGTGCGGTCGCACCAGATTGATTATCTGCAGGCCGCCTTCGACGGCGACGAAATCATCGTCCGCACCTGGGTCGCAAGCCTGAATAAGGTGACGTCGTTGCGACGGTTCAAGATCGTACGCGTTTCGGCAGAGAAAGAAACCCTCCTGGCTGTTGCCGCAACCGACTGGGCCTTCATTCACTTCGCCACGCACCAGCCGAAGCGGATTCCCCCCGAGGTCGCCAATGCGTTCGAAGTTGTGGCTGATGAGTGATAACAAAAGACTCGCGGTATTTCGAGCATTACCGCAGTTTCGAGAGGAAGCAGCCAATCCTTCCTAATTATCCTTGACCGCGTAACCTGCGTATAAGTAAGCTAGACTAAGTTGCCACGTTGGAATGGGAATTTTGCGAACCGTAAACTTCGAGGAGCGCCATGATGCAGCGACAAATTGCACTCAATCTTACGGTCTTAGCGACCGGTCTGATGATCAGTTCCGTCGCTCGAGCCGGAGACCCTCAGCCGCAGCGCGGATATTTCTACTTCCCTCGGGCGAAGAGCGCCGATTCAGCTTACCGGCCAGTGTACGGTGCGCGCTCTGTTGTCCAGCAGCAGGGACAACCGCAGGCAAACGCCACGGCAAGAACTGGTTCTGCCACGGCGCTTGCGACCCCGGCCGTTCCTAAGGGTTACGCTGTGCCCTCGCGGCCTGTGACGTGGGGAGTTCGCTACGGAGTCGGGTATGGCTATCCCGCGTCGCTGTTCGGCCAGGTGACGGCTCCCGCCAATGCCCAGCCGGCGGCCCCTGTTGCTCAGCCAATGACGCCCGCTTATGCGCAACCCAACTATGGAACTGGGTCGATGTATCTGGGCACTCCGAGCACGGTCCCCGTGACCGGGTACAGTTCGATTTACGGATACGCGGGTCGATTTTATGGCCCGTATTACGGCTACGGCCCGAGCTACTATGGCTACGCCGGAGCGGGTGGCTGGGGTACGCCTTATAATGCAGGGTATTACGGGTCGGGGTGCTATTCGGGAAATGCCTGTTGCCGCGCGTCGACCCGTTACTGCACTCCGTTTGGCGGTTTGTTCCGCGGCTGTGGATCAGGCTGCTACCTTCCGACGCCCGCTGCTTGTCCGACCGCCTGCGCTTACACCGATCCTTGCGGACCGGTGACGGGACCTCCGTCGGCCACACCACGGGCATACGGGACGCCATTGCCGGGCCCACCGAGTACGGATCCATCGAACGCGGCTCCTCCGACGCCGGAGCCGCCTGACGCACTCGAACCTGCAGCACCGGTTGAAAAGAAAGTGACCCCTGCGCCGCAAGCCGGGAAATTCCCGCGGATCCCCGGTTTGCCACCTGATGCCTGATCTGTGCCTCGCTGCCCGGGCGATCTGGCAGGCGGGGGTCGAGGCCGTGCAACCGGCGCGGCTGGTCGCCAACGCCATGGCGTTGCGCGGCGACGTATTGACGATCGTCAATCGCGAGTTTCGAATCTCCGAGCTGGGGCGCATCGCAGTCGTTGGGGCAGGCAAAGCGGGGGCCGGCATGGCGGCGGCCGTCGAAGACATTCTGGGGCCCGAGAATGTCGATCGCAAAGTCAGCGGTTGGGTGAATGTTCCTGCCGATTGCGTTCGCCACTTGCGGAAAATCACGCTGCACGGCGCGCGCCCCGCAGGGGTCAACGAACCGACGGCCGAGGGAGTCGTCGGATCTCAGAAGATCCTCGAGATTGTATCGAACCTGGCAGCCGACGATCTGTGCCTGGTTTTGATTTCCGGCGGGGGCAGCGCTTTGCTTCCTGCGCCGGCCGCGGGGCTGACATTGGCCGACAAACAAGCCGTTACGCGATTCCTGATGCAGTCGGGTGCTACGATCGGCGAATTGAACACGGTCCGCAAGCAACTCTCGCAGATCAAGGGCGGCAACCTCGCCCGCGCCTGCCGGGCCGGGCACCTGCTGACACTGATCATCTCCGACGTTGTCGGAGATCCCCTGGATGTGATCGCCTCGGGGCCGACCGTACCCGACAAGTCGACGGCGTCCCTGGCGCTCGCGGTTCTGCGCAAGTTCGCCGCAAAGGCCACCGACGTTCCGCAGTCGGTTTTCGACGTTCTGGAGCGCGCGGCCCAGGACACGGCACAGAAACCCGGCGACCCACACGCAATTCAGCCCATCATCGAGAACCACGCCGTTGAAAACCACGTAATCGGCAATAACGCGGTGGCCCTGACCGCCGCCGCGTCCAAGGCCGCCGAGCTGGGCTTCCGCGTGCAATCTCTGGGTTCATCGAATCAGGGAGAGGCCAGCCTGGTGGGACGTGACCTGGCCGAGCGGTGTCTGAACGCGCGTCATGAGAATGCGGCGACATCGGGGCCGGTATGCCTGTTGAGCGGCGGTGAGCCGGTCGTCCACCTGGTGAAGACCGATCGACCGCGCAAGGGAGGCCGGAACCAACAACTGGTCCTGGCGGCGCTCGACAGGCTGTGGGACGATGGGCTTGCGGGGACGGCGATTCTTTCGGGAGGGACCGACGGGGAGGATGGTCCCACCGATGCGGCGGGAGCCTGCGCCGATGAGTGCATCATGGACAGGGCGCGGGAATTGCGGCTCGATCCGAAATCGTTCCTGGCGATTAACGACGCCTATCATTTTTTCGAGCAGGCCGGCGGACTGATCAAGACCGGGCCGACTCACACGAACGTGATGGACTTGCGCGTGGCGCTGGTATTGTAGTCATTCTCGCTCCGCGAGATGAGGCCGCGAGCTTCCGAGGCCGGGCTTTCTCGCGAGACACAGTGTGCATGGCCGCGCCCGCGTCCGGAAGTCTGCCGGCACTTGTCGGGCACGGGGCGAGTTTGATCGCTTGGCCGTCGTCCGCGCTCACCACCGGTCGGCCCTCGTCTCGCGGAGCGAGAACGACTACTTTACGACGAATCGCCTCAGTCACAGAATGAATTTCCGGCTCGCCAGGCTTACAGATCGTCGCCATTGGGCCGCGCAGCTCGTGTGCGAATGCTCGCCGACAAAAACTTCGGACGCGGAATCCGGCTTTGCAAACTGCGGACAGGCTTTCGCCCCAGCGATTCGGCGATTGACTGCACGACGCGCTCCTGCTTTTCTTCCGTCAGCTCCGAATAAATCGGGAGTGCCAGCAACTCGCGCGAGGCCTGTTCGGCGCAGGGCAGGCTGCCGGCCTCGACCCCCAGGTCGGCAAAGCAGGTCTGAAGATGCAGCGGCTTCGGGTAATACACGCTGCATCCGATATGTCGCGCGCGAAGCCCCTCGAGCACCTGGTCTCGCTGCCCTGCAGCAACGCGGATGCAATACTGGTTGTAAACATGCCGGCGGTCGTGCAGGGTGGCCGGCAGAGTGATGCAATCGAGCAGGCCGTACTCTTCGAACAGGACTTCGTACCGGCGGGCGTTCCGCGCTCGAGCGACTGTCCAGGCATCGAGATATCGCAACTTGACCCGCAACACCGCGGCCTGCACCGCGTCCAGCCGGCTGTTGAGCCCCACTTCGACGTGATCGTACTGCGCGGCTTCACCGTGCACGCGCAAGCGGCGAATTCGCGACGCCAAAGCCGGATCGTCGGTCGTAATCAGTCCGCCATCGCCGGCGCCCCCCAGGTTTTTGGTGGGAAAGAAGCTGAAGCAGCCCAGCGTCCCCAGGACTCCGGCCCTGCGTTTCTGATATTCGGCGCCGATCGCCTGGCAGGCATCTTCGACGATGGGAATGTCGCTGCGACCGGCAATGCGCCACAACGGTTCCATTTCGGCGCATTGGCCGAACAGGTGCACCGGCATGATGGCCCGAGTCTGCGGGGTCACTGCCGAAGCCACAGCCTGCGGATCGAGATTGAAGCTCACCGGGTCGATATCGCAGAAGACCGGCGTCGCGCCCAGCCGGTAGATCGAGCTGGCCGTGGCAAAGAAGCTGTACGGGCTGGTAATGACTTCGTCGCCAGGACCGATGTCCAAAGCCGTCAAGGCCAGGATCAAAGCGTCGGTTCCCGAGGCGCAGCCAATCGCTTCTCGCGAATCGCAGTATTCGGCCAGGTCGCATTCGAGCTCGGCCACTTCGTCGCCGAGAATGAACCGTTGCTCCGCAAAAACACGGCTGACGGCAGCAATGACCTCGGATTCGATTTCCTGGTGCTGGGCGACCAGGTCGATTAACGGGACCGGATCGGGACGGATATCCTGGCTGTCCGCAGAAAGTGACTCGCTCATCGGCGACTCCATTCGCACCTGAGGATCGGGACGTAAGCTCAATGTTGGCGGCGGGTAGGTTACGCCTCTGGCCGGAACGTGTCAAGGCGAATGGAGGACAGAAGATCGAGGATGGAGGATAGAGGATGGCGACACAAGATGGGGCGAATCCGTCTCGATCAGCGCGCCAATCTGGGGGATATGCGGCACACCGCCCGGCGCGCCGTCTGCTATCCTCCATCCTCTATCTTCAAACTTCGATCACTTTCCCTTCTTCGCGGCAGCCTCTTTCTTCTTCGCCGCCTTCTGCTCGGCCTGAGCAATGATCGAATCGGGATCGTCGAGGAAAGCGTCGCGGCAGCCGGTGCAACAGAAATAGTATTTTTTTCCATTGTACACCGTACTCATGCTGCCTTTGCCTCCGGTGACGATGCACTCGGGACCGCCGCCCCCTTCTTCGGCCAGTTTCGTCCCCTCGCGGGTGTAGCCGACTTCCGCCACGCGCGTGAACTGCTGCTGGTCTTTGGGACGCACCTGGAACAATACGAGCGTTCGCACGTCGCTGTGGAACGTGATGACGATCTGGTGCAGCGAGCCATCCGCGTCAGCCGGGGATTGCAATGTCAGCTTTTTCCCCGAGAACGTGCCGCTGTAGACGCGCTGCGACTTGTCCGGCAGTGTGGCTTCGAACACGAAATCCTTCGACTTCGGGTCCCAGGTCAACAAGCCGCTTTCGAGGTGCTTGCCATCCTTGACGGTGTACTTCAAACCGATACGGTCCTTCTTGATCTCCCAGACCCAATCGGCCGATTCGATCCACGAGCCTTTATTCGAATTGCGGTGAGGCTGTCCGACGCCGCGCCAACCCCCGACCAGGGGATTGAACTCTGCCAGCGCCTCTTGAACGGCCGCTCGCGATTCCTTGGCCGCCGGCTCGGTTTTGGCGTCGGCTTTTTTCGACTTGTCATCGGCAGCGACGGCCAATGCCAGCGACAGGGACACGAATCCAAACCGTGCCAACGTGGCAAATCGATGCATGGGGCAACCTCACGAGCCCGAGGAGTCGATAAAGACATTTTGACTGATATTGTACCATTGGAGCAACCGCGAGAACAGCGAGACCGGCGTCGTTTTTTTCGATTTGCTCGTCGCTCGTTCCCGGGCTCTGCCTGGGAACGCACTGGCATCGAGGCTCAGCCTCGCGTGCCAAATGGATGCGCCTATGAAAAGTTACGCGACGCAGAGCCTCGCGGCAGTGGGTTTCCAGGCAGAGCCTGGGAACCAAGGACCGATGCGCTCGGCTGCGCCTCGCGGCTAAACGGGCGCATATCACGTTCGGGTGAGTTTCTTGAATCGCTCGAGCAGGTCTTTGGTAATGGGGCCGGGTTTCCCCAGGCCGATCGCGCGGCCGTCGAGGCTGGTCACCGGAATCACCTCGGCGGCGGTCCCGGTCAGGAAGCATTCGTCGGCCACATAAATATCATGACGCAGCAAGGTCGACTCGGTGACTGGAATCGTCGCCTCGCGGGCCAGCCGGATCACCGCATTGCGCGTGATGCCTTCCAGAATTCCGGCGTCGACGGGCGGCGTCTTGAGAACCCCCCTCTGGACGACGAAGATGTTGTCGCCGGTGCATTCGGCCACCTCGCCCTTGTGGTTGAGCATCAAGGCTTCGATGCAACCCGCGTCGCTGCCTTCGATTTTGGCCAGTATGTTGTTGAGGTAATTGAGCGATTTGATCCGCGAGCTCAACGCCTGCGGATGATTGCGCAGCGTGCTGGCCGTGATCAGCTTGAGCCCCTGCTGGTACATTTCGGCGGGATACAGCGAAATCGTGTCGGCGATGATGATAATCTGTGGATTGGCGGTCTTTCGCGGATCGAGCCCCAATGTCCCCGCGCCGCGCGACACGACCAGCCGCACGTAACCTTCCGACAGGCCATTGGCCGCGACAGTGCTGTTCACCGCGGCCGTCAAATCGGCCTTCGACATGGGAATTTCGAGACGAATGGCCCGAGCGCTCTCGTACAGCCGGTCGATGTGCTCGACGAGCAGAAACACCTTGCCGCCGTAGACGCGAATCCCTTCGAACACGCCGTCGCCATACAGGAAACCGTGATCGAATACGCTGACGGTCGCCTGGTCCTTATCGACCAGCTTTCCGGAGACGTAGACTTTGGACATGAAAGATCCTCAAGCAGCTTCGACCCAGGCCTCGAGACGGCCCTCGGCCAACCGCACGATTCGATGCGCCTGCTGGGCAATTGATTCGTCGTGCGTGACCATGATGATAGTCAGGTCATTACGGCCGTTCAAGGAGCGAAGCAGTTCCATGATTTCAGCGCCGGTTTCGGCGTCGAGGTTGCCGGTCGGTTCGTCGGCCAGAAGCACCTCGGGCTTGGCCATCAGCGCGCGGGCGATCGCCGCCCGCTGCATTTCGCCTCCGGAAAGCTCCGATGGCTTGTGGGTCAGGCGATGCCCCAGTCCCACCCGTTCGAGCAATTCACGGGCCTCTTCCTGAAACGCCTTGCGGCTTTTCCAGTACGTCCAGGTCGAGTGCCGAATCATCAGCGGCGCCAGGACGTTTTCGATCACGCTGAGCTCGGGGAGCAGATGGTAGAACTGGAAGATGAACCCGAACACACGATTGCGCAGCTCGTCGCGCGAGCGCGCGGGCAGGTCGTCGATCCGCTGCCCGTACAGCTTGACTTCTCCCACATCGGGACCGTCGAGCAGCCCCAAGAGGTGCAAGAGTGTGCTCTTTCCCGAGCCCGACTGGCCGATGATCGACACGAACTCGCCGCGGCGGACTTCGATGTCGACCCCCAGCAGCACGGGGATCTTGTGCTCGCCTTTGCGATATGCCTTCTCGACGGCGACGGCGGCAATGTGCGTCTGAGGCATCATGAGGATCTCGGACATAAGACAGGTTCCACAGGATTATAGGCAAACAAAGTGACGTCTGGCGAGCCAGGCCCGTTTAGCCGCGACGCGCAGCCGAGTGTGGTGTGCTACTGACAATGGACTGCATAGCGGTCGGCTTGGGTTGAATGCAACGCGATCAATCGAACGCTACCTTCGATTCTCTATCTTCTATTTTTTAAACTGTTACTCGTGGCGCAGCGCCTGCACGGGATGCAACCGGGCCGCGCGGCGCGCCGGCAAGATGCTGGCGAGTATGGCGATCGCCACCGCTCCCAGGGCCACCCAGACGACCGTCGCGGCATTCACTTTCGTAGGAATGCTGGGGAAGTAATAAATCGTCTCGTCGAACACCTTGCGCCCCGTAATGACGGTGAGCCCTTTTTCGATCTCGTTGATATAGCGCACGAAGAGCAGCCCCACCAGCACTCCCACGCCGCTGCCGACCAGCCCCAGCGAGAGCCCATACGAAACGAAGATCGACATCACGCCGCGGGAGCTGGCCCCCAGCGACTTGAGAATGCCGATGTCGCGCGTCTTCTCGACGACGATCATGAAGAAGATCGCCAGGATGCCGAACCCGGCCACGGCGATGATCATGAACAACAGCACGTTCAGGATGGTCGATTCGACGTCGACGGCCGCCAAAAGCGGGCCCTGTTTCTGTTCCCAGGTGCGGACCTGATAGAATCCAGGCTGAAAGGCGGCCTGCAAGCGGTCGGCGACGATTTTGGCGTCGGCGAAATTCTTGAGCTTGATCTGGATCGACGTGATCGACCGGACGCCGTTCACGAGGTCGTCGGGTGGGTAGATCATCCCGCGGACCCGCTGCAGCTCTTCGAGATTCATGAACACCAGGTTCGAATCGTATTCGCTCATGCCGCTTTTGAAGATGTCCACCACGGTGGCATTGAAGTTCCTGCCTTCCGGGGGTTTTCCGGCGCTGACCGTGCTGATCGTCACATCGTCTCCCGGTTGAACCATCATCACGGTCCGGGGCTTCTTGTCGGTCTTGTCTTCAGTCCGGAAACTGATGAGCTGGGCGCCGATATAGACGCGGGCCTTCAGCGGCCCGTCGTCGATCTCGGCGTCTGTTCGCGAAGCATCATCTGCCTCGATTCGGTCGATCAGGTCCTGATGTGTGGTCGAGGCGACCGTAGCGAGATTTTCGCGTCTCCCCGCTCCCAGGTCCTCTTCTCCGTCCGTGTCGTCTCGCATCAAGCGCTGCTGCTGCAGCCGCATGCGACGGTACTCCAGAAACGAGTCGAGCAACTTCCAGTCGGGAGGTTCATCGGCAGAGCGCTCGGCGGCACGGACAATGCATCCTTTCTCATCTTTGACCGGCTGATAGTTTTCCAGGTGGTCGACGAGCGTGCCGACTTTGGCCTTGCTGGCCGGTTGGATACCGATGATCGTCACGGGCCGGGGAATCCATTGCCCTCCCCAGCGAAAACTCAACAGGCCATACACCTCGACGGTCGGGCTCATGGCTTCGATGTATTCGCCGGCCGCCTCATTGATGATGCGCATCTGCCGATCGCAATCGGGGGTGCCGTCCATGCTGATGGCCTCGAGGACCATGTCGGACAGAATTCCGTGAATGCGACCGCGCATCTCGGAGCTGAACCCGGCCATGACGCTGTTGACGACGATCATGGTGGCCACCCCGAGCATCACGCTGATGATGCTGGCCAGCGCGATGTAGCGGGTCTTGAGATATCGGGTGCAGAGCAGAAATTTGTACATGAGCCGTTCCCTGGCGGAATAGAATGTCAAATGCCTAATGTCGAATGTCTAAAAACGTCGTAACGCGATGATTTAGCCACGGATCAAACACGGATTGACGGAGACGATTCGTATCCGTGTTCTATCCGTGGCTCTCTCTATTCCTTTGGTTGTGGCGATCAAGTTGCCGTTGCGCTTGCTGTTCTGTTCGTCTTCCATGCGGTCGTCCTTGAACACATCACGCGCGTCGCAATGCGACAAAGCTAAACTTCGGTTGGGTCTTCTTCGGGTTCGGTTCCGGATTCGCCTGCTGGGGTTTCGTGGCGCAGCAGCGGGAAATAGATTACGTCCCGGATGCTGTGGCTGTTGGTGAGCAGCATCACCATCCGGTCGATGCCGATTCCCAGCCCCCCCGCCGGAGGCATGCCCACTTTCAAGGCCCGCACGAAATCGTGGTCCATCTTGGCCATGCTGTCTTCCTCCGGCAGCCCGGCCAGTTGCGTGCGGAACAGCTCTTCCTGCAACCGCGGGTCATTCAGCTCGGTGTACGCGTTGGCCAGCTCCAGCCCATCGATGAACAGCTCGAACCGCTCGGCGATCTCGGGCTGCCCTTGTTTGCGCTTGGTAAGCGGGCACATCGCCGCCGGATAATCGATGACAAATACCGGCCCGGCCAGGTGACGCTCGACCACCTCTTCGAAAACGTCGTTGATGATCACGTCGGGATGCTTGCCCGCCGTCTGGATGTGATGCCGCTGCGCGACCTCCGCGACGGCCGCCGCGTCAGAGAGGTCGCAGTGGGCATATTCGCGGAACAGGTCGGCGTACTTGCGGCGCGGCCAGGGAGGCGTGTAATCGACGGTCTTCTCGCCCCAGGGACGCTGCAACGATCCGTCGAGGACCTGGATCGCATTAAAAAACACCACCTCCGTCAGCTCCATCATCGTTTCGTAGTCGCCGTACGCCTGGTAAAGCTCGATCATCGTGAACTCGGGATTGTGCGTGCTGTCGACCCCTTCGTTGCGGAAGACGCGGCCGATTTCAAAAACCCGTTCGACCCCGCCCACCATCAGCCGCTTCAGGTGCAGCTCCAAGGCAATCCGCAGGTAAAGCTGCATGTCGAGGGTGTTGTGGTGGGTGACAAACGGGCGTGCCGCGGCCCCTCCGGCGATCGCATGCAGAACGGGCGTTTCGGCTTCGACGAATCCCCGCTCGCGCAACGTGCGGCGGATCGAGTCGATGATTTTCCCGCGCTGCAACATCCGTTCGAGCACGCCTTCGTTGTAGATCAAGTCGATGTACCGCTGCCTGAGCAACAGCTCGATGTCTTTGGCGCCATGGAATTTTTCAGGGGGCTGGGCCAGCGACTTGGTCAGGAACGTAACGTGTGAGACGCCGATCGTCTTTTCGCCCGTGTTGGAAACCTTGAGGTGTCCATCGACGCCGATCAGGTCGCCCAGGTCCAACAGCTCGATCAGCTTCCACTGCTCTTCCGAAAAATCGGCCTTTGAGCACATGAGCTGGATTCTTCCCGTCCAGTCCTGGATGTGGAAGAACTTGAGCTTGCCCTTGTTATTGCGGAGCATGATCCGCCCCGCCACGCGGATGCCCGGCCCGATCTGCCCGTGTTCAACAGGGCACTTGTCGCGCGCCTCGCTGATCGGCCGATGAGCGTCAAACCGTCGTCCCCAGGGGTCGACCCCCAGAGCCTCGATGGCCTGAAGTTTTTCGAGTCGTGCAAGTTCAAAGCGGTCTGGTTCAGGCATTGATGCAAAAACAAATCAAAGAATGAAAACTACGATCGAAAAATGCGACTCTCCGTTTAGCCGCGAGCGGCAGTCGAGCGCTTTACACGATTGACGCACGCCGCACGAATTTGGTTCGCCCCGAGGGACCGCAAACTATCCATCTTAACTGGTTTTTGGTCAAGACCAACCGGGGAGCAACACGAAATCGCGGAACTGTGGTCAGAACGGAAGAAAAGCGATTTGGTCGATCCACTCTTCAGCAGGCCAACTTCTAGAAGCGTATTGAATTCGATGGCTGCTTCCCGGCGGCGAGTGGAGCAAGCCTGCGAGAATGGGGCAACCGAGCGTCGCGCGCAACTACTGAACTGCCACGGCATTTAATCTTTCGGCCAGTCGCGCCACGACGGCATTCAAAATCTCCAGCGAATCGCGAGCCTGGCTCTCAGAGATGACGTTCGGCGGGCTGATGCGGATCACGTTGCCGGCCAGGGGGCCCAGCAGGTGAATTCCGTCGCCGCCGTTGTTTCCGAGATAGGCCGCCTTGACGATCTCGATGGCGACTTCCTGGCTCGTGAGCTTTCCACAATCGGCGCATTCGATGCCGAACACCAGCCCCTCGCCGCGGACTTTCTTCACCAGCCCCGTCTCCTTGAGACGGCACAGCCCTTCGAAAAAGACCGGCGTCAGCACACGGGTGTGCGCCAGGACCGGGGTCGCTTCGAATTCATCCAGCGTGGCAAGCACCGCGGCACATCCCAGCGGATTGGCGCTCCAGGTA
>Ga0207022_10050_pt1 | contig 32715 bp, 33 predicted proteins | sample Alteio_BWMinCont_46_FD_153307 | JGI IMG/M metagenome (GOLD analysis project Ga0207022, IMG submission 153307) | Enriched cells from forest soil in Barre Woods Harvard Forest LTER site, Petersham, Massachusetts, United States -... | ecosystem: Environmental > Terrestrial > Soil > Temperate forest >... | reverse complement strand
CCCACCGCCATTCGTCCCCAGCATTTTGATCGCGAGCTGCGACGCTAACGGCCCCTGTGCAATGACCTGGGAGGATCCTTCCAAAGTCTGAATCGTCTGGTACGGTTTGAAGTTCTGAATGGAGCCTTGCCACACAAAAAACAAAGTCGCCAGAGCGCAGATCGGAAGCAGGATGTAGAGCGTCCAGCGAGTTACGTCCACCCAGAAGTTTCCGATGGTTTTTGCGGTGTGCCTCGCAAATCCGCGAATCAAAGCCACGGCCACGGCCATTCCGGCGGCGGCGGAGACGAAGTTCTGGACGGCAAGAGCAGCCATCTGAACAAAATAACTAACGGTGGTCTCAGGAACGTATGCTTGCCAGTTCGTGTTCGTCATGAAGCTGACCGCGGTATTGAATGCCAGGTCAGGCGTCATGGGAGTGGCGTTTTGCGGAGCACTGCCTGTCCCGAGATGCACCGGATTGAATGGCAAATGTCCCTGCCATCGTTGCAGTAGGTATACAAAGATAAAGCTGAACAAGCTCAGCGAAATCGTTGATGCGGTGTATTGCAGCCAGCCCTGTTCCTCCTCCTCGCGGACCCCGCCGAGGCGATAGATCAGCCGCTCCAAGGGATGGAGGAAGGGATGAAGAAACGTTCGCTCACCCGCGAAGACTTTATACATATAAGTCCCCAGGGGCTTCGTGATCGCGAGCAAGATCAGGAAGAAGACGACGATCTGCGCAATGCCAATCCAAGTCATCTCAGCACCTCAGAACTTTTCCGGCCGAAGCAGCGCGTACATCAGATAAACGAAGAGAGCTGCCGCGACCACTCCCGCAATGGCGTACTCCATGGAATCCTCCTAAAGCCGCTCCGCTGCCTTCGTAAAGCCCCAGAGCAAAACGAAAAACGCAACTACGACCGCGATATAGAAGATGTCCAGCAGCATATTCACCTCGAGACCATCGCTCGTTCAAATTCCGCCGGTGCTTTAGAGTCGACAAACATAACCCAGTGGCCTTTGGCACGGAGCGCGCGTGCGATCCGGCTTTCCTGCGTAGGCCACCACCGCTTTCGCCCGCCGATCACGACCAGGGAATTCGGCTTGAGGGCCTGTTGAAGCGCTCGAACGCGATCCCGGCAAAGATACAAATGCGCCCTTGGGTCAAAGCCATCCTTCTCCAGATCCGCCAAAACTTTTCTTAGCTGCTCCTGGAGAAAAGGCACGGAAATTCCAGGTCTCTCTAGCGGTAATTGAAACGGCACGGCCACCGCGAATTGCAGATGGATACGAGCTCCCAGGTCCCGGGCGAGAGATTGGGCAAACGTCAAGGCCGCGGCTGTAGACGCTTGGTCCGTGAAGATGACGTTGACTTCGAGCGGCCCAAGCGCAAAACCCGTGCCGGTCTTCGGGGTTGCTGCTTTGCCCGGAACGTTCTTAACTGCCTGGCTGTATTGTTTGTTCATGGTCCCACTATCCAATGCCTATGCTGCGCCAACGAACATAAACAGCGCATAAACGCGCCCTAAGAACGGCATAAACCACTAAGGCCCGAGAAAACCGCGCTAGCTTCCCAATCGTTCGGCCGGAATTTACCTCTGGACGGATATCGCCTCGCTGACGAAGATCACACCGCCTGTGGGCTCACTCATGTGCCCTCGTTCAAACCAGGCCGGCGCTTACGTATGGGGTCTTGTGGTCTATTACTGCGGAAGCTGAAAACGGTAACCGGCCCAGGCATCGGTCACGAGGAATTGTGGCTTGGAGGGGTCCGGTTCGATCTTCTTGCGTAGGCGGTTGATAAACACCCGCAGGTATTCCAACTCATCGCCGTAATCCGGGCCCCACACCGCCTGTAGCAGTTCGCGATGAGTGATCGTCTTATTCGGTCGCGCGAGAAGGTAGGACAGTAAGTCAAACTCCTTCGCCGTGAGCCGGGAACTGCGTCCGCGTACACTTACCTGCCGTGAAGGCAGGTCGATTCCGACGCCACGCAGGTCCAATTGCTTGAGGTCCGCATGGTCCGGAGGATGCGGCAAGCGGCGCAGGGTGGCGCGAATGCGCGCAAGCAGTTCCGGCGTGCTGAAGGGCTTCGTTACATAATCGTCGGCCCCGGCGTCCAGCGCATCAACCTTATCTCTTTCTGAATTGCTGACCGTCAGCATGATGATGGCAATGTCGGAGCTGGAGCGAATCAGTCGGCACGTTTCGAGACCGCCCATGCCGTGCATGTTCACGTCCAGTAGCACCAGATCGTACGCTTCGGATCTCAGTTTCTCGAGACCCTCTTCGCCCGTTCGCGCATCTCCAACCTCATAGCCGTGGGCCGTGAGAGTTGTCCTCATGGTGCGACGGATTTGAGGGTCATCATCAATCACGAGAATTCGGCCCGCGCTCATGCGCCGGCGCCCCGCGACGCGAGCGGCAGTGAAAATGAGAATTCCGAGCCTTGGCCGAGTTTGCTCGTAACCCAGATCTCTTCGCCGTGCGCACGTATGATTTCGCGCGCTATCGCCAACCCCATTCCCGTACCTCTGAGATGCGTCTCTTTTGTACCACGATAGAACTTATCGAAGATTCGTGCTTTCTCCTCTTCGGTGATGCCAGAGCCTTGATCGCTTACGTAAATAATTACACTCTTCTCAGCCCCGCGCGCGCCGATCAAAATAGGAGCGGCCGGAGGCGAGTATTTTAAGGCGTTGTCGATCAGATGAGCGATCACCATCCTTATGAGCTCTGCGTCAACCCACACAGGCGGAAGATCGTCGACGATGGAAAGGTTGATCGCCCGTCCATCGGTTAGAGATTTCATCTGTTTGAGCGCCCCAAAAATCAACGAACTCGGCAGGTGCACTCCGCGATTCAATTGAAATTTGCCCCCCTCGATTCGCGCCAGCTGAATTGCTTCCGTGACGAGCGTTGATAAACGGTCCGCTCCTTCGTCGGCTATAGAGATCAATTCGCGCTGATGAACCGCCAGCTGAGAGGCTGGTTCGGACAGCAAATCCGTGGTTACCGCCTTGATCGAGGTGAGGGGGGTCTTGAACTCGTGAGCGATCGCGTCCAGAAGAGTCGATTTAAGCTCCTCGCTGCGCCTGGCAACTTCCGCGCGGTTGACGGCTTCTTCCGTGAGTGCCCGTTCGAGCCATATCGCCACCAGGTTAAGTAACGATTGCAGCGCTGCGTCCGATAGAGAGGCGCCGCGAATTGCCAGGCTGCCTATCGGTTGTCGGCCCAGCCGTACGGGCGTGATGATCAACCCCTTGTTTTCGTCCTGCAGGAGTTCGGAGCGAACCACCGTCTCCTTGAGTTCATTGTCTATTTCGGGCATGTCGTCAAATCCGGCCCGATAGATTTCGCCGCTACTTCGCTCGTAAAGCGCCACGGCCCGAAATTCAAATGCTTGGGCAATCTGTTGAACGATTTGCTTGGCTATGGGACGCTCAGTGCCGCGTAACAGAAGTGCGCGGCTGAGGGAATAAAGTCTTTCTATTTCGTTTTGCCGGTCGATGGCGTCCTTTGTGCGGCGCTTGGCGCGTGCCGAGAGTTGGCTGGAGATTAGAGATGTCGCCAGGAAAGCAAAAAGCGCCACCCAGTTGCGCGGATCGGCAACCGTGAACGTGCCGATCGGAGGAAGAAAGAAATAATTGAAGCAGAGCAAGGCCACCACAGAAGCTATGGTGGATTCGATCAGGCCTCCCGCCGTGGCGATTAGGAGAATCGCCACTAGGTAAACAAAGCCCGCCGTAGTCTCGTTTATGTGCGCGATGCGAGAAAAGAAGAACGTGATCGCGGCCACAAGGCCAAGCGCCGCGATGATGCGGCCGCTTAAACGGATGGCCTGGCGAATGTACATTCCGAAATCGATAGGTTTCGATCCACCTGAACTGGCCCTCAGAAACAACGCCAGCAAGGATAATCCGGCCACGGAAAGCATACCGCGATCGAGCTAAGAGCGCGCATCGGCGCTGACGATTGGATAAATCCCTGAATCTTATCAATCCACGTAGTCCGCCACGCGAAGCCTTCGATCGAGAATACAGCTGAACGAGGGCCCGGGCATTGGCCGGTCGGCGGCTGCAAGACGTCAGCCTATCAAGGAGAAGCGCTAGTGGAGATGGCGGCAAGTACCGGGTATAATCCCTTTGCCAATCCGTAGGGAGGATCCGCAGGGACGATCCGGAGTGCCAGCATCGATCTGACGAGAATTGCTATCGCATGAGATCGGCTTCTCGTTCAGATTGCAGGCTTTGACTATGGGCAGATTGCGTGTGAGGGAAAGAGAACATGGCAAATAAAAATCGACTCACCAAGCTCTTGGTTGCCTCGCTTTTCGTGCTGGGGTTGTCATCTGGCGCCCTGTCCCAAACAGCGGACACTTCGAAACCTCAGCAGGGCGGCTCAGCACTGAATCCCTGGAAATATCATCCCATGGACCGCGCTGTTGGGGCCGGAGGGTCCGCTCCTAAACGGGATATCACCGGAACATGGGCGGGACCGGGATCCGGCGCGAATGTTCCGCGTGGTACAAACGCCCAGGAACCTGCCGCTCCCCCTCTCACGCCCTTGGGCCAGCAGTTGTTCGGCATGAACAAGCCTATTGGGAAATATAGTCCCGGCGGAACGAACGATCCTCATACGAGATATTGCGATCCTTTTGGTTTTCCTCAGAATATGACCAACGAAATTCGCGGCATGACCATAACGACGATGAGCGACCGCACGTTCATATTGATTCAATATATGAATGTTTGGCGCGAAATCTGGACGGATGGCCGCGCTCTCCCAAGCAATGTAGGCGGCACGGGTAAGGACGCGCTCGATCCAAAGTACAACGGATATTCAATAGGCCACTGGGAGGACGACTATACGTTCGTCGTCGATACGACGGGGCTGGAGCCCACCACCTGGACAGCCAAGAACGGCTATCCTCATAGCATTGACGCGCATGTGCAAGAACGCTTTCACCGCGATGATAAGAACGATCTGACGCTGACCATAACAATGGACGACCCGAAGCTTTATACCAAGCAGTTTCCCTTGGGGGTGGAGCACTTCCGCTGGATTCCCAACCAGGAACTCGATGACTTTACCTGCATACCGTCAGAGGTGCAGGAGTACTTGAACGAGCTGGGCGATCCCGCTGGCAGTGATCTCAACGCTCCCCCGCAACGCAGGTAGGCCCGGCTGTTGAGTCTGTGCGCGATGTTGGCAAGGAATTTCCAAGCTCGGAGGTGCAAGATGAAAGTGAAGGTACTCAAGTCAATCGGTTTGATCGCTGGACTTCTTACGATTTGCAGTGCGGTGTTCGCCCATCATGGGGCGGCGGCGTACGATATGAGTAAGCCCGTCGTCTTGAAGGATGCTGTGGTGACGCAGTTTCTTTGGATTAATCCCCACCCGCTGATCAAGGCAGACTACAAGGACGAAAAGGGCAACGTCGAGCATTGGACCATGGAAATGGGTAGCACACCGGCATCTCAGCTCATCGGCTGGACCCGAACTACGCTGAGGCCGGGAGATATGGTCACTCTTTACGTTTGGCAGGCCAAGACCCACCTTACCGTTGGGCGCTTCAATAAGGTCGTTTTGGCTGACGGCAAGGTAATGAGAGATACCCAGACAGGGGCCGACGATGGCGGGCGCGCTGACACTGGGGTTGGCAGATAATTTGCCGCCGAGGATAGCTCTGGCCTTCGTGCCGCAGCCAATTGGGCTAGGCATTCTGCCCTTATGACGCAGGGCCCGTAGCTCAGCGGTCAGAGCAGCGGACTCATAATCCGTTGGTCCTAGGTTCAAATCCTAGCGGGCCCACTAACTTAACTTTCAATGCCGCAGTTCACTCACTATTTGGGCGCGGTTCTTCATTTGGTCACCGGTTCCGCCGGACGAATTGCCGTGAGGAACATGTCCTAACAATCAGGAGCGCCCGATGAGCGCCCGATGCGTTCGATCCCAAGGTGGGTCGAGCCATGTGCAAACACGCGAGCGCCGGAAATACCTACCGACCTCAGCATTGCGGCGAGCTCCTCGCATGTGTACGCAGCGCGCACGGAATCACAATACAACTTGTACATCAGCCCCTCATAGTGCCGCCCATGCCAGCGCACGTGAAATGAATAACTGATTCGCGAGGGACGGCGCAAATCGCGGAGCAGGATGCCGGCATTCGGCTTAGCAATCCGGCGAATTTCGGCCAGCAAACGAGATGGCTCCCTCATATGGTGCAGCACTGAATTGCACAAAACGAGATCGAAGCCGGCATCTCGGAACGGCAGAGAATTGGCATCGCCCGGAACGAACTGAACGTTTCCCTCTGCCGAGCCTGCGCTTCCCGCGGCATGAGACTGGTCACCCTTACGATCCGATTCCGTTGCGAGTCGGATCATGGCGAAAGATCGGTCGACGCCACAAAATTTCCAATCCGGTAGCCGCGCCGAAAGTTTCTTCAGAATCTGCCCAGGGCCGCAGCCAATATCAATGGCATGTCCCGGAGCCGGTCCGATCAGGCCAATCGCGTGCTCCACGAACGAATCGTCGATTTTGCTGAGATATGCTTCGGCCGATGCGGAGGAATAGGCCTGCGCCTCGGCCGCATCGTCCATAACCTCCGGTTCGGGAACGCGGGCCAAATGGAGCCAACTCATCGCAGTTCAGCAGGCGGGATTATCGCGCTGAGCGGTACTTTGCGATGGGCAAGCTTGACGCGCAATTGATTCTGGCAGCCTGATCTGCAAGGGATTATTTCGAATAGGTTGTGGCGTTCGGAGGCGCTGCGGCTCGATTCATGACGGTGATCCCCGGCTCGTCCGACTCCGGAGTTGCCGCCGGTGCCTCTGGCCAATGGATGGCTCGGATCATCGCCTCGAACACGTCTCCGGTTGTGCCCTCCACAATCAGACATTCGCTGCCATAGCAGCGCAGAAAGACGCCGCCGGCCGGCGTATTAAACGAAAAGAAGTTCTGCCGGAGGGCAACCGCTTCGCGCTGTTCATATTTCTGCTCCAACAATTGGTGGTAAGCGCGGAAAAAGCGCGTTGCCGCGGGCTCGTCGGTAAGTTTCAGGCGAAGGAGCAGGAGCGTTTGCATTCCCGATTCGCGCTGATAAATTGCGTATCGATCGCCCGACCACGGCGACGCCAGCTCATCCGCCCGATCTTTTCCGAGAAATTGCTTGAGGACTGCATTGACCCCAAATTCACCCAGCACATTTTCATCGAGTTTCTTCCATGTGCGGGGAACCGCGTTGGCAACCGGCATGAGATCGACGCGAGCAGGCATCACTCCGCGGAAGTAAAGGTCAGGATGGAGAATTTGCTGCGTCGAGGCCGGAGGATTCTCAAATAATCGGTGCATCTCGGACCAGCCATTCCATCGTTTGAGCGCGCGTTGCACGAAGTTAGCCCCGGGAATATAGGGAAAGGTGAGTTCATCCTGTATCACCATTGGCGCATCGGCAAGTTCCGGGCTGTCATTGGCGTCTCCCAGCAAAATGCTGGGATCGAAATCGCCAATATCCAGCGAACTCTTGCCCGTATCGCGCAAAAGATAGTCGATCATGGCTATGGTCGCGGAGCCCTCGAGCACCGATTCCCTCGCGAGCTGCGCGTCGTCATTCGCTTTGACTTCGTCTTCCCACTTCTGCACGTGGAAATATTGGTCCTGCAACGCGTGAGTCAGCTCATGCGCCATGATCATGCGTTGTTCGGCCGGTTCCGTCCAATCCGCGATGAAAAATTCTCCTTTCTTGGGATCGTAGAGCCCGGCGATCTGTTCGGTGAGCAAGGCGAGCATCTTCTGATCCAGCGGATAGCCTTTCGGAATCAAACCCAGCGCCTCGAGCGCTTTTTGATCCGCGTAGCGCTTGGCGTCGTCCTTATCCTCGCGCATCTGGCTCACAAGGTACTGGCGGATCTCCTCGCGCGAGCGCACACTCTTCTTCAGCGGCTGTTTGACAGGAAGCGATAGTAACTTGCTCATCTCTGCTAATACTTCATCCGCTTCGCGGAGAAACTCGGCACTGGCTGTGCCCTCGCCTGGAGCCCCCTCGCTAGGCCGGTTCGGTTGCTGTGCCCAGCACGATAGGCCTGCCGCGATGACGAGGCAGAGCGCCGCGATCAAGGTTTTTATCTTTGCCATGGTGACGTCGATTCGCCCCGAAAATCCAAGGCCACAAATTCTTCCCAGTCGCTTTTTAGTATACTCGTCGAGCCCCACGTTCGCCCGGATGCTTCCGCTGCTCGTGCTCCTTGCGCTAATTCGTACGCGTACAGGTACTTAGCAACTTCGGCACGTCAGCCCCGGCGAGACCCTAGGGTTTCCGCGCTCGCCTCTTATAATGAACCCCGTATCGGATTCGCCGTACGCCAGTCTGCGCCTGCAGGAGTCGGTGTGAGCAAGGGCCAAGTCCTAATCGTCGACGACGAGGAGGCCATACGCGAGGTTGTCTCGACCTTGCTTGAAACCCAGGGGTACGCATGTTCCGCGGTCGCCAATGGCCGGGAAGCAGTCGAGCACCTCAAGGCGAACTCTCTTGACCTTGTGCTCAGCGACATGCTGATGCCGGAAATGGACGGTTTGCAGCTGCTTTCCTGGCTACATTCGCACGATCCGGAGATACCGATGATCATGGTCACGGCCATGCACGATGTCTCCACGGCCCTCGAAGCCATTCGTCGTGGCGCTTACGACTATATCCTTAAGCCCTTTGAAAAGGACCAGCTTTTTCTCAGCGTCCGCCGGGCGCTGGAACATCGCCGCCTCCTCCTCGAAAACCGCCATTACCAGCGAAATCTGGAGCAATTAGTGGCGCAGCGCACCGCCGAGCTGAGAAAAGCGCTCAGTGAACTCGAGCTGTCCTACGACGCCACGCTCGAGGCGTTGGGCGGGGCGCTCGACCTCAAGGACTCCGAAACCGTCGGCCACTGCAAGCGCGTAACCGCGTTTACCATGGCTATGGCCAAAGCCATGAAGCTTCCCGCCGAAATTCTTCCTCAGATTGCCCGCGCCGCCTTCCTGCACGACATCGGTAAAATGGCCATTCCCGATCGCATCCTGCAAAAGCCGGGGCCCCTTGATGATGCGGAACGCGCCATCATGCGCACCCATTGCGATATCGGCTATAAGATGCTCCTGCGCATTCCGTTTCTGAGCGAAGCCGCCGAAATCGTCTTATCTCACCAGGAATATTATGACGGCTCCGGCTATCCTCGCGGCTTGCGCGGAGAAGAGATTCCGCTCGGTGCGAGGATTTTCGCCGTCGCTGACGCCGTGGACGCGATGCTCTCGGACCGGCCTTATCGCAAGGCGCTCACCGTCAAGCACGCCCGCGCCGAAGTGGCTCGCTGCAGCGGCACTCAATTCGATCCTCGCGTCGTTGAGATCTTTCTCTCGCTTCCTGAATCCATCTGGATAGAATTGCGCGAGAGCGCCCAACAGAATTTCCGGCTGGCGACTTCCGCCGTACCGGTTTAGTCAGCCCCTCCTCCTTGCGCTGAACCCTGCTGAAATGTACTATTTCCCTCCGCGTTTGGAGGACGAACAGGCATGGCATTGGTTCCCATCAAGACCGCATCAACAACCGGCTATTGTGACTGCATCCACGGATGTTACGAATTGGCCAGCTTGCGCGACGAAGATACAGGCAAAGGTTACTGCCCCCGCTGCGCCAAGGAGCACCTGGACCTGAATAAGGGAATTGGCATCCCCCAGCCCGCTCCTTCGAAGATTGCCGCCAGCGACGCTGAGCCTACCGCACATCCGTTGATTCCTGCCCCTGCCGATCCGCCTGGACGTCTGCGCTAAGCTGGCCCCGCATTGAAATTTCCCCCGAAACCTGACTCTGCAACGTCGCCCAGCGACCCTGCCAAACGTATTCCAATGGCCGATCTCGGCCTCCAATTCGCGCTGATCGGCGAGGAGATCCGTCACGCTATCGATGAGGTTCTGGCTAGCCAGCAATTTGTTCTGGGTCCTCAGCTTGAAGCGTTGGAAGCGGAGATGGCACGTTACTGCGAACGTCGCTTCGCCATAGGCGTGGCCTCGGGAACAGACGCTCTTACGATTGGTCTCCGCGCGGCCGGTGTCGGAGCTGGTGACGAGGTGATCCTGCCGGCGTTCACGTTTTTAGCCACTGCAGGAGCGGTGATCGCAGTTGGCGCGCGCCCCGTTTTTGCTGATAGCGAGTCCGAAACGCTGAACATCGATCCGGAATCGGCCCGCTCCCTCATCACCCCGCGAACCCGCGCCATCATCGCTGTGCATCTCTATGGCGGGGCGGCCGATATCGAGCCTCTCGTTGAACTGGCTTCGGAGCGCGGCCTTGCGCTCATTGAAGACAATGCGCAGTCGCTCGGAGCTGCTTTAGGCGGCAAAAAGCTCGGGTCTTTCGGCTCGGTTTCGGCCACCAGTTTCTATCCGAGCAAAAACCTGGGCGCCTATGGCGACGCGGGAATGGTCTTTACCGATAGCGACGAGATCGCGCAACGCGCCCTGAGACTCCGAAACCATGGCCAAATCGGCCGTTATGTCAGTGCCGAGCCTGGTTGGAATAGCCGCCTCGACGAAATTCAAGCCGCTGCGCTGCGTGTCAAGGCTCGCTATCTGGACCGCTGGATCGCGGCCCGGCGCGCTTATGCCGCGCGGTATGACGAACGCCTTGCCGGCGTGAATGGACTTCGGCCAATGAGCCCGAGAAAAAATTCCTTTCACAGCTATTATCTCTATACGATCCGAATCACGCCCCAGGGACCCAATCTGGCCGCCCGAACAGATCGCGTCGCGAGGCATCTCTCTGCACAAGGAATCGACACATCCGTTTTTTACCCGCTGCCGCTACATCTTCAGCCGGCCTATTCCTCGTTCGGCGGCAAGCCGGGTCAACTACCCGTAGCCGAGCGCGCGGCGCACGAAGTATTGTCGCTGCCGCTTTATCCGGAAATGACCCACGAGCAGATCGAACGCGTGGCTGATGCGGTCCGCGAAGCTCTTCACGCCTGATCACAGTCGTTTTGAAGGCAGACTTCGGCGTTGATCTCGCAAGCCGGGCAGAGATCTCCCCTACGCAGTAACGCCGGTACAGTGCTTGTCTAAGCCCGGCCTTCCGCTGGATTGATGCTGTGCGGAACCGGACGCACGGTGTTGACTCGCTTTCGCGTGGTTGCGGGTGCGACAGTTGCTGTCCGGGCACGTTGAAAAATCAGCAGGACCACACCGAGAAAAAGCAGCAGCGCGGGAAACAACAGCGCAAACATCGCCATTTGGAAGGCGTGCATGGCACCCGGACCGCCGTTGGCCAAAGAGGTGTAACAAAGCACGCATCCTTGCGCCCAGGCGCCCGGCGTGAAACCTAGCGCCACCACTGTCAAAGCCACCGCGATTTTATGTGACAGCTTCATCCTATTCACCTCAATTAATGCCGCCTGCCTGCCGCTCGATCTTAGTGCCCCATGCGCATTTGCATGAGCCGCACGCCATCGGGCATAAAAAAGATAATAATCATGCAGATGCAAAATATAGTCGAGGGAATCAACAGCAGCGCGAGACCGATCTTCTCATATTTCAAGTGCATGAAATACGAGACGATCAACGCCGCTTTCACAATCGATAGCACCACGAGGAGCGTAAGCATCAGATCCGGACGCAATCTCTCGTAGGCCAAAAAGACTTCGATAAACGTGATTACCGCCAGCCAAATCCAGACCGTTACGAACAGCTTCGTGCTCCCGACGGCGTGAGACTCCAAACTGCTTCCGTGTGCGCTCATGCGCTCCTCGCTCGAAAATTATCCCGAGAGACTTACTGACATCAGGTAAATCATGGGAAACACGAACATCCACACCAAATCGACGAAGTGCCAATAAAGCCCGCTGACCTCCACGTCCTCGGAAGTGAATTTCCCCTTCCCGTAGCCGATCGCCATGACGATCAGGTAGATCACGCCGATCGTCACGTGGGTCATGTGCAGGCCGGTTATGCCAAAGAACGTAGCGCCGAAAAGCGGCACGCCCTGCGGCGTGCTCCAAGGTGTGTAACCTTCGTGAAAAAGATTGATCCATTCCGTCAAATGCAAAACGGTGAAGGCCAGCCCGCCAAGCGCCGTCAGAAGCAGATAGCGCACCGTCTTTGCCCGGTCGTTTTTGTGCGCGGCCGCCACTCCCAGCACCATGGTCAAGCTGCTGAACAAAAGTATGATCGTCATCGACGTAGACTTGGCGATCGCCGGATAAATTTCAAACGGCCGGGGCCAGTTCGGATTCGCCAGGCGGCTGTAGGTATATGCTAGCAAAAGCGCCGAAAACGTCAGCGTATCTGAGACGATGAATAGCCACATCCCGAATTTCTTGGAATTAATTGCAAAAGGTGACCCTCCGCCGCCCCACGGCGAGCTAACCGGCACACCCACCACGGTCTTCGTTTCAGCCACGATTCACCGTCCCAGGTAAAGAAGCGCGAGTAGAAAAACCCATAGCCCATCCATGAAATGCCAATAAATTGAGGCCACATCGGCCGCCGTCCCCAGCGACATTCGCGAGCGCTGCCAATTCCGTTGCGAGACGTACAACAACGCCAGGATTCCGCCCACTAGGTGCAACCCGTGCGCGGCCGTCAACACATAAAAGAAACTGCTGCTTGGATTGGTGACCAGGAACACGCCTTGCCTGGCGAGCTGCCGCCAGGCGATCAATTGACCGCCCAAGAAGAGGATTCCCAATCCCGTCGTAAGCGCCCACCAACGCTTGAATGCGGCCCTCTGATCCTCGTGCAGGTATCGTCGTGCTGCCTGAATGGTGAAGCTGCTGGCCACCAGAATCAGAGTATTCACCCAAAGAATGCGCGGGAAGCTGAATGCCACCCAATCGTTCCCCAATCCCTTCCGCACCAGGAACGAGCTCGTCAGGGCCATGAAGAACATCGTGATGCCGGCAATTCCGAGCTGAATGACTGTGAAATAGGCTCGCTGCGGCATCTGCCAGGAGCCGCCGGAACCTTCTCCGTCGTCGTCTCCCCCCGCGGGAACGTCCGTGCCCCCGCCGTGACCGGCGTCGATTATTTCGATCTCGTCCGTTATGGTGCCCGGCATAACCGTTCCCCGTTAGTGCGCCTTGCCGACCTTCTCCGGCGTTACGTGTTGTGGAATGTAATCCTCCGACGCCCCGGGAACGCTGAACTCGTAGGGACCGCGATAGACTACCGGCACGTGGCCGGCAAAGTTATCGAACGGGGGCGGAGAGGGAATGCTCCACTCGAGCGTGGTCGCGTTCCACGGATTCTCACTCGCCTTCTGGCCTGCTTTCATACTGTAAAAGAAGTTGAATAGGAAGAGCAACTGGGCGGTTATGGTAATCATCGCCGCGATGGTAATGAAGTAATGCACCGGATGGAGCGCCGCAAGATAGTTGGCACCCGTCAAATCGGCATAGCGCCGCGGATTCCCGGCAATGCCCAGGAAATGCATGGGCATGAAAATGGAATAAACGCCGACGAACGTAAGCCAGAAATGGACCTTGCCGATGGGCTCATTGAGCATGCGGCCGAACATCTTCGGATACCAGAAATAAGTTGCGGAAAAGATGCCAAAGATCGCCGCCACGCCCATGATCAGGTGAAAGTGCGCCACCACAAAGTAGGTGTCGTGCAGATAAAGATCGATCGAAGGCTGCGCCAGGAAAAGCCCGGAAAGTCCCCCGGTGACGAATAGCGACACGAAACCGAGCGCGAACATCATCGCCGTGGTGAAGTGGATCTTCCCGCCCCAAAGCGTGCCCAGCCAGTTGAAGGTCTTGATCGCCGAAGGCACTCCAATCGTCATGGTCAGCAGAGAGAAGGCGAATGCCGAATACGGGCTCATCCCGCTGATGAACATGTGGTGACCCCAGACGCAAAAGCCCAGGAAGCCGATGGCGCCCAGCGCCCCAACCATGGCTTTGTAGCCGAACACAGGCTTGCGCGAAAAGGTGGAGAGGACGTGTGAGGCAACACCCATTCCAGGAAGAATGGCGATGTAAACCTCCGGATGGCCGAAGAACCAGAATAGGTGCTGCCAAAGCAGCGGCGACCCACCCGTATGCGAAGTGATGGGCGTATCGGTCACGACCAGGCCGCCGGGAATGAAGAAGCTCGTTCCCGCCACTCGGTCAAGCATCAGCAGCAAGCATGCGGCGAGCAGGACCCCGAAAGCCAGCAGCCCGAGGATCGCCGTAACCAGCCATGCCCACACCGTCAGAGGCATGCGTCCCAGGGTCATTCCCCGGGCTCGCAGGTCCACGGTCGTCGTGATAAAGTTCAGAGCGCCCAGCAGCGAGGCGATGCAGAAGATCGCCAAGCCAATCACCCAAAGGTTCTGCCCCGCTCCCTCACCCGGACCCGTAATCTGTCCCAGCGCGCTCAAGGTCGGATAAGCAGTCCACCCGGAGATGGGTGCGCCGCCCGTGACGAAAAACGCCGAGACCAGCACCACCAGAGACACAAATGTAGTCCAGAACGACAGCATGTTCAGGACGGGAAAAGCCATGTCTTCCGCGCCAATCTGAATCGGCAGCATGTAATTACCAAAGCCCGATTGCGGCGCCGTGGTCAAGACCATAAACACCATGATCGATCCATGCATCGTGACCAGCGCCAAGTATTGCTCCGGCGTCATAATGCCGCCAGGCGTGAAGGGAAGCTTCAGATTCGGCCACACCAGGTGGATGCGCATCAAAAGCGAGAGCGCCATGCCCAGGAACACCGAGAAAAGAGCCAAGAGGTAGTACTGAATCCCGATGACTTTATGATCGAGGCTGAAAATATACTTGCGAATAAAACCGCTCGGCGGGTGGTGATGCCCGCCGCTCTCGTGCGTCACCATCGAATCGCTCCTGGAACCTTTCGGCTCCACCTCAAACGATCTACTGCTGCTGTAATGCTGTCTCCTGATCGCTCATCCACTTATCGAACTCCGCCTGCGAAACCACATTCAAAAAGGTTCGCATTTTGTAATGACCCAGCCCGCACAACTCCGCGCAAACAATCTCATATTGCCCAGGATCGAGCGCGTCGAAATGCATGTGGATCACCATTCCCGGCACCGCATCCTGCTTTAAGCGCAATTCGCGCACGTAAAAGCTATGCGTGACGTCCTGCGTCCGGATCAAGAGCTCTACTTCGTGCCCTACCGGCGCGTACATGACCGGCGACACCACGTCGTCCTTCGACGATGGGTCCTTCGGATCGACTCCCAATGGATTTCCGGTGGACGCGCTCACAAGTTCCGGCCGAGTCGCCCCAAACTTGCCGTCCGGTCCGGCATATCGAAAATTCCACGTGAACTGTTGCCCGGTAACCTCCACTTGTATTGCACCAGGCGCGGCGCCCTGAAAATGGGCCTCCGCCCATGCGTGCTCGCCGTAGAGTCCTAGGCCGACGAACATGATGATCGTGGCCAGCGTCCATACGAACTCCATCGTCGAATTTCCCTCGAAGAAGCTTACCTGCTGGCCATGATCGCGCGAGCGGAAAATGACAAGCGCCAGCCCGAGCTGAGCCAGCACAAATACGATGCCCGTAATAACCAGCGTGCGATGAAACTGATCGTCGATCTGCGTCCCAAATTGGGTGATGGGGGCCGGAAACCACCAAATCTTAGCCAGGAAGAGGTAAACGGTTACAACAGTGAAAATTACGAGGAAAGTGGCCAATGTGACCGCAACCGCGGCCGAACCCTGCTCTTCGCTTTTTCTGGTCATCTTCCTCCACTCCGGACGATTCGCAGCCGGGATCGCAAAACTTCGCTCGCAGCCCGTGCTCACGCTGCCGCCGCTTATAAATGGCCCGAAAACCGATCCTGACGGCCGACCATGGCGGCAAAGACCCCACATCATATACATCCGTCGTCGATTTTCAAATCCTTTTCACTTTTTTGAATTTTCTTGATCGTGACACAAGAGGTCAAAATTCAAACTGACCCACTACCCAATTTCCTTACAAATACGGCCAGGGTGGCTTGCTCCGATTTTTCGCTCCCTTGCGAGGCGCTCGCCATTACACATCTCGACGGCTTTATAATCGCCATCTGTCGTGAAGCGAAGCTTTGCCCGCCCCATTACAGTTTCTCCTGTATGGGAAAACTCTTGCGCTTTTAGCTATAGCTGTTTATAACAATGCGGCTGCCCGGTATTTGGTCCTAACCGCGCGGGGTGGAACGCGGTCATCTTCGGCCTAGTTTCCCGAACATGCCGGTGGACCTGCTAGGTCGGAGGATTTAGATGCCAGCCAGAATCCTGGTCGCGGACGATCATGAAGTCGTGCGGCAAGGCATACGCGCCATTTTACAAGCGCGGCCGGATTGGGAAATCTGCGGGGAAGCTGTGGATGGCCATGAGGCCGTGCGCCTTGCGCAAGAACTTCATCCCGACGTCATCGTTATGGACATTACCATGCCCAGGATGAGCGGATTGGAAGCCTCTCAGGAGATTGCTAGGCTCAAGCTGCCCGCGCGTGTATTGATCTTTACCATGCACGAATCCAAGAGCCTGGCGCCGTCGGTGCGAAAGGCAGGCGCTCAGGGATACGTCGTCAAATCTCGTGCCGCCCGCGACCTCATTGAGGCTTTGGAGCGTCTTCTCGCCGGCGGAACCTTTTTCGATGCTTCAACTCCTTCAGGCGCGAAGGCTGGGAACGAGAAGCCCGACCCTGACATTCTTCTCCGCCAGGCCCTGAGCTTTGCTCATTACTCCTTCTCGTTTTGATCGGTCTTTCTGAACCAAGGTCGTGCAGTCGACTCGCATCTCGTCGAGCCCGCCTATCACGGCCCCTTCTAAGTAAAAGCCTGGATAGAGACAGGCAGCGATTTTATAGTATAAAGACGGCCCCTTATGCCTTGTCGCTTGTTATTGGCGGATGATCACGAAATCGTGCGGAGAAGTTTGCGCGAGATCATCGAATTGAAAACCGATTGCCTCATTGTCGCCGAGGCCATCGATGGGCTGGAGGCCGTTCGGTTAGCCAAGGAACTCGCGCCCGACATCGTGTTGGTCGATATCAGCATGCCCCGTTTGGATGGCCTCGATGCCGCCCGCCAGATTCGCCAACAGAACCCGCTAACCAAGATTCTGATTCTCACCATGCATGATGCCGCCCCTCTGATCGCCAAAATTCAGGAGACCGGCGTCGACGGATATCTTTTGAAATCAGAGGCCCCCAAAGGCTTGCCGCTGGCCATAGCCTCCCTGCTTAGCAATAGGCCATTTTTCAACGCTCCGGACCAGGCCCCATTTCGCCACGGACGTTCTACCTGACGTTTCTCACACGACCATTCTTCTTCCGTTTCGACGTCCCAACCTTCGCGGGCTCTTCAGTGTCGCTATGGCTCGCATCGCTGGTGCCCCCTGTTCCTCGACGATCGCCCCTTCCAGGGCCTGAGCGACAACGCTCAGCAGATTGTCTCGCGAGAATGGCTTCTGCAGGAGCACAGGTCCCTCTTCCGGCTGCTCGTCGCCTTCTCCACGGTCGTGATAGCCAGACATGTAAACGATCTTGATATCGGGATAGAGGCGTGTGAGCTTTCGTGCCAGTTCGGACCCGCGCATTTGCGGCATAACCATATCCGTCAAAAGCAGATCAATGGGCTTGCCCCACCGTCTAGCGCACTCGAGCGCCTCCCCGCCGCTACTCGCGGAGAGCACTTTGTAACCCGCGGACTTGAGAAAATTGGAGGCCAAATCTCTGACACCGTCTTCGTCTTCCGCGATCATTACGGTTTGGCCTCGCGCCGCTGCCACAGCCGTCTTGGCCACTGTGTTGCCCGTTTCTTCGGCGTCCATCACGCGGGGAAGGTAAACCTCGAACCGGCTTCCCTTTCCCGGCTCCGATTCCACCCAAATCCACCCGCCGCTCTGCTTGATTACTCCGTAGACGGTCGCCAAACCCAGGCCAGTGCCCTTGCCCAACTCCTTCGTCGTGAAGAAGGGCTCAAAAATACGCGCCTTCGTTTGGGCGTCCATACCGCACCCCGTATCTGTGACGGCCAGCATCACGTAGGATCCCAGCGGCACGCCCGGCCGATTTCTCGCAACTCCTCCATCCACCGTGACGTTTTGCGTTTCGATCCTCAGCGTGCCGCCGTTCGGCATGGCGTCCACCGCGTTCACCGTAAAATTCAAGATCACTTGCTCGAGTTGTCCTAGGTCAGCCTTAACTCTGCCGAGCGAATCGTCCGGATGGAAGCTGAAGTGGATGTCCGCGCGAACGAGCCGCGTGAGCATTTTGGCCATATCGGAGATAAGCCCATTCACATTCAGCACCTTCGGCTGCAGCACCTGCATCCTGCAAAAGGCCAGCAATTGCCTGGTAAGCGAGGCGGCTCGATCGGCGGCCTGCTCGATTTGGCGGCCGCTCGAGTAAAGCGTCTCGCCGGGCTGCAGCTGCTCGAGCATCATGCCGGTGTGCCCCTTGATCACCGTGAGAAGGTTGTTGAAATCGTGCGCCACGCCGCCCGCGAGCCTTCCAATCGCCTCCATCTTCTGAGAACGTCGAAGGTGCTCTTCCAGCCTTTGCCGTTGAGCCTCGTTCGCCTGCAATGTCGAGCGCATTCGGCCAAATGCTCGCGTTAACTGGGCCACCTCATCGCTCCCTCGCGCCCCCAGCCGATACTCGAAATCGCCTTTTTCCAATGCGTCCACGCCGCCCAGCAAATTCCCCAGCGGGCGCGTGAAGGTGTCGCAAATAGCGAACACCAGCACGCCTGCCGCAAAGACAGCCAGCAGACCAAGCCCCAGGAGCATGTGGTTCAACTGCACCAGCGAAGCCATGGCTTCGCGGTCGGATTTCATCACGATCAGGCTTACCGGCGGGTTCAGCCCGGGAGTCAGGACTTTCAAGCTGCCCCAATAGCGCTCATCATCGATCTGAACCTGTTCCGGCGCCGCTTGGTCGCGTAGCTGATCCGCCAGCTCGGCCTGCTTCAGTGCTGGTATCGTGCTGGCCACAATGTTGTCGCCGTACCGCAGAGCTACTTGGGTTGACGAAATCCTCGCCAGATCGTTCAGCTCCTGAGCGCCGATTCCGCGGCCCGCGATGACCACGCCGGACACGATCTTGTTAGAGGGGTCGTTATAAAACGGCTGAATAGCCACCTGGTAGAGACGCGCCCCGCTGTACCACCATGCGCTTGATTGCCGCGCGTGGCCGGATCGCCGAAGCATCACTTCAGCTACGGCAATCGGAAACTCACCGGCCGTCGAGTGCATGGCGAGAATGTGTCCGCTCGGGTCGGCCAGAGCTAAAAGATCGCAATCGGAAGATCCCCAGGGGTCCTCGCCGGCGTCGTTGATGGTCGTGACGTCGCCATTCCTCATCGAGGCCAGAGTCGCCAGCAAGTCGGCTGTATGGTTGAGGGAGATCTGGTGTTGCTGCTGCATCACCTGGAAAGTCAGAATGACGTTTCCAGTTTCATCCTTCACCTGGTCCTTGATTTCGATTTCGGCGCGCCGGTGCAAAACCAGTAGCGTCGCGCAGGTAAGCCCCGCAATCACCAGGACCAGAGACGACAGCAGTTTCGTGCGGAGCTTCAGAATTCCTCCTTTCGGGCCACAATAAGCCTAACCGTCAGAAGATAAAAGACTTACTAAATACCACTCCTAATTTCAGGGCAGAATACGGCATTGTATCGGTTCGGTACAATGGAACCTCAGTACCTCGCTGTGCTCAGGGAGTACTACGACAAGCCGGAGGGGAAACGCCTCGCGCCGTGCCTAGATCGTCTTACAAATCCACCAAACCGTAGCCGACACCGCCATCCAGATCAGCCCGCCGGCTAACAGTACTTGCCAAGCTGGTTGCCGGGGCAACAGGGAAGAAACCAAGAGTGCAAAGGCGAGTAATCCTAAGCTACCCATCGCCGCGCCTGCGGCATCCACTCCCGCTACTTCTCGGCTGCGCAGCACGCCATTCACGCCGGCGTTTCGTTTTTTCTCCAGCTCATGCTTCTCGACGAGCGTGGCGCTCGCTGGAAAGATTGCCGGGAATGCCAGAAAAAGACCGCCGATGCTCGGTCCAAACTTCCTTCCGATAATCCCCACGAGCGCCGTGATCGTTCCACCTGCCAGGAACCGGATTCCATATTCGTGCCATCTGGTCCGGCGCAGGCCGTCAAAGTTGACAACGATTTTACTCACGCCCTTGCCCACCAAGCCAGCCACAGCCCAAACGCAGCCGCCCCCCAAACGACTAGCGCAAAGCTGGTTGCCACCAAGGCGCTAACGCGCCCGCGCATCATTACCCAGCTTACGCATGCGGCGTACAGGAAGAAGGCAATCGCCCCTGGCACCATGGAATGTGCTTCGATTGCCGCATATCCGGGTCCTTCTCGAAGAATGGCCAAACCCAGAGTGGCCAGCGCTATCGACGGCGCGGCTCCGAATAGTCCGGCGAAGCTCTGGGGTTTAAATAGGTCGCTGAGAGCGGCAAACAGCGAAACGAATACGCCGCCCACCAGGAATCGAAATAGCAGCTCCAGCATATCTCGAGCGACCCGCGCTTCTCTGTCCCTCTATCAGATGTCTGAATAGGTCAAGCGAGGTGCTGCGATCTGCGTTTCCGTAAAACGCGGACGCGAATTATTCCGATTGAGCGACTGCGGAATTGAAGCGTAAGCGGGCTACCCGCTCCGGAACTGGTGTAGCGATCTGCGGCGCCTCGTTCGCTGCATCAAATTTGGCCTGTCGAATGTACGCGATTGCCATCGTGGCCGCCGAGAGGGCCCATGGCACGATCGGGGACGACCAGAAAAGTTTCGCGCCATAGCGGAGCATCGCGAGCCATGCCAAAGTAACCCCTAACCCCACAAGGATCGCCGCGATTCGCCGTGAGTCTTTCCAGGACACTGGATATGCGCAGAGTCCGCAAATCAGCAATGCAAATGGAAATGCAACCACGAGATCGACGAAAAAATGCTCGCCCGTCCCCATGGTTGCGAATGCCGTCAAAGCGAGAAAAGCGAACGCAATCGCTCGTTCCATCCAGCTAAGTCCCCGCGAATACCACCAGGCCAGCAGCGTCCATGCCAAGTGCAACGAGGGCATTGCATTTCGCGGACCCGGCATGGCCAAGGGCGCTAAAGCCAGCCGCGGCAAATCCGCGATCGGAAATGGGTGGAACGGAAAATTGGACCTGAATAAGTTGTGCGGGCCGGATGCCGGAAATAAGTTGTAAAACAGAATTCCTATGGGGCCGGTAACGAGAAACGCCAGCATTGCCGGAAATGCGCCTTCCTTGAAACGCACCAACCGGCCCGCATAGATCGTGGTGATGGGAATGGCCAATCCCATGTAGGCAATCAGCGCGAGGTTATGAAGGCTCGGAAGCCGCGCGTAGAGCTGGCCCGCTACAAACGCCAACTGCGTGCGCAAGCTGCCCTCAAACGATAGGAGGTAAAGATCCAGCGTCTTGGGATGTGCTTTCGCGGTCCATTCCAGCATGCTGGAGGCGAAATAGTCGGACATCACGAACGCTGCGGCCGGAATCCAGGCGTAAAGAAACATCCTGCGCCTCTGACTCCAAATGCTTCGCAAAACCATGATGGCGAAGCTGCTCAATCCCAGGAATGAAAACCACGCCATGACTTTGGGAGGGTAGTGCAGAAAGTGAAAATCCACGATGCCCAGGACGGCCATCCCCGCCGCCGTCCACGCTGCGTCCAACCAGCTCGGCCCGACCCTCTGGTGAAGGATCACCACGCTTGCAAGCGCCAGGCCAAAGAAAGCATCGTCCAGGGCTTCGCCATAGAATGTAGAACTGAAGCCCAACATCCCCACGGCCACCAGCACCACGGCTGTAAGCAGGCTCTGTACCAGAACTCGCTTCTTGCTTCCCACCGCACTCTCCTACAAAGGCGTTCGCCGCTGGACTGATTATCTGGCTTGCGTTTCTAAATTGTCGCACCTTCAACTTAGCCCGCGCCTTCAGAGACCACACCCCTTGCCTAAAGAGGGAACGCCTCGGCGCGGCAGCAACGCCCGCAAGCGTCTCGGAGATTCGTCTGAATGAAAACTCCGCTCGTCGATTGGGTTTAAAGCCGAACAGATACTGGATGCCTGCGGCGTGGCAAGAACAAAAGACGGGTGCAAAAAGAAAGGAGAGGAGCTGAGCTCCTCTCCTTGTGCCCTTTTGCGGTTTAGGAAAAACTTAGCCGATGGGCGTGCTGTTCACGCTCGCGCCCGAGCCGGAAGAATCTGCTCGGATCACGCCCGACTGGTCGGTGAAGAACATCCGCTGGCCGGTTGTGCCCGCGACGACTGGAGTCGCCGTAATCGTGTACGTGTCGATGCTGCCGGCTGAGTCGGCGCTGCCTCCATGGTATGCAAAGGTGTAGCCGCTCTTCGTGCCGCCGGCCAACACAGAATCAATCAACCCTGCCGACGCTGAAGTCGCGGTGCCCGTTCCGCCTAGAGCGGGTAAGGATCCGGGATAGCCGATGCCGTACGTGGTCGAGTACTCAACGCAAGACGTATTGATCGTCCGCAGAGAACCTACCGCCGAAGCCTCGTTGGCGGCCATCTTCGCCCTCAAGAGGTTCGGGATGGCTATTGCGGCGATAATCAGAATAATCGCCACCACGATCAAGAGCTCGATTAACGAGAAACCCTTTTGTTTCCGCATTTGAATTCATCTCCTCCGAAAAGGCCGCTGTGTGCTTCTGTGGTCGCTTGCCTTCGGTACTAGTAATTCCGCACTGCGGGGGCCAATCGCCCTCCCAGGCCTTGACTCTTAGCGCACAATTCCGAGACCCCTCTTATACATAGCTAACAGGTGAGTAGTTACGCCCAACTCTAATCCCGAACTACGCGGTAGCGGCCGGATTTGGATGCTTCGGCCCTCAGGCAGAACTGACACATTGCGGCATTGTCGGACGTCGAAAAGTGCCGTGGATTGTCGTCCAGCACTGGGCATATTGGCTGCCATTCCATTTTGAAACGCAGCGCCTTCACCCATCTGCCTTTGCCACAGCGCATTGACCTCGCCGCAATTTCCGGCCGGCAATTACATCCGCAAGTAAATCGCTCATCCACACCATCAGTGGAATTGCAGCCTTGGAAACTGATCGCGTCGCCTTCCGTGATTCGGCGATCCTCAGCTTGCACAATCAGGGTGCCCTGAGGCCGCACACCGATGGAGATTTTTGAGCTTCGTTATGTTTGCGCCGTCGCGGAGGTAGGAAGTTTTACCTGCGGCGCGCGGCGCCAGCGCGTCACGCTGCCAATAGGCGTCTGCTATCGATGAAGCGGCTGATCGTGAATGCCGACGACTGTGGCCTCACCGAAAGCGTCAATGATGGAATTTTCGCCGCGCACGACTTCGGCATTTTGACCAGCGCGTCCTTGCTCGCTAATGGTTCCGCCTTTGCCCACGCCATCGCCTCGAGTCTCCATTTTCCTGGCTTGTCTCTCGGAGTTCACCTGAATCTCAGCTCAGGAGCTCCGGTCTCAGACACCGCCCTTGTCCCCTCTCTTGTCAACGAGCGTGGCGAGCTCTGCTTGCACCCCGTACACCTTGGCATCGGACTCCTCCGGCGGCGCATACGGCTGGAACACATTCGCGCCGAACTTCGCGCTCAGGTTATCAAGGTCTTTGACGCGGGTGTGACTCCGACGCACCTCGACGGCCACCTCCACGTCCACGTCCTGCCTCAGATTGCGCCCCTTGTCATCGAGATCGCGCGCGAGTTTTGCATACGGTGCATCCGCTGTCCCGCCGAAGATCTCGAGACCTCCCTGCCTCTGCTTTGGCGGCCTGGCGGCGCCTCCCTGGCCAGATGGAACCGCTCCGTCATAGCGTATGGTGTGACTTCCTTGGCCCAGCCATTCAGAGAGCAATTGCGCACGGCCGGCCTCGTCTGCCCCGACGCATTTTGCGGCCTGGCCCACACCGGATTCTTGAACGTGAGGACGTTGAGCGAACTCCTCTCTTCCATAAGGCCCGGCGTCACCGAATTGATGTGCCATCCCGGCTATGCCAGCGCCGAACTGCAATCTTTTGGCGGGAATCTTACGAACGCGCGCGCATCTGAACTGGTTGCCCTCACTGCGCCTGAAATCAAACACAGAGTGGAACGCCTGGGAATTCGTCTGATAAGTTTCCGCGATGTTTAAGGGGGGCGGGGTGTAGCGCTTGCGGGATTAAGTAGCTTGTGGGCGCCACATGCGCCGGTTTTGCGCGTGGGATCCACCGTGCCGGCAATCTGCGCCTGAGCGTTTACCGAGGCGCGTCCGGGGCGCTGGGCGCCGGCTCGGCTTCCACAGACGCTCTCTCGATTTTTGCGCCTTCCGCCCTTATGTCCCGGGTCGCGCGTCCCGAGGAGATCCGAATTCTCAGCAGGTCGATCAACATCCGCGGGGAGTGAAGCAAAATGGCATGCCGCGTCGGGCGCCGCTCCACTACTTCGAAATCGACTTCCCGAATCGCCAGTCCTCGTTTCCACGCGGCAAACAGGAATTCGACGTCGAAGGAAAATCCTCCCAATCGAAGGTCTTGGACGATCGGCAAAAGCGGCTCGCGCACGAACGCTTTAAACCCGCACTGCGTGTCTCGCACCGGCAAATTCAGAATCAAGCGCACCAGCGTTCGGTAAACGGTGCTGGCAAGGAACCGCGGGGCGCTCGGCGCGGAATTCATCGGTGCCGGGCGCCGCGAAGCGATCGCCACCACGGCCCCATCGCGCAGCGCCTCCAGCAATCGAATGATATCCTCGGGCCTGCCGGGCAGATCCGCGTCCGAAACGAATACGCATTCGCCGCGGCTCGCCAGTATCCCTCTGCGAATGCTCGCTCCCTTTCCCAGATTCACGGAATTGCGCAATACGCGCAGGTTTTCAAAAGAGCCGCGCCATTCGCCCAGCACCGCCGAACTATTGTCCGTCGATCCGTCATCGACGACGATCACTTCCGCAGTGAACGGTCGCTCCTCTAAAAATTCGCGCAGGCACTCCAACGTTACCGGCAGGATCGCCGCTTCGTTATGGGCCGGTATGACAATCGACAAATAAGGATTCATGTAGTCCCGCGCGCGACGCGAATTCGTCGGAGACGAAACTTTACCGTTCGTGCTCTTCCGAGACCTGGTGCGTCCGCGAAAACCCCAGCTAACACTTACCTAACTTGTACTTTCACCTTGCCTCGAAGTCAAGCAAGCCGTCTGAGGAACCTGCATGATCCGGGCTAGGCCCGGATTCCCGAATGTTTGAATTATTCCCTGAATAATAGCAATGCGGGCTGTTCCAGCGCTTCTGCGATCCAGCGCAAGAAGCGCGCTCCATCGGCGCCGTCGATCAGCCGATGATCGTACGAAAGCGAAAGGGGCAGGATCTTGCGCGGTTCGAACGTGGTGCTGCCATTGACTTGCCGCGGTTCCACGCCGAGGCGCGAAATGCCCAATATCGCCACCTCGGGATAGTTCACAATCGGCGAAAATCCCGAGCCGCCGATCCCCCCGAGATTAGTAATGGTAAAGACGCCGCCGGCCATCTCCTCGAGCGCAAGCTTTTTCGCTCGCGCCCTCTCCGAAAGCTCGGCCAATTCCCGGGCCAGCTGAGGAATGCTTTTGCGATCGACGTCTCTCACGACAGGGACGAGCAGACCATAGCTCGTATCCACGGCGACTCCGACATGGCGGTAGCGCTTATAAACAATCTCCAGATTGGCCATGTCGATGCTGGCCGCGAACTGCGGAAACTTCTGCAGCGCCGCCGCAGCCACTTTCAACGCGATCGCCGTCACGGTGATCTTGGGCGCCCCTCCACTTTGCGCATCCGCAAAGTGGCTCCTGAGAATCTCCAGGTCCGTAATATCGGCGCTGTCGAATTGCGTGACTTGCGGAACGTTTTGCCAAGCCTGCGCGAGATGTTCCGCCGTGCTGCGCCGCACGCTGCTCATGGGCTTGCGCTCGACTTCGCCCCATTTCGAGAAATCCGGCAGCGCCGAGGAAGCCCCGGCCGGCAATCGCCCGCCAGCCGCCCGGGAAATGATCTCGCGCGCATAATTTTTCACGTCCTCTTCATCGATGCGCCCTTCCGGTCCCGTGCCCTTAACCTGATTGATATCCACGCCTAATTCCCGCGCAAACCGGCGGATTGCCGGAGACGCCGCGGCCAAATGGCTCGGGCGTCGCGTCTGCTCCGGAACTTCCGCTCGGAAGGGAATCACAGTGTCGTCGCTTTGCGTTTCGGCTGGCGTTTCCGCCTCTGCTGGAGTTTCCGCTTCAGCGGAAACCTCGGCGCGAGCCAGTTTGGGTTCACGCCGCTGCCCTTCCTCCCTCTCCGGTCGCCCTGGAGGACTGGACTCTGGTTTCGCTTCCGCCCGAGCTTGTCGCGCGGGCGCTCTCTCTGTCGGCGCCTGTCTTGCTTGGGGTCTTCTCTCTGATTCTGTCTTTTCCTCTCGAACCGCGGCCGGAACAACCCGCGCGCCTTTCGCCGCCGCCTCTTGTGCGGATGCTTCGGGCCCGGATGCTTCCGCCGAGCGTTCTTCTTTCTGCGCCTTCTGCTTTTGCTGCGCGCCGTCTCCACTCTCCTCAATGGTGAAGAGGGTGTCGCCCACTTTTACCTTGCGCCCTTCCTGAACGTGAAGTTCCTTGATCGTGCCCGCAACGGGAGAGGGCACTTCGATGGTGGCTTTATCGGTCTCCAGTTCCAGTAGCGGCTGGTCCTTGGAGACCGTTTCGCTCTGGGAGACGAGAATCTTCGTCACCTCGCCCGAATCGACGTTCTCGCCCAGTTCAGGAAGTTTGATCGTGGTGGTCACGGCGAACTCCTCCCAGCGGTCCTTTTTCGCCCGTTGTAGGCGGTGTGACAAGTTGTAGGCGTTGTGACAGGAAGATCATCGGCGTCAGGAGATCATCGGGTTCGCTTTGGAGTGATCGATCTCCAAATCCTCAATCGCCTTCTGCACCACCGCATGCTTGATCGCTTTTTGCCGCGCGAGCTCGTTCAGCGTGGCCAAGGTAATGAAGCGGGCATCCACTTCGAAGAAGTCCCGCAAAGCCGCGCGCGTGTCGCTGCGCCCATACCCATCGGTTCCCAGCGAAATCAGTGGCCGCGGCATCCACCGGCAGATGGTATCGGGCAAGGCTCGCAGATAATCCGACGCCGCGACGAGCGCTCCCGGCGCGTCTCGAAAGCAGTCGGTCACGTACGGAACGCGCAGCTCTTCCGATGGATGAAGCATATTCCAGCGATCGCAGGAGTGGCCGTTTTGATAAAGCTCCTTGTAGCTGGTAACGCTCCAGACGTCCGCCGCCACGTCATAATTCTCCGCCAGGATTTTCTGCGCTTTCAGGGCCTCGCGAAGAATCGCGCCGCTTCCCAGCAGCTGAGCGCGCAGGTGCGCGGTCTGATTCTCGGCCGGCGCCAGGCGGTACATCCCTTTCAAGATGCCTTCTTCTGCGCCCTCCGGCATGGCGGGCATCGGATAAGGTTCGTTCGTCACCGTAAGGTAATAGAAGACGCTCTCCTGCTCCTTGTACATTCGCCGAATGCCGTCGCGCACGATCACCGCAATCTCATAGGCGAATGCTGGATCGAAGGCATGCAGGTTCGGCACAGGATATGCCAGAACGTGGCTTTGGCCGTCCTGATGCTGCAAGCCTTCCCCGGCAAGCGTGGTGCGCCCGGCGGTGCCGCCAATGAGAAAGCCGCGCGTGCGCGCGTCGCCCGCGGCCCAGATCAAGTCGCCAATCCTCTGGAAGCCGAACATGGAGTAAAAAATGAAAAAGGGAATCGTGGGGATTCGATGCGTGGCATAAGCGGTTCCCGCGGCGATGAACGAAGACATCGAACCGGCTTCCGTGATGCCTTCTTCCAGTATTTGCCCGTCCACCGCCTCCTTGTAATAGAGCAAGGTCTCGCGATCCACCGGCTCATAATTCTGGCCGATATGTGAATAGATTCCCACCTGCCGGAAAAGCGATTCCATACCGAAAGTACGAGCCTCGTCGGGTATGATCGGGACGACAAGTTTGCCCAACTCCTTGTCGCGAAGCAGTTTCGTCAAGAGGCGCACGAAAGCCATCGTCGTCGCCACGTCGCGGCCCTCGGTGCCTTTGAAAAACTCCTCATAAAGCTCGTCGGTCGGTTCCTGAACGCTGATCGGATAGACCTGCCGCGCCGGAACATATCCGCCCAACTCGCGCCGCCGCTCCTGAAGATATTGCATCTCCACGCTGTCTTCGGACGGTTTGTAGAACGGCGCCTGCGCGACCTCCTCATCGGATATGGGAATTCCGAATCGAGACCGGAATTCGCGCAGTTCGTCTTCGTTCATTTTCTTCTGCTGGTGGGTGACGTTGCGGCCTTCGCCGGCCTCGCCCTGGCCATACCCCTTGATCGTTTTCGCCAAAATCACCGTGGGCGAACCTTTGTGTTCCACCGCGGCTTTATACGCCGCATAAACCTTCTTCGGATCGTGCCCGCCGAGCCTCAGCTTGTGGATCTGCTCGTCGGAGAGATGCTTGACCATCTCCAAGAGGCGCGCATCGACGCCGAAAAAATGCTCCCGGAAATACCCGCCGGACTCCACGCTGTTCTTCTGATACTGCCCGTCTACCACTTCGCCCATGCGCTTCACCAGAAGCCCATCTGGGTCCTTTTCGAGCAGCGGGTCCCAATCGCTGCCCCACAGAACTTTGATCACGTTCCATCCCGCGCCTCGAAATATGGCCTCCAGTTCCTGAACGATCTTGCCGTTCCCGCGAACCGGCCCATCGAGCCTCTGCAAATTGCAATTGATCACCCAAATCAAATTGTTGAGCTGTTCGCGTGACGCCAGCGTTATGGCCCCCAGCGATTCCGGCTCGTCCGTCTCGCCGTCCCCGATGAAGGCCCAGACCTTGCTATCCGACCGCTCCTTCAAGCCCCGGTCCTCGAGATAGCGATTGAACCGCGCTTGATAAATGGACATGATCGGGCCAAGGCCCATGGATACCGTGGGAAATTCCCAGAAATTGGGCATCAGCCAGGGATGCGGATAGGAAGTAAGGCCGCCGCCGGGCCTCAACTCTCGCCGGAAATTCTCCAGTTGGTCGACGCTGATCCGCCCTTCCAGATAAGCTCGAGCATAGATTCCCGGCGAAGCGTGTCCCTGAAAATAGACGATGTCCCCTTCGCTTGTTTCATTCCGCGCTCGAAAGAAATGATTGAATCCCACCTCATATAGCGTCGCCGCCGACCCGTACGTCGAGATGTGCCCGCCGATCCCGCTCTCCAGTCGGTTCGCGCGCACCACCATGGCCAGCGCATTCCAACGAGCGAAGCTCTTGATGCGCCTCTCGATCTCCTGACTTCCGGGATACGGCGGCTGTTCGCTGGCCGGAATCGTGTTCACATAAGGCGTGTTCGCCGTGAACGATAAACTGACGCCCGCCTGGCTGGCGTGCTGGCGAAGCCGGCGCAAAATCTCCTGGGCGCGCTCCCTCCCGCGCTCCTGGAGCACGAAATCGAGCGACTCCAGCCATTCCCGCAGTTCGACGTCATCCTCTGGAGCGAGGCTGCGGGCGTGCGGCAAACTCATCGTTCAGACTCCGGCAAAACCAAGGTCCCCTCCAACCCTCTTTAACCCCTCTATAAGCCTCTCTATAACCCTCTGTAAGTTTGATTAACGATCCGGTGCCCCGGTTTTATGCTACTTTCAAAGGGGTTGACCATGGCTTCGACCGTTGACTCCGTTGTCCGCGCTCCCACACCATTTCGAGCGCAATCCCCGGCTGAACTGGCTGCCGTCCCCTGGTACGTCTGGTCCCTTTTCGCCGCCGTCGTATCCGTGGTCATCGGCGGCTATTGGGATATCTCCTGGCACATGTCCATCGGCCGCGACTCCTTCTGGACTCCCGCGCACATGGCCATTCAATTATGCGGCATCCTGGCGGGATTCACCTGCGGCTACCTGATTCTTTCTTGCACTTTTAGCCACGATCCGGAGTTGGCATCCGCCAGCGTCAGCGTATGGAAATTCCGGGGGCCGCTAGGCGCTTTCATTGCCGCCTGGGGCGGCGCCACCATGCTCACTTCCGCGCCTTTCGATAACTGGTGGCACAACGCCTACGGCCTCGACGTCAAAATTTTCAGCCCGCCCCACGTGGTGCTCGATGGAGGCGTTCTGGCCATTCAGATTGGCGCCCTCGTTTTAATCGCCAGCACACGTAACCGCGCCGGCGGCGCCTTGCGCCGCAAGCTCGATTGGCTCCTGCTGATTTTGGGCGGAATGATCACCATGCTGGCGCTTACGGTCGTCTGGGAATCCACCTACCGTGTCCTGATGCACACCGCGCAGTGCTATCGCGCCGTGGCCATCGTCGTTCCGGTCGTCTTCGCCGCCTTTGCCGCCATCTCCGAGCGCCGCTGGGCCCGCACTATCGTTGCGGGCGTCTACACCGCCTACGCCATGGTCATGCTGTGGCTCTTTCCGCTCTTCCCGGCCACGCCAAAGCTCGGCCCTGTCTATCAGAAAATCACGCACATGGTGCCCATGGAGTTTCCGCTGCTGGTCATCGTCCCGGCATTGCTGCTCGACATCTTCGAGCCGCGCCTGTCGGGCTGGAAGAAGTGGCCCAAGGCCGCAGCCTTCGGCTTGATTTTCCTGGGCGGCTTCCTGGCCGCGCAATGGCCTTTTGCCACTTTTCTGGTATCGCCCGCCTCGGCCAACTGGTTTTTCGGCACCAAGTATTTCGCCTATTTCGCCACGCCCGACGGCTTCGACATTCGCCATCTGTTCGTGCCCGTGGACTACGCCGCCTTCGGATTCTGGCTCATCATGGTCGAAGCCGTGCTCCTCGCCATCCTGAGCAGCCGCCTGGGCGCCGCCGCCGGAGACTGGGTCCGCGCCATCCGCCGTTAATGCGACAATTCTGCTAATGCAAGATTTGAGACAGCCGAACGGTCAAGCGCAGATTTTCAGGGCGGGGCACTTTTGGAACTCGAACGTCTGCGCAGCCGCGATTGGGGGAGCCGGAGCTGGCGTTTTGATGCTAGTAGTGATGACTATCGTGGTCTCGGAGAACCCAACAAGAGGCAACGTTCTGTTCGCGGCCGGACTCGCCATAGTTCTTATAGCGAGCGCCATATGCCTGCTTCCCGGGAACTTAATTGCTGCTTATCCGTACGCCGTTTCCGTAGAAGAGGGTAAGGGTGTCGAGCTCCGCGCTCCGCTCAAAACAATCTTCATTCCAATCGAAGATGTTGGCGACGTACGGACATCTTATCTTCAGCCCGGTTATGTGGTGCGCCTGAAAACGCGACATCGCCTGCTTATGAGCTTTCTCATCCCTTCCTTCTTCGGGGACCAAGCCGAGCCACTCGCCAATGTGATTCGAGAGGAAATTCAACGTCGCGGTTCTTAGTTTCGCCCCATGCGAATGAAACGCTTCCTTATAATCTTGCTTTTCATCGGTGCGTGGGCGCTCCCCGTTTTCGCTCACGTCGGCAGTCCCGATGTCTTCCTCGAAGGCAATGCCGGGCCTTACAAATTATTCGTCACCGTTCGCGTGCCCCAGGTAATTCCCGGCATCGCGGAAATCGAGATTCGCAGCGAGTCCAGCGACGTAACTGACATTCGCATCGCCCCCATGCAACTCACCGGCCCCGGTTCTCAATACCCGCCGGCGCCGGAGGCGGCTGCACGTTCAAAAGACGACCCGCAGTTCTTCCAGGGAAACCTTTGGCTGATGGAGTTCGGCTCGCTCCAGGTACGCATCGAGGCCGATGGAGCGCAGGGCCAAGGACTGCTGGCCGTGCCCATTCCGGCGGTTGCGCAGCGCATGCTTCCCATGCATCGCTCCTTAGGCCTTCTTCTATTCGCCCTCATGACCGTTCTCGCGTTGGCGATGGTTCTGATCGTTGCGGCGGCGGTTCGCGAAGGAAATCTCGCTCCTGGCGCGGTTCCCACGCCCACGCGCAAAAGGCGAGTGCCCTTCGCCGCGGCAATCGCCAGCCTGGTCGTCATTGGAGTTCTTGCTCTTGGCGCTTTGTGGTGGCGGGCCGACGCGCGCCAATACGCCAGCCATATCTATAGCCCTCCCGAAATCGAAGCGGTCGTCAATCCCGCTGGCCAATTGGTTCTGCATCCCAAGTCGCTGCGCGTCTCTTCGGGAAATCCTCGCCGCCCTGCGAGTCTGATCGATTTCAGCGACCTCATGCTCGATCACGATCACTTGATGCATCTTTTCATCATGAGCAGCCCCGGCATGAACAACTTCTGGCACTTGCACCCGGGCCGCGCCGGTGCCGATACCTTCATCCAGAATCTTCCGGCCATGCCGCCGGGGCATTATCAGATCTTTGCCGACGTGGTGTTGAACAGCGGCTTCCCCGTGACTATGCTCGGCCAAATCGATCTCCCCTCGGCCATCCCTGGCACGCCGCTCACCGGAGACGATAGCGGAATCGTCGCGGCCCCAATCCTCACAGAATCGTCTTCCGCCGCCCCCGCCAGCGCTGCGGATTTTGCCCTTCCCGACGGCGCCCACATCATTTGGCAGCGCGGTCCACAACCTCTTCGCGCCGGCGTTCCGCTCGCGCTTCGTTTCCACGTCACCGATCCTGCCGGTAATCCCGCCCAGGATCTCCAGCCTTACATGGGAATGGCGGCGCACGCCGAAATCGTTCGCTCCGACTATTCCGTCTTCGCGCACATCCATCCCACCGGCTCTGTGCCCATGGCTTCGTTTGAACTCGCGCAAGCCAGCTTGCCGGGGAACGTCGCGCTCGCACAGCCCGGC
>Ga0207022_10049_pt2 | contig 32807 bp, 30 predicted proteins | sample Alteio_BWMinCont_46_FD_153307 | JGI IMG/M metagenome (GOLD analysis project Ga0207022, IMG submission 153307) | Enriched cells from forest soil in Barre Woods Harvard Forest LTER site, Petersham, Massachusetts, United States -... | ecosystem: Environmental > Terrestrial > Soil > Temperate forest >... | reverse complement strand
CCCCTATTTTCATAACAGATAAAAAATTTAGCGTATCAGGGAATTTATTTCGAATAACAGGGACCGATCTGATAATACTAGAGAATCTTCCACAAAAAAAGCGCTGATCATTCGGCGTCAGGCGGAGGAAATCCAGCGATTGCTGCAACGCATTGCCGAACGGGAATCCCTAAGCCAGTAATGTTAAAAATCTCTCGGCGATTTTCAGAGGGGAAAATCGGGATTTTAAGTCAGTTGCAATCGCATCCATTTGGACTTTGTGTCTATCCCGCGCGCCATCCAAATTTTTCAAAAGATTTACCAGATCAGGGCCATTAGAGTATAAGAAAGGCTGAAGATTATACTCATCGACAAGTTTCCTGTAGTTTCTGGTGTTAGACACCAGAGGAATCATACCGCGCACCAAACTCGTAATTAATTTGTTAGGAGATTTGATATACGTATTGACGTGACAATCGTAGGCAAAATGGCTGAGTAAAGAATAACAATAACGGGATGTTTTCTCATAAAAACTATCTTCGCTGAATTCCAGATGGGGTAAATCATTCGTCAACTGGACACCCGGCGTCGTTATCAGAGTCAGGTTTTTTTTAGGGAAATGGCTCTTCTCCAACGCGATGTCGAGAATGCATACAAGTGACTTCTGGAATGATTCGGGATATCCAAACCAGCAGACAAATTCATTTTCCTGCACTGGTAATGTAATACCATTTGCTGGCATTGAGATCGTGTCTATGCTTTCAGGTAATACGAAAACATCCACCCAGACGGCAGGCTTCAGTATTTCCTGATGCAACTCCGTTGGCACTAAAAAAATATCGACAATCTCGGAAAGAGTAACATATCTCTCCAGACTATATATATCTGCACCTAAACAAATAATTTTGCATGCGGTCGCTTTTTTGATTTCTTGTGCGCGCAGTATGGATTCATCGTCGTTACAATGCACGACCAGAAATTTTGGTTTTGGGATGTTAATATACTCTCCGGCGGCGTAAATACATCTGGTTGCCAGAGAATCTAGCATCGCCAAGCCGTCGAACAAAGGATCGGACTGTATTCTTGCCAGCGCATCATCCCGCCCACGCGACCTTAATAATAAAAAATTAACATCCATAACCGTCTCTTATCAGACTTCTTGCATATAGAGCACAACGGGCATTGTTTTATTCAATGGAGTGAAAGCGATATTTTGAATATTGAGTAGAACATGAGATGTATTTCTGCACAATATTTTGTATGGGTAGCTGACAGGTTTACAGCGTATGTATATGATGGCGCAGTTAAACAGGAGAGCTAGGGATTCCCTGCACCCGCTCTCTCACACATTTCATGATGCCAAAAGAGTGGTTGCTATTCTGTTAACGGACCAGGACATTACAGTGGATTATCCAAGGCATCCCTATATCGCAGATTATTCGCCAGAATATCTCTTTTTAAAGGTATCTCTGGTGCGGCTTTCAAAACGAGTCGCGCACACAGCGCGGCTCAGCGGCAATATCTATAACATCTTGTAATATAAGAAAAATCATGGAGCGGGTGAAGGGAATCGAACCCTCGTATGCAGCTTGGGAAGCTGCCGTTCTACCATTGAACTACACCCGCGATACTGAAATCTCAGTGGGTTACCATTGGTCGAATAGTGTCGTTATATTCAAAATACCCTGTTTTTACGACTCAACGTAGCAACAGCGTAGCAATGGATTATGACTGAAAATCGCTTTAATTTCACCAACAAGACTATCCTCAACCTATCGTTTTTTTCTGCTGAACGTAGCAATGCAACTTACTACTATGATACGAAAGTAAGGGGTTTAGGAATATATGTCACGCGAAAAGGTATAAAAACTTTCTTTGTTTACCGTAGGGTAGAAGGAAAACCGGAACGCATTATTTTAGGACGTACAGATGAAATTACTTTGGAGCGTGCTAGGGAAAAAGCTGCAAACGTAAATTCTCAAATTGCAGAGGGAATAAATCCGCAGGAAAAGAAGCGAGCTATACGACAGGAAATCACCCTAGGCGAGCTTTGGGAAGTGTATTTGGAACGTCATGCCAAACATTACCGCATCTCATCTTGTCGTAATGATAAATCGCTGTACCAGCTCTATCTGTCGCAATGGTCTAATAAGAAATTGACCCTTATCAGCACACAGAATATTCGAGACTTGCATCAAAGGATAGGAAGAGAGAAGGGGACTGTTAGGGCAAATCATGCTCATGCTCTCTTAAGGCTGATGTTTAATAAGGCGATTGAATGGGGATGGAACAAGCCTAATCCCACCTATGCCGTAAAAAGATTCAAGGAAATAAGCCGAGAAAGATTTTTATCAACCTCTGAAATGAAGACTTTTCTGACGGTATTAGAACAGGAGCCGCATGAATTGGTGCGTGATTATTTATATATGAGCCTCTTTACTGGAGCCAGAAGAAGCAATGTACAGGCTATGCGTTGGAAGGATATTGATCTGGAAGCTGCACAATGGCTTATACCTCTTACTAAAAATGGCAAACCTCATACTGTACCGTTAGTAGAGGCGCTAATGGATATTTTGAAACGCCGTAAGCAATCAGCGAATAGCCAGTGGGTATTTCCTAGTGCAAAGAGCAAAAGTGGACATCTGGAAAATCCAGTGCCGATTTGGAATGGTGTGCTTGAACGAGCTGGAATATCTGACTTACGTATTCATGACCTGCGTAGGACATTAGGAAGCTGGCAAGCCGCGCTAGGTGCAAATTGCTACGTAATAGGCAAATCATTGGGGCATTCTAGCCAACAGGCTACAGCCATTTACGCAAGAATTGATCTAAATCCTGTAAGGCAATCAGTAAATGGTGCTGTTCAAGCTATGTTATGTCCTCAAACGCCAAAAAATGGTTAATTTACTGTATTTAATCAATTATTTGACATTTATTTAATAGTCTGATAGTATAAATTTGCGCTCACATATCATCATGTGCTGCGCTTTTTTTATGCTCTGAATTCAACGAGCACTTTATTTCAACATTTATCAATGAGGTTTTTATGGCCGGTAAAAAAGCCAAAATATTGTCTGCTGTCATGGTGGCAGCAACCCTTCGTCACGTTCGCAACAAACGCTATCCGGCGCGTGACATCGTAATGATATTATTTTCAGTAAAGGCAGGACTTAGGGCAGGTGAAATATCAAAGCTCACATGGCCCATGGTACTTGATGCCAATGGTAAGATCGGCAAATGTCTTGAGCTGCATAACATCGCTGCCAAGAAACTACACGGCCGGACTATCCCCATTAATGTGTATCTGAAGAAAGCATTGCTGAAGCTGCACCGGCTGCAAGGGTTTCCAACTGAGGGGAATATCATTTTGAGTGAGCGTGGTGATGCTATGACCCCGGCCAGCGTGGTGAAGTGGTTTAAGGGTATCTATGCAGAATTAGGCTTTAAGGGGTGCAGTAGCCATTCTGGACGGCGTAGTTTTGTCACTAGGGCTGCTCGAACTATTCATCTGGTGGGAGGCAGTCTATACGACGTTCAGCAATTAGCTGGCCATAGGTCACTGGAAACGACGCAAGCCTACATTGAAGGCGATTCTCGCGTTAAGCATCGTCTCATTGCCAGATTGTAGGGGGATGTATGGCACAAATAATAGACTTCATGGAATACCATAAGCATAAGCGGCTATGCCGAAAAATAAAGATCATCAGAAGGAAGCCTGTCAGAAAGCGATGCAAGACACCAGACAGGCAAGGAATGCATGATGCCCTCTGTGGCTTGTATTCCATCACTAACGCGATTTCTAATATTTATAGGCTTTCCAGTGATGATCGAGAGAAACTATTTAAGCATCTCATCAAGCGGCTGGATAAGGATAAATATGTCACTCATGCAGTTATAGATGGCACGTACAAAGAACATATCAATGATCTCTTAAAAGCTGCCACTGCCTATATGGAAAAGAAGCATGCAGTAAGAATTATCGCAAAGCCCATATTTAAGCGTAAAGCTGGTGTCGGGTTGAGCAAGTACTGGCAGACACTCACTACCTTTCTGGAGGCTTCTAAAAAGCGTGCTGTCATTATTGGTATGCATGGTCGTTATGATCACTGGACGACTGTACAAAGCATGGAGGAATTATCCATGAAGCTACTGGATTCCTGTGGAGTTAGGCATCTACGGAGACAATCGTGCCGTATAGGGCGGCCTTATACAGCTAAGTTTTACCACCTCATCCCTTCGCAAGTCTGGGGCTTACGGCTCAAAGACTAACCACCAATCCATTACCAGCACTACCCAAGCCACTGAATTCAGTGGACGGGTTTCTATTGTCATCAACTAACATAGGAGAAACATATGACCCAAGAAAAGATACGCCATCTAAACGATTGCTTACGGAAAACCGGTTTAAATGGAAAAGTCATGCTGACACAAGGCGTACAGGCATTAGGCGAGGAAGCCATACTGCAAATAATGATATTAATGCAGTGCTATGATGATTTTCCAGAAGAGAATGATCCCTACGGAGAACATGACTTCGGAAGTATAAAATTCGATGAAAAAAAACTGTTCTGGAAGATCGACTATTATGACCATGCCTATCAGATGGGGTCATCCAATCCTGCTGATCCCAATGTCACACGGCGAGTTCTAACCCTCATGTTAGCTTCGGAGTACTAGAACATGGATAATGATATGGAACTGATTTATTTCGGTGTAGCTGGCTGGAACTGGGATGAGATTGAAACCATGTATCCGTGGCTAAAGGCCTATGCCAATGTGTTAGGTGATAAGAGAAAAGCACAGAATTGTCTGAAAGTAGCTCTTCTGTTCCAATATGGGGAGCCTGTTACTACTATCGAGCAGTGTTTGAAAACTGTCATTAAACTTATCTTTCACGAGCTGGTGGGGACTATAAAGAAGTATGACGCCTATCATGATAATGCAAAGCTAAAGGCAAACCTCACACAACTGGAAAAATCATTCTCTCCAAGTGTAGGACATAATGGCTCATACATTTTCGGCAATTGTTTTGATAAGATTAATTTCGAGCAGGAGCGTGATCTTATTATTATCCAAGCGGTGGAACTGGTAAAAAGCATATGAACCATGTTGTCGGATTATGCATCTTTTATTTCATGTTCCGTATGGCCAGGGTGAGGCCGATAATCGGCATTACCCTTATGCTTCTGGCCTTCTCACCAATGGTAATGTGGATTGTGATCGCCATAGTGGTGAGCCATTAATTAACGCAGGGGCACACCCTACCAAATGTTACTGAGGCCGCACAATGTGCATTATTTAGTTTCCACCCTGACCAACGGTCGGCATTGACTGCACCGCATCCCCTTTTCTGGCCGTAAAGCTGAATTTACGCCTAAGCCTTAAGATGGGCTTTTCGATGTTGTGCCAAGAAAACATCGCCACCAGCGTTACAATAGGCAAGGATATAGCGAAGTGAAGCAGGGGTGATGTGACACTAGGAAATAGCGTTACGATGGCTTGCTGTATAGGATAGCCATATAAATAGATTCCATAAGAATAGTCCCCCCTGTGATAGATAGGCAATGGTGGGATTTTAAGCAGACCTATATACACCATCATGTAAACCAGCACCCACATGGTTATTAGGGCGCTAACCGGTTTAGGTATGAAATTGAATTGGTCGTATGCGGCAAGCACAAAGACTATAAGGGAAGCGATAAAGATCAAGGGATGGAAGCTTATATTGTATCGGAATAGGTAGAATAATGATCCTGCCATAAAATAGGAATAAAGCATATTCCCTCTATCAGCAAAGAAATGATGTGCGACGGTATGAAACCTCTCACTTTTGATGGCATCGAACAGGCTGTAATCCGCCGCGTAAGTATAAGCGATAAAAACAACAATTAAAGCTGATACGGCCAAAGCGGTTCCCTTGTTATTGAGTATGCCGGAGACAATAAACGCCGACATTAAAACATAGCACCCTATCTCAAAAGGGACTGTCCAGAGGGAGCCATTTACCGTGGCAGGAAAAGGATTGTTCTCAAATACGCCGGGAAGAATGTAATGGATAAGCCCTGTTACATTTGCAAAATACGCAAAGAACTCATATCTGTGAAAATACTCTCTTAATGGCAGCGTTGTAAAGATTGGCCCTATAATCAGGGCGGCAATGCATATATCCACTGCAAGCGCCGGTACTATACGCATACCGCGATTAAGCAAGAAGTCTTTCAGCTTTAACCGCATGGCGCTTCCGGTAATAAGGAAACCGCTCAATGCAAAGAATAGGGGTAGTATAGACCAGTGCATTAAAGAGGCTGGCGCAAAGTTGAATTGATAGCGTTCGCCTTGGGCAATCAATACCGAGTGGGTTCCCAGAACAGATACTGCCAAAAAAATTCTCATGAAGTCGAACCCTTGGCCGATTCCTTTGGTTTCATCAAGCTTAGAGCCTATGGATTTCATAATAGCGGCTTCTCTCTTGTTTCAAAGAAAGCGGCCACCAACAACATGGCCATCAGCAAGCTGGTATTGGATTTGGGTATCGCGCCCATACAATTGCTGTTTCAGGATAAGTTGCAGTAAGAAGTAATCTTCAGTAGTCGCTTCATAGATTTCCTTGTTTTACGTAATGTTGTTACGTATCCCCAACAAATAACGAAATACTAGTACGTAATCAAGGAAGATTATAGCATTAATACGAATCAATGATTCGTGGAGCATTTTCCAACAAAAAGGGAGAATGTGACCATGAAAGCAGACGATGTAAGCAACCAGTTCGGAAAACGCATTCAGTTCCTTCGCAAACAGAAGGGACTGAACCAGACTGAATTGGCTGATATTGTGGGTATCAGCACTGAACAGGTGTCCAATATAGAACGTGCTACCTCTCGCACTCGCATTGAAACAGCCGCAGCTATTGCCGATGCTTTAGATGTGACGCTCAGTGAACTATTTGATCTTCCGTTATTTGATAAAAAGAGCAAAAAGAAGACAGATGCTATTAAGGAGCATGTGGCATTCCTGTTAAAGCAGGATGAGGCATTTATCTATTATGTCCATGAACAGGCCAAGCTGGCTGTTGATCACTGGAAGAAGAAATAGCTAACTAGCTTTCTCTATATTTGAAATAGATTAGCCGTGTTTTCTGATAAGACCAGTGTTGTATTCATTGGTGGCAAGTAATTCCGCCGCCGCTTCAGGGTCTGTCTGGATTAATTTTGTATGGATAAAAGACAGCTTACGCGTGAATTTGATTTAGGTGATGAAAAAGCAGAGGAAATATAAAGGCTGAAAAGGCGAATAGTTGAAAGTAGGGAAGCTTATGACAAATGCCGATAATTCAGATGAAGCGTTACAAGAATTTGTTATGCCTATATGGCTAAATGCACATTGGGCAAAAAACTGTATCGACCTCTATGATGGCATATCTAAACACGCGCCAGCAATTAATAAGACGCCTTATGATAACTTTTTTGGTCTGACACAGCAGTTGGCCTTGGATGGCGCTGTCATTACTCTGTGCAAGTTATACGACACCGGTAGCCAGCGGTTTGAGAAGCACACCATACCAGATTTATTCAATATATTCCTTGTTGAATTTTCGCAAAGTCACGCCTCTAGACTAAGAAAAGAATATCTTTTGAAATTAGGTTTTGAGGATCAGGAAGCTCTTGCGCTGATTAGCAAGGCATCGAATCCGGCAGCTTACGAAGAAGTCAGATATTGCTTAATGAGAGTTTTAAAAGAAAAGATGCCTTCTCGATCTACAAATCTGGCTCTGCGCCAGTTATTTATCTACAGAAATAAGGTCGGCGCACATCAGGAGCAACTGAGTGTGGCTGATCGAGAGGCGTTTCGATGGTTGCCCCCATTAGATGAAATGGAAAAGTTGGTTTTGTGGGCGGCGACGCTTTGCAAATTGGTTACAAGCGTTCTCGGCAATAATATCGTATTTGTGGATTCATGCATATCTGCAAGAATGGCGGCACTTAATCTGGCTGCCAAAGTTTTAGATAAAAAATTCGATGATCCAAAAAATTATAAGGAATACGAGGAGTTTTGTAAGCGGTAGTATATTAGGATGGCTGCTAGCTAACTACCTCTAATTCAGAAGCTGCCGGATCTTTTTGAAATTTAAAAACCACATAATCATCATCCTCATCAATACCAGCATTTTCTATTTTAAGGTCGGCAAGAGTGTAGCCCATATCAAGCCAATGTTTAAATAAATTTGTATTTTTTCCAAATACATAACTACCGAAATGTTCTTGTGATATTTTTCCAGCTAGTAGTTCAAGTAATATGCGAGAAGACATTTTCATAGTCAGATCCTTTCCTGTGGTTGTATGTACACCCAAATACCAGCCCCTTGCGGTAGGCTCAAAAAGGCCTTGTTGATGTAAAGACTTTGCTTGGTAACCTTCAAACCGAGGCAGAGGTAGAATTTCCGCCAATTCCTTTAAACGCGAGCAATCAATATTTTTGTCTTTATTTGCAAAGATAGAAATATTCCAAAATAAATTCTTATTTAAGGAAGGGTATAAACTTGTGGATTGGCGTTTCGAAGAAAAAACACAAACTAAATCTACGGAATATTTACTTAAGAAATATTCGATTATTTCTTGTCCAGATTTATAACGCCTAGTGGGGTCTTTTTGTGTCAATTGTCTTAATATGAGTGAACCAGCATCGGCAATGAAAATCACTTTGAGTGCATTTGAAGGAATTGCGGATAATTGCTTTTTTGCTTTGTCCTTAAGAGTCTGGTAAACTGGATTTTTTTCTATATCATACGCTAGTGCTGGCATTGAAGAAAAGAAATTAAACCCTTCCGGCATAGGTTGTTTTTTCCATTGAATTGTAACTTGAATTTTTTCATCTTCGAACGCAATAGGATATTTTTCATAATATTGGGGGACGCTCAGCCATACCCCATACTAGCTGGCTGTGTATCGACGGTATAAAACTAATAAGGGCTCAAAATCTCCTCGATCAGCTTCTTTGACAGCACGAATATACTCTGCTCGTATTGGACTTTCACGATTCATATCGGTAGGCCAGACAGGAAGTTTGGTATCGTGTTGTTTAAGCCAAATGTCCCCAAGCATCCGTGACCATCTTCCATTGCCATTTTCGAAAGGATGTATTTGTACGGCACGATGATGTAATCGTACTGCCTGTTCAACCAAGTCCATGTCTGAATTTTCCCAGTAAGACAAATCACCAGCGAGTTTTGGCAATTCTTCTCGTATTTGATGAATAGGAACACCTATAGTTACAACATTAGCACGAATCTTCCCTGCCCAATTCCATACCTTGCCGTACATTTCCTTATGTAGCTTCATCATCCAATCAACATCAAATGGTGCAGACCGTTTAGACGGTTTGCTTGCCAGATATTTAAATGCCGCCTCTGCAATATTCTCACCTTCTGCCTCATAAAGCTGCTCAATAGTAGTGATATTTACTTTGAGTCCTGAAGCATCATGAATTGGCGTTGCACCTTCGAGTGTTGGGAAAACAGGCATTATGCGCTCCAAAGCTTTCTTCGAGAGCCGCCTAGCAATTTATGATAAAATTTTTCCTCAACATGAGTCAAAGATTGCTTGTTCAGTCCCTGCGCCTCCAATGAAGAAGTGCCCTGTACAATTGAAGCTAGCCACCGTGCCTTTATGCGCGCCTGTCTCTCTAAGAGAGACCGTTCATTGACGACCTCATTGGCATCTAAACTACAGCCCAATACTTCAGCTATTTTGCATGCGGTTTCAAAAGACACAGTGCCACCATCTTCGGAGAAGAAGCGTTGAATGGTAGGCAAAGAAACCCCTGTCATCTCAGCTAAATTAGACTGGCTAATACCGAGATGTTCTCTTCGTAGGTTCAATTTTTGCACGACACTGATCATAGCAATTACATCATATATAATAGTTTATATTACATATATTATATCAAATATGATGTTATTTCAATGATTGTTTCGAGATAGCAGCTTTGAAGGGTGTCTATTAAACAGGAGGAAAAATTAACTAATTATATATATAATTCAGCATGAATAAGCAACATAGTACAAACTCTATTACTGAGTTGAGTGCATGTAACTATCCTAGGATAGTTACAACATTATACTTCAGCGGTGATGCAGTGCAAAGATCGCTCAATGCTTGCTCTTTGGGTATCTGATAGCATGTGATCCTGATCTAACCGGCACTGCGCTGTATCCCTTGCTGTTATGCCTTTTGGATACACGACCTCAATGTTATGTTGCGGATAGTTATAAGTGGCGCTGTAGGCTTCAGTAGTTTTCATCACCAACCATTCTGGCTTCACACGGTAGCGCCTGATAAGCACTGCAACTACTTCATCACGATCTGGCATAGCAGCTGAGGCATGTAACGGTGTCCATCCACTGGCATTGCTGACAAAGATGTTGATCGCTTCTTTGTCTATCTCATGCACAGGCGTAGTCATTTGCTCTATTTCTTCAGCAGTACACCATTTCGCTGCATATTGTATGAGAGAGGACGAATGTTGTCCTGATACCTCATTCAGCCCCATACCTTTGCCTTCAGAAGCGTGTTTATACCAGTGGAGGGTCATCAACCGTCCTGCTTTGGGAGAACTCGGAGCCGCTATGTTAAATGCTGTTTCGCCAATGCCATTTACCTTATTGTAGTTTTGCTGATGAGGATTTGCACCATGTTCAAGCAGCATGGAAACAATAACATTGTTATCATGAAGTGCTGCAAAATGTAGTAACGTATTACCATTATTATCTGTAGCTATGGTACTGGCAGCATCTTTTTCAAGGCACTCCATAGTAGACTTGGTATCAAAATAACCAGATTTAGCACGAGTAATAAGTGTAAATATGTCCATGCTGTTTACCTGCTATCTACTTCCAACCATAGTTACCCTGTTCATAACTTTGTGCATAATATTTTGTCAGGAGTGGTTTTTACTGGCCAGATTCTGTATCATGTCACAATTAAGTTTTGCTCCCAACTGTTGCTGCATCAATACGTAAACCTGTTCAGTAAGATTTAATTGTTGTTCCCATTTACTTCCTAGTCCAACACGAAGAGATTCTGCTACATCAAGTTTCCACTGCCCTTTCTCTTCTGAAAATGTAAGCCTCATGTAACGCTGCTGATTATCACCTGTCATGATGCTGGCACGAATTATAACCTGATTTCCAACTGTCTTTTGTGAAACATAGGTGGCATTAGCTGGCAGGCATTTAATGAGGCCATAAGAAACAAAGCGATCATAAATATCAATTGAACTCGCAGTTAGAAGCTTGCGGCAACTTACGGCATCTTTTATTTTAATACATTGTGTAATGCGTGTGAATGATTCCTCTGGAGTGTTTGTGTCTGCCAGAGCCGGAGCAGTATTCATCAGCAGGAGTGCCAAAAATAAGGGTATATAATATTTCATTCTGTGTTTTTCTCTTTGTGTCTTCAAGATACAATGCATTATGCAGACTTCTTTTGGTAAGGCTCATAGAAATCCTTCAAATAATTAAGCGTCACAGTCCTGATATTTTTTCCCTCACCACCTGAAATAAACAGCTTTTCAAATGGGAGATGCTTGAGCCTCTGGAACATGAGATACCCTATGTTTTGAGGCAGGGGTTTACTAGTATGGCGATATGTATTCGTGTAAGCAAATAATGGTAATTTGTGCATGTAAGATACGCTGCCTGTGATGTCGTATACTCTATCACGCTTGAAACCTTTTGCATTCCACCTCCCACCAACACGAAACATTGATCTGAGGTGTTTTATATCTTCTTTTAATAATCCCCCATCCTTCCATATTAGGCCTTGTAGGTGAGGAGCTATTAACCACCCATCATTTTCTGGGGCATTTTTATCTTCATAAGTTTCTTTATCAAAGATAGCAAATTCCATCACTGCAATATAATTATAGCCTCTGAGACCATGCTGAAATTTCTTCTTAATTAGATCAAAATCTCTATCAACATTATTATCTGATGTCTCCAATTCTATAGCTTCCCTTTGGAATATGGTATTACTGGTCTCTAATGTCCTATCAATGACTGTAAATGCACTGACATCTCTCATTGGTATTTGATATGCTTCCAGTGCCCTTAGTGTAGCTTCCTGACATGGTATAATTCGATGGGGGTTCATAAACTGTAACTCTCGCCATGTGTCTCTAACTATTACCTGTCTATCTGTGGGTGTAATTTTGTCTTTCCACTGTGGCCTTCCCATGATCTTTTCTAGTAATTCTGTATGCCTATTTACTATCCCCTTTGCATATACAGATCTGATACTTTTTATGGTCTTTCTATCCTGCTTAATCTTCGCTACGTTGTTATTAAATATCTCTACTAGCGAATGATGATTATTTAGATGTTCAGACCGTATTCTATTGTCCATTTACCATTTACCTCTGTTCTTATTGCAGTCTTTAATCTGCGTTTTTCCGTTGAGAGAGGGATTAAATCTGCGTTTTCTATTGGCTGACTGTATTATGATAAATTAGCGTCCATATATTGTTAAATTAGCCATATTTTTGCTATTTTATCCCATGTTTTATTGAATTCTGTCTGTTTTTCATGCTGCTTTCAGCATCATGGTATGTTTTTTTGTTATTTTTTGTTTTTTCTAGTGTTATTAGGATGTTATTGCTCATTTTTATTAATTAAATTTCGTTGTACAAGAGAGAAGGCTTTATCATCCCTTCTTTTGCTTTTTCTTTCGTCTTTTTGGCAATAATACCTTCGTAACTGATGCCTTTTTGACTGTGATTATATTGCCATCATTTAATTTAATCTCGATATTAGCCCCCGGCACGCCAATTACCTGACATATGCCATGATTAATTCTATCCCCATTATCGTCTGTATAGGGGTTATGACTGACAATATCGTCTACTTCGATTTCAAAGGTCGGCTCCACATAATTCCTTTTATTATGTAGCCAAGCAGAGGCGGCCTTGCTCCTTCTTTTATCAATGTAGTCTCCTGACAACTCGTTTATGAAGCACGATGGTTTGATCACCTTAAATTTGATTTTCACGCCATCACGATTTTCGAGGACACTTGATATAAACAATTGCTCTTTAGCTCGTGTAACAGCGACATAGGCCAGCCGCCTTTCTTCCTCAATGGGAGAGCGGCGATCTGGAACCCTCTTGTGTTCCCATGCTGGCAAAAATACATAATCGAACTGTAGCCCTTTCGCAGCGTGCATGGTCATCAGGTGAACTTTGTTATCATCAGTATCTTCACTGTCGATATTATCCATCATGGCATCCAAGAAGTCTGGTAAAAGCCTACTGCTACGGACACGCTTTAATGACTCCTGACCGAAGGTATAATATTCGATTTTGGCATCCCTAAGTTGTTTCTCGATTTTTCTGAACAGTTCCTTATACCTGCACAATATGGCAACGGTTTTATGCTCATTCTCTGAATTTTCGCGTAATTTGTTAATATTGTCTGCTATCCATTTAGCTTCCTCTTCCTGCTTCACAAATCGTTTCACCTTTATTAGGTGGCCATCTGGTTTTGTAGGCACCAATTTCTTATCCCGCCTATCGGTGTTATGGCTGATCAGGCTATTGGCGGCATTGACTATCGTTGCGGTAGAGCGGTGGTTCTTGGTAAGCCGCTTGCAGTCGGTAATGCCATAATCCCTTATGAACCTGTCCATCATGCCTGGAGGGACATATCGCCAGCTAAATATGGATTGGTCGTCATCGCCTACCGCAAACAGCCTGCTATCGTCCCCGGCCAGTCGTTTCAATAGCTTATACTGTGCAATGTTGGTGTCCTGAAACTCATCGACAAAGATAAATTGGAATTGACCGGAGTATTCCTGTCTGGCCTTTGGCTGTTTCTTCAATAAGTGGAGGGCATAAAGTATCAGGTCGCTATAGGTCATGCTGTTGCTGGCAAGTAGTTCAGCTTGCAACCTAGTGTATAGTCGCCGGACTGTTTTGGTGTATTGGTCATCAGTCGTGATGTCCTTCGGCATATGGCCAGCGCATTTGTGCCGCTCTACAACCTCGAAAGCTGCCTTAGTAGTGGGGAAGGTGCCAGATAAGTCTTCCTCGCGTATAATGCGCCTTATAATAGTCTTTACATCTGGTGTTTCTAATATGGTGAAGGTCGGATCGAAACCGAGCGCATTGCCATACGTGCGGACTATTCTGGCCGCATGGGCGTGGAAGGTACTGATGGTTATGCCGTCGGCCTTGGCACCCAATTCATCTCTCAGGCGTTGGCGTAGCTCGTTGGTAGCCCTCCGGCTAAAGGTTACGGTAAGAATTTGGGTGGACGAGGCATCCTTTGACTTTATCAACGCGGCAATCTCGCGGATGATTCTGGTCGTTTTACCTGTTCCGGCACCGGCTAATATAGCCACGTGAGGGTTGGCAGTGGCAGTATTCTTATTTTTTGACATTGGCACATACACATAAAAAACTGGCGGGGAGTAATCCCCGCCAGTGATATTACAGAAATATTTGGGATATTATGTAGCCTGTATGGAATACTCCAGTTTCCCCTGAGATGGGAATTCACGCAATATCTTAATACTGTTTCCGTTCATCAAAGCGATAACGACTTTTTTGTCAAATTCCTTATGTATTGCTCCCGTAGTTTTAACGGTAGCCTTTGGTGCATGGTCCTTAAAATATTTTAAGTTCCTTTTGACAACCTTAGTAGTTGTGGCAGGAGTGGCCTTATCCTTGTTGACGTGCTTTGAATACAACTTCACCAAGCGCGTCATACCCCCTTCTTTCTTGAGTTCTTTTGGAAAGACCTTTTTATCCCAATCTTTGACTGCCGCAATCGTCACAACCGCAGCATATTTGAATGTGCGTGCATTAAATTCCGGCGTCATTTTGGCTGGCTTTTCCATTTGAAGTGCTTGCATCAATGCTGTGAACGCCAACCTCTTGGGGTTCTTCTTAAGGTTGTCTTCAAACGGCTTGACCAACGACTTGATGGGTTCTTTGGCCTCCCATATTGTCTTGCCATTTTTTTTCACTTTATCGTAATAATCGCATGTAATCTCGTTAGCTAGTATCAAAAAGGCAATGGTTAGATCATTAGCCGAAGCTTCATTATCCAACATTTCAGCAAACAGTTTACGAGCAGCGGCGACTTGCTTCTGCGCGTCTTTAGTAATTGGCTTCTTCACCATATTAAATATCCTTCTAGATAGGTTTAAATATAAATTTCGGCAACAGCCACTGGGGCGCTACCGTGGGCAGTATTTATATGCCTTTGACAACCACCCCCTTTCCAGTTGGATTAGGAGGTGTGAGGATACACGTGTTGGTGCACGTACTCTCCAACTTGAGGATAGCCTCGTCTGTAGGGATGGCTGAATTGGTACGATTCATAAGCGGTTCCATTCAAAAAATTAATGGAACCGTCATAACGTTTATTGTAGGAGGGGGAGTCCAGCAGCCCTAGAATCAGTCCTATTGGACAAGATAAATTCTATTGGACTTTTTTTATGTTAGCATCTTTTTGGTAGTCCAAGTGTGCATTCCACTCAGGGAGTTTTTTTGCCATATCTATTATTTTGGCAACGGTTTTTTTGTCAATTTTAAACCCATATCGAACAGCCAAATCACTTATTTTTTTTCCAATAGTATGAGAATTTCCATCAACCAAATACGTTCGATGATCTTTAATACTCATGGCGAGAATTATCTTGAGAAGAGACTTTGTAATCCGTGGGTCAAGATCATCATCTCCACCCACATTTTCGTCTGTCGCTAATTGAATTTGTAACTTATTTTGTATTAGTGAAGGGGCGCCTTTAATGTTCTTTAGAGAGTCCAACACCTTTTCCTTTTCGAACTCTAGCAGCCCCCAACGTCGCTTACCACGTTTCGTTACTGGAAAATAGCCAGTGCATAGTATTGTATCTTTCCAAGCCGACCATATAGCACGGTCAATATCATCACTTTCTACTGTAATGCTACCCACTACAGCTTTAAACGGTAATTGATCTTTATATAATATCGTCCATAATTTTTGCCTTACCCCTATTATCATTTCATGAGCTTTGGACAGGTGTTTCAACTCATCATGTGGAAATGAGAATACTGGTTTATAACGTTCCGGCTTATTCTCTGCCATGATATAACTTGATATGGTTACCTCTACTCGATTATGTGACTTCTTCTTAGAAAATACCCCATAAAATGGTTCGTTCTGTGTATAAATATTATCCATCCACTCACTACCGAATAGGGACTCTCCATACATATTTATCAATTCATCAAGATGGATTACACCGTCTGCTTTGAACTTACCCACCAATGCTGGGATTATCATAATAATTCTCCAATTATTGTTCTGGATCAATATACTGGATTATGAAAAGTATACAAATATTAGGTAAAATTATGTTTACCCCATTTTTGGCTATGATTTACTGGCGGTTTAAAAGTCTGCACCGAAGTGTCTAGCTGGTACTCTCAGTTACCACTTTTGTATTTGGTTCGGTCGGATGTATATGTTGTGCCAATGGCTCTTATTATGCCACCTTGCTATGGGTTTGGAATGGATAGGGAGTGCTCATTAAAAATCACATTATTCATCTCAACGTAGCAACAGCGTAGCAATAGAAATTTTTGAGATTGGTTTTTACTTGCGTTTTAATTGGTAATTAGTATTATAAAACAAGTGAATAGGGTAAGAGAATAGAACCACATAGTATGCAGCTTGGGAAGCTGCCGTTCTACCATTGAACTACACCCGCATTGGATAAGTTCTGCTTAGATTAAGAGGCTTAGGTGGGTATGTCACTAAAATTCATGCCGCTTGATTCTCCTATAATACGGGAATAATGTAGCCGTCGAGGTGGTCATTGTGGGCAGTTTTGTTGTTAATTGCCTCCAGTCAACCAAGGAATTAATATATGCGTAGATTACACTTAGTCATCATTTATATCATTACGCTTTCCTGCTCACCCATAGCCATAGTTATGGCGGATACTTCAAATGACGACATCAAAAAATTGCTGACTGATGCTGAACGTGGGGATGCACGTACCCAATATAAGATTGGCATGTATTATAGCGAAGGGATGTATGTAGAACAAGATGATGCCTTGGCAGTAAAATGGTTTCGCAAAGCTGCTGAACAAGGATATGCGGAGGCACAATACAGTCTTGGAAGAGCTTATCGTAATGGAGCAGGTGTAGAGAAAAACGGTAGTGAAGCACTTAAATGGTTTATGAAAAGTGCTGATATCGATGATTCTGGTACTTGCCCGAAAGAGGAGATTACTACCACAGCCAGAAATTTGTGTTTGGGCGCGCTGCCAAAAACACAAGCAGAATATGCTATCTCACAGATGTATTCTCACGGTGACGGTGTTCCAGAAGATAGAGGGCTGGCTATACAATGGTTGGGTAAGGCCGCTAATGATGGCAGCTCTGAAGCAGCCTACCTTCTTGGAGCAATATACCGTTCAGGGGATGGGGTGCCGAAAAATGATGCTGAAGCAGTAGCATGGTATCGTAAAGCGGCAGAACAAGGAGCATCTTCTGCAGGGACTACACTTATAACCTCTGCACAATATAATCTTGGTACGGCTTATTACTCAGGGAGTGGAGTAGCGAAAGATTATGTGTTAGCTTATATGTGGCTTGACCTTGCGGCTGCACAGGGAAATCAAGATGCAATTGCCCAGAGAACTTTGGTTGAAAAATCCCTGACCAGTGACGAACTTGCGGAAGGGAAACGCCTATCCCGTGAATGGATGCAGCAACATACCCAATAAGCTTAAGTCGAACTCATGAGGCTCTTGTGCCTAAAAGTGCAACTGCACACAATATGTTGTGTTAATGCATCGTAATAAGTAACATGCTGAACTATATTATGTTAATTATGATGCCGGAATATACGCATTAACTAATACAAGGCTATATCCGGAGGCGCAGGTTCAACTCTTACCCCCCAACCAATCTATTAAATGCAGAAATATCTCTAATAAGGTTGTGAATTATCTGGTATAATACTTATTAAACTAGTACATTCACTTCGTAAACTCTTATGGGGAATTACAGTTTGCTACAGAAGCGCCCGACGGGGCATTGCTACGTTGACCAGATTAAAAGCCTCATGTCATTGGCACATGATGAATTACTGACAAAACATAATCCTTTCAGGGGCCTTAAATTCTGGATACCTAAGGTTGACAGCGAAGATTATGGACCATTCGAGCAACGGGAATTAAAGGGACTATCATTCAATACTGAATATCAGCAATTGCGCCACACCAGGGTGCGTGCTGAGTGCGCGCCAGCAGGACAGCAAAAAGGGTTTACCCTCATCGAAATGGCGATTGTATTGGTTATCTTCGTTATCATCATTATAGCGCTTTTGACCGCACGAGACTTGGTATTGGCTGCGAGGTTGCGTGCCACGGCCACTCAGTATAGTCAATTCAACACAGCGGTCTCGACATTCTATAACAAATATAATGCTCTCCCAGGTGACATAATGGCCTCTAGCGCTGAGGCATTTGGCCTTGGCTATGCCACTGGGGCACCGGGCCAAGGTGATGGAGACGGAATTATCGGTGGTCAGGCATCTACGGCAACCGCAGAAGGTATATTGTTTTGGTCGGATTTGTTTCAATCAGGCCTGATTCCCACCACTTACGCCTTGAACTTGGTTCCTAACGGAGGACTATGGACCGTAGCCGACGTTAGTACGGGTGCCAGCGTTTCCGAAGCATTGCCAGCAGCTAAAATGTCCAATGGTAATTTTTGGTGGGTTGGACAATATTCGGATGGGTTTCATTATTTCGTGCTAGACACTGTCACGACTTTTGCTGCTAACACTACAGCCACCGGAGTCGTTGCGGGTGCTGGTCTCACTTCGCAGCAAGCGTTTAGTCTCGATACGAAGGTCGATGATGGGGTTCCTAATACGGGTGGTGTCCAATCTATTGGATCATCGGTTAGCTCTACAGTCGGTTTTGGTGAGCAGGGATCTTCCCCTTCGTGTATTAATGCCGCTGGTAATGCGTATGGCAGCAAGACATATAGCGCAGCTTTTGTATGCCAACTGCGTATGGTCTTTAACGGTTTATAGTGGTAGCACTAATGGTGAGATCTGTAGAAACGTCAAGACGACGGTGGAATATTCTAAATACAGTGATAAACACGCAATAATATTTCTTGATGAATGAATGGTTATCTACTTGGGTTAGCTCATGGCTGTACGTTATACCGATGCTAAAAAGATTAAGAGTGCTTCTCGTGATTTCATTGTGCGGAAGTATAAGCCTAGCCTGCCGCAAATACTTGCCATTTTTATCGTGATTTTAACGGTAAATACGACGTGCACGCTGATGATGGAGAGCAAATACAAATCTGCTGCTTTCCAGTTTATATTTATAGCCGCATTGGGTGTATATGCGATTTATGAGATTCAGCGTAGCCGCGATATGATGCTGGCGACGCAATTTCAGAATGCACTATTCGCTTCAGCGCTGACCGCTCATTGTAAGTACTGCTTAATCGTCAAACGTGATGGCAGTGTTGTGTACATTGATAAAGAATTCCAGCTTATGTTTCCTGACCTTCGTAAAGATAGCCAGCTGACGCTTGCTAACATGTTCCAGCAGGGAAAAGTAGATAATGACGACAAGGAGAAAATACTGGCCGCCATTGCCTGTGGAGAGCGTGATAAGGTTATTTATGAAATTCGTGGTCCTGACAACCGACTCCAGAAGCACGTGATGAGCGTCGAGCCGATCACTACTCCCAGTGGATTCGTTATGCTGCGTTCCCGTGAATACGTGGAGCAGCGTGCCGGTGAGGGCCAAGAGGCGATTGCTGCGGTAGCTCAAAATCCACTGCTCAATAAAACTGCCCATACTCTTTTTGCCAACATCATGAATCGGATGCATGTAGGGATATTAATTACGGATATGTCAGGAAACATCATATGTGCAAATCCGTTATTGGAAAAATGGCTTACTTTCCGCAAAGGAGAAATTACTCCGCCACTTTCATTCACCGACATCATCTATCGGGCTGGTGAAGAGACCGTTACAAAAGCACCTAATGACTACGAAGGGGAGGCTATCTTTCAGAGAAAAGAGGGTGGCATGCTCACCATGTTCATCAAACAAAAAATGATCCAGGATGCGGATGATCAAGGATTGGGGTATGTGGCGCTAATCAATAATCCCATTGACATGGATATCGATACCAAGAAAAAATTATGGTAGATTCAATGGGTTGTGTGCTCATTGCGCCGTGAATGTGCTAAAGAATATCGGCTATGCGGCTATAGGATTTTTCTTCCGCCGATAGTGAGTAAAAATGCACATTGCTTACCCTGATGTTTGCAAACACCGGAAAAAATAAACAACCATTTGTTATTAATTGTAAAAATCCATTAACAGGACCGGCGGATATCTGCCGTCACAAAGCCCCAACATGAGGCTTTAATTCAGTGTTGTCACAAATCTTTAACAAAACCGTAACCGTATCTTCGCAAATCACATATAATATGTCGTATAGGGTATGTTGTATTCTAGGGGATTGGTATGGCTGGAGATGATGATTTCGGTGGTGGGTTAGGAGGGCCGCAACGACAGGTTCCACCGGGACAGACGCAGCAGGCTCCGCCGGAACAAATGAGGCCGCCCGCTGGAAGTGAGGAGTTCGGTGGTGGAATGGGAAGGCAAGTTCCGCAGGAACAGATGATGCCTCCTGAACGGCCTCTTACAGCGCAGGAAATATCGGATGAAATGCGCATAGAAAGTTTGATACAGCACCAATTCAATTTTCGGGCGTTGAAAATAGCTAGTCAGCAAATGGAAAAAACGATTGGTGCCGCCCTTAACAGGTCTGGTACCAGTCTGGAGCCAGTTGAATTGACCCCCAGCGGTGGTGGGAAGGCCCGAATGGGCTTTGTGGGGACTGAAGGCGACCTTAACCGGATGAAACAGACGCTGGAACAAGCCGGTGTACGCGTTGAAGAAACGCATATTCCCGATTCAAATGGAGCGCCTGGTGGCAAGCGTGTGTTGACAATCGGTGAAAAGAATTCGCCGAAATTAAAACTAGAAATAAAGAATTTGGTTGAAATGGTGCAAGGGAAGCCTGCTACTCCCCTAACGGGAGACGTAAAAATAGGGCTTCCCCGTAACATACCCGAAACCCCCTTAACAACACCAGCATCAGATGTTTCCTTCCAACAAATGGAGAATGTGAAGGGACGGGCGAGGATGCGCGTCGATTTGGGGGCAGTGGATGCGACGAGTGGAGCTGCCACCCAAGAGCAACTGGCGCTAGCAGGTGATATCAAAGCCCACCTAAAAGGCAGGGGCGTTGAGATCAAAGGCGCGAGGAAAGGCCCCAATGAGGGTGTTGTTATCGAAAATGGACGTACATACGTTGAGATCAAGAATGGGAGTTTAGACACATTCAATAATATGCATGCAGATGCAGTGCATGCTGCGGAGCTGGAAACTAAGTTTAAAGCAGCAGGTTTAAAGACGGATGCCCCTGTTAAAGCTGGCACTACTCAAGCAGGCACTGCTCAAGCTGGCACTACTCAAGCTGGCACTACTCAAGCAGGCACTGCTCAAGCAGGCGCTGCTCAAGCAGGCACTACTCAAGCAGGCGCTGCTACTCAAACGGGTAGTACTACGACTCAAACTGGCACTACTCAAGCAGGCACTGCTCAAGCTGGCGCTGCTCGAACTGCTGAACAATTACTAGCAGACGTAGCAAAGGCGAACAAAAAAGGCCTTTTCCAAAAGTCACCTTTAAAGATTGCATTAAAGGCAGATCCGGAACTGGCTGAATTAGTGGCATCCGCTGAGGCATCTACCAAAATAAAAGGAAAATTTGGCGTAAAATCCCCTAATGCTGGAGGCGGAGCGAAGTTTACTGGTGTCGGAGCCATGATCATGGGGGTTAATGAATTTAATGCCGCTTATAAATCGGGTGATGTCGGACACATGGTATTGGGTGCGGCTAATACGACAGTGGGTACTGCCATATTGGTATCATCAACGAAGTCGGTGTCGGGAATTGCTCCAGTTGTGACAAGTACTGCTGGTGCTATTGCCAGAAAGGCAGTCCCTTGGGTGGCGGCAGCTGCTGTGGTCTATGATACCATTACCGAACATGGTACAAATGACTCGGATGCTGTAGAGTTTAAAGCCAAGCGTTTTGCGGTTGGTGCGGGTAGTATTGGTCTTGGTATTGGTGCTACCGCGGTTGCTACCACGGCTACAGTGTCTATCATTGGTGCTATGACTGCTGGCGCGGCTACAGGCGCTGTTGTTGGCGGTACGGCTGGTACTGTCGCCCTTCCAGTCGTTGGGACAGTAGCCATAGGGGCGGTTGGAGCTGTGGTTGGAGCCGCTGTAGGCTTGATCGTTGGTGTTACGGCGGCGGTTGTTGGAAGTATGGCGATTGATAATGAGAAACAAGGCAGAATTGACGCAAGAGATCAAGCGAAGCAACAAGAAGCAAAGAAGGAATACGAGCGGAAAAAAGCGGAATTTGTAAGTGCTGTTAAAACGCTAAGCAAAACCGGTAGCGATACGCTCAGTGACGCGGATTTCTATGAGCAAGGCTCCCAGCATCTTGAAAAGCGTACTTTCGCTGGTAAAGACGGAAAGATCGGTCAGGAAGAACTAGATCTGTTGCAGAAGAAGCTCAAGGCTCTGGATCTGGTAATAGAGGTTACCAAACACCCCGCCTTTACCCCATTGCGTGAGGAAATGAAAGCGATGATTGCAGAGGTAAAAGTCGGGCTTGAGCATGCGAAATCAGAATTTATACACGATCCAGGCAAAGTTGCGATTGGTGAGAGGATTGGCATAAATACCAATGAGATCGCACATGGCACCTTAACTCCCAGCGGGAGCGAGACACCCGGCAGTGCGGTTTACAACGGTGATAAAAATCGTGCCTTGCAAGGCGGTCTGCCTTTGGTCGCTTCCCGTGATCCCGGCCCGGCACCACAGGGAACTCTGATTTCTTCCGCAGTGCATGTAGGGAATGAGCCGCAACGAAGACAAGTTGTAGGGGTAGGGCAGGCCGCTAATGAACGGGCTTTAATGTAAGGGGTACAGGTTGCTAGTGAACCGGCTTTATGGTAAGCACAGAGCTGAGATTGTAAGGATAGGCTGGGAGTGTATTTATGGGGTACTTTAAGTTTAAGGATAATGGCGTACTCGAGGTTCCGTCCAAGGAAGAGTTGGAAGAGCTGGACATCGATACGTACATCATATCCTACACTGACGGCACGATGAGTGATGGCAGGCCCTTTTATGCGTATATCGCCGTGGTGCCCAGCAAATACCAGGAATTCCACGAGAAGACGACAGCCCAACAGCCCATTGTTTTGAACGATTACGGTATCGTGATTACAGCAGATTTTGCTCCTGAGCCACCTCCGGAAATTATTGATTACATGCGCGAGAATTATCTTTTTGATGAGAGTTTGTCCGATCAGCTTCAAAATGAGCTTGCAACACAGCGTGCGAAGTACATTGAGAAAAAAGAGCTTTCCCGTGTTCAGGATATTGTTGAACAGATGAAGCAGAAGGCTTTAAGCCCAGAGCTGAAAAAGAAAATGTCTGATGCTACCGGGTCTAACAACTGACCTACATCCCGAAAGATCGATAGATCAATCTCTAAAACGTGAAATGTCCACCTTCGCGTGAATGATAGCGGTGGTGGTTAACGTAGCCCTGCCGTGATGGGGCCTACGGCGCGACCATGGACGAATTGATCGACATAGTCATTATTACTACTATCAAGCTTCGACACCTCATCCTGCCAGATTAATTTGCCCTGATAGAGCATGGCAACGCGGTGGGCAATTTTGCGGACGCTTGCCATGTCGTGCGTAATAGTAAGTGTGGTGGCGCCTACCTCTTTCGAACATTTAACGATCAGCTCATTGATAACATCGGCCATGATGGGATCGAGGCCGGTGGTGGGCTCATCAAAGAAGATGATCTCAGGGTTGGCGGCAATTGCGCGGGCAAGCGCCACGCGTTTTTGCATGCCACCCGAAAGTTCGGCTGGCGATAAATTGGCAACGTCAGCACCCAATCCTACGGACTTCAATTTTTCCACGGAAAGATCTCGGGCAGCTGCTCTGGTGATCTGTTTGTTTTGGAGGAGGGCGAAGGTGATATTTTCCCACACCGTCAAACTGTCAAACAAGGCCCCGCCCTGAAACAGCATACCAAATTTACGCATAATCTCTTGACGGGCTTTGCGTGACATGGTTGTCACCTCCACTCCGTCAATCTTAATACTGCCGCGATCTGGAGTCAGGATTCCCAGAATGCATTTAATCAATACGGATTTCCCTGTACCGGAACCGCCAATGACGACCATTGAGGTGCCTGTTTCCACATCGAGGTCGACGCCATCCAGCACGACTTTTTTGCCGAATGCTTTATACAAACCGCGAATTTCAATTTTAATGGTCATTTGCCGAACAAAAGCGCTGTGAGTACATAATTGGAAAGTAAGATCAGGATCGAAGCCGATACCACGGCATGGGTGGTTGCATTGCCTACGCCCTGAGCGCCGCCCTTGGAATGGAAGCCATGATAGCAGCCCATCAGAGACACGATAAAGCCAAATACAGAGGCCTTAATCAAGCCGGAAACCACGTCTTTTTGTTCGAGATACTGTGAGGTGCTTTTTAGGTAGGGCATAGGGGAGAAGTGTAATTTATGCACTGAAACCATATACCCACCAAACACTCCAAGAATGTCACCCACCAGCACCAGCAACGGTAGCATCGTAAGTCCTGCGAGTAAGCGTGGCAGCACCAGGTATTTATACGGATCGGTAGAGAGAGTGGTGAGGGCATCGATTTGTTCGGTGACGCGCATAGTACCGATTTCTGCGGCATACGCTGCCCCAATACGCCCGGCAACCATAAGGCCGGCCATAACCGGGCCTAATTCACGGGTGATTGCCAGCACCACGACAATAGCCACCGAGCTTTCCGCATTAAAGCGTGAAAACCCGGAATAGGTTTGTAATGCTAAGGCAGCTCCCGTAAACAGCGCTGTCATGCCAACGACAGGGAGGGAATAATATCCGAGTTCTACCAGTTGTTTCAGCAGCATTTTGGTATAAAAAGGCGGCCGAAACAGCCCGCTCATCGCCGCCCAGACAAACAAGGCGACGCGACCGACCGCTGCAAGAAACTCCAGAAATACGCGCCCGACAGGGGCAAGAATATTCATAGAACCTATCCAAGTAATAATTGTCAGGTGGTTTTAAGATATATGGAGAAGCTTGTAAAGCGAGACTGTTACCGGGCAAGATTGGGAGGGTAAAAGCTGGATTTACCGGGAACCATGTATATGTAGCCGCCGCCAGTATTGCTGCCGGGAGCTCCAACTGAAAATGTGCATTTGCCGGCTTGGTTAATATCGAGACTAGCTAGCGCTGAACCGGTCTGATCGCCAAAGGCCGCGCCAGGGGTATAAAACCCGTTGGTATAGGTCGTTGTACCGTTATTGGCGTCGAGGCTACATAGATTTTCTATGTTTTCAAAACCATTTTGGGGATAGCCAGCTCCGCTTGAGGAGCCGTACACCACGTAAGCATTGCTATAGGTGGGAGTAGGGAAAGGTTGAGTTGGCAAGCAGTTGACACTGCCATATCCGACGTTCGGTGCACCAATCATCAGCACAGGGACCCCATTGCCGATGACAGAACACCCGGAAGCGACCGCAGTACCGGCTGTTTCGCCTGCTGATCCGTCCAGCCGGAAACCGGTGGCGGGACTTGCCGTCATGGTAGGAAAGCTGTTCAGGTCGTAGCTGGCGTTCCATGTGGCGGTGTTGACCTGACCGAAAATCACATAGATTGAGCCGGCATTACCGCGGCCAGCGGGGAAGGTGATTGGTGCCCCAAGGATGAGGTCAGCGATGCCATCCCCATTGATGTCACCTGCTGCGACGGACATGCCCGCCTCGCTGGTTTGATCCCCTATCATGACGGTTCCAAACGTCCCATTCACGCCACCCGTTCCGGCACTGCCATTTAGCCCGGCCAGCAGGACGGGTGAAGCGGCACCCGTCCACGCACCTGTTTTGCCAAACACGACGTAAACCTTGCCGGAATTCTTAAAATTCGCCCGTTCTGCGTAAGGTGCGCCGATAATGACATCATCAGCGGAATTATTGGTAATGTCATTAGTGATATTACCGGCGGCAACGGAGAAGCCAGCTTGTCCTGGGACGCCAGTGGTGAGCCCGTAGCTATCGTTATTATCAATTTCAAAACCGTGCGTGCCATTCGTATTGGCGGCTGTCGAAAGCGCCACCGTGCCGCCTGCCCATGTCGGCGCGGCGTTGCCTGGGTACGTACCAAACAGCACATATGCTTTTCCTGCGCCGGGGTAGTTAGTTGCGCTGACATTGACCGTCGCTCCAGGAGCGCCAATAATGATATCCTGTGCATTGATAGAATCAGTTCCATTCGTCGTATGTCCTATGATGTTGCCTGCAGCGACGGACGTACCGGTATGGGGAATGCCGCCGCCAGCACTGTCTGCCGCATTGGCGTCAATACGGAAATAGCTGGCGCCATCTGGTGCGCTCAGAGTCCAGTTGACGCCACTTGCGCCACTTTTACTCCAGGTACTCCTACCAAACACCACATATACGGCACCGACGCCACCGCCACTGCTATATCCCGGTGCACCGATAATAATGTCTTTAATGCCATCCCCATTAACGTCTCCAACGGCGACGCTTTGGCCGAACAAGTCCCCAGCATTGACACCGCTGAAGATAAGACCGGAAGGTGTGGTGGCATTGGTGTTGAGTGTAGAAAGGGTGATGGTACTGGAGAATATTGTGTTATTGCCAAGAATCACATAGACATGCCCGGCACCGGTGCCGGGAGCGCCGATAATCAAGTCATCAATTCCATCCCCATTGACGTCTCCGACTGCCATTGATGTCCCGGCGGCATCGGTCGCCGCGCCCTGAGCCACATACCCGCTGTTGACAGCTCCCGTACAAGCGGTGCCACTACAGCAGCTATTCATCGTGTCCCTGCGGTAGTAAACCAGATTATCAAAGGTGGTGGTTCGATCTTTCTTGACGCGTGTATTGGTGGCGACATAGGTGAATGCTGCATTTACATCAGCATTCGTCATGGTGTCGGGGTCGGTAATGCCGAGATTGACGCGACCAGCGACTGTGCTGCCTCCTGGTGGGAATGCACCATGCCCGTTTGGGCCATGACTGGTATAAGCGACCATGACATGGTCAGTACTGACGATGGTACCAGAGCCGTCTTTGTTCGGAACGAGAATCCCGCCTGTGGCTCCGATGTTCTGCAAAGCATAACAGGTCGTCGGCAAGGTGGCGCGCATATCCACCAGATAGGTAAATTGTCGTCCCCAGGCGTCAAACGCATAATCATCTGTCAGGTTTAATGTCTTGGTGGGGACGGTACCGCCGACGACAAATCCTGAGGAGTCTACTGTCAGTAACCCCGTTAAGGCACCATTGACACAGCTGCCCTGTGGGCCTTGTTCAAGACCAAAACTGGCCTGGGCGGGGTTGTATTGTCCGCTGGCAGGGCAGGGGCGACGACCGTATTTCGACATGAACGCGATTGTAGCGGTTTCTATGGCATCTAACTTCGCAGTGTTGCTGATCACTTTCTGGCTATAATCCCCTACGCCTGAGGCTGGCAAAAGTGATGTCAGGACGATGGCCCCCACCATCAGCAGAACACTGACCTGAATGAGCGAAAACCCCCGAATGTTATGCTGAGATGGTAAGCGTATCACGCCAAAACGGCTCCCTAAGTATCAGTAGTACCGGTAAAATTATAGACGATAACGCCTATTAGTTAAGCAATAGTTTGTGGAGCATGAGGTATGGGATCTGCTGAATACAGAACGAATGTACCGGCTTAAATAGCCCGGCTACTCAGGGAGCAATGGCGCAGGCGGTGTTACCTTCTTGGTTGTCCGCAACGTAAAACCGGACCATACAATGGGTTGTAGACAATAAATGGAATGTTTTATAGAAAAATGCTATCCTTCCACCGATGGAAGGATGTATTGGTTACACTCAAAGGATGAGTCCAAAGGCGTGGGGGATAAGTCCCAAGGTGTGGGTAGAATTTTGCGCATATTTGGCTGATTATCCAAGAATACACATCAGCTATGAATAGAAAATGCAATGCTTTGTGGAGGCGATGTTCTGGTTTGTTCGCGGTGGTTAGCAGTGGCGATTAACATGGATATCCTGGGCCGTCCCAAAGAGTCTCCTCGCATGGCACCTATGCGTGCGGGTTTTACCATTATTGAACTATCTTTAGTGCTCACAGTCATCGCGCTGATTGTGGCCGCAGTCTTTTTGGGCGGCTACATTGTACGCGTTTCGCAATTACGTGCGGTCGTTTCAGAGGTGGAAGAGATTAAAACCGCAATCAATACGTTTGTCACAAAATACAATTGCCTCCCCGGCGACTGCCAGAACGCGCAGTCGTATCTGGGAGCGGGAGTGACCAATGGTAACGGGAATGGGCAAATTGATTATAACGGCGGTGCTCTGGGCGAAGAGTATCAGGCATGGAATCACCTAAGTGCAGATGGTTTGCTTGATGGTTATTACACCGGTGTGGCTACCACGAGTATACCCAAGTCACGCTTGACAGGCGGGTTGTACCGCGTTTCATACCAGACGTCGATCTACGGCAAGAATGCCAACATGATTTCCATCAATTCTATAAATTTAGGCTCGCATTATGCGAATCTACCTGTCATGTCCCCTGTGGAGGCGAATTCTATCGATGTAAAAATGGATGATGGGTTGGCTTCGACCGGCAGTGTTTTTGGGTTCAATGCGCAAGGCATTCCCGGCTGCGCTACGAATTTTGAGAATGCAGCCTCAGCAACCTACATCCTCACCAATAAGACCAATCTGTGTAAGATGTATTTCCTGCTTGATTATTAGGTGCTGCCAAAGCGCTGGAAGAGGTCATCGTAGGCCTGTGCAGTCTTTTTAATAGAATAGTTTTCCGCAATGCGCTTTCTTCCTCTTTCCTGACGCTCATGTTTTTCATGTTCTGGCAGTGCCAGCATTTTTTTCCATGCGTTGACAAGCGGTGCAGGGTCATCACATACGGGATACACTTCTCCCACATCAGCCAGCAGCTCTGGTATGATGCCAACGTCAGTTGCCACACATAACGTCTGGCAGGACAAGGCTTCGGTCACCGCCAATCCAAAGGATTCTACGTATGAATTGAGCGTATGAATGTCCAGCGCCGAATAAATATTGGCCATATCATTCCTAATACCAAGCAAATGCACATACCTCTGCAACTCCAGAAATTCAATCATCTTTTTTACGACAGGATTTTCCGGTGTGGCGTTTTGTCCGCAAAACACAAATTGTACATTAGGGTGGGATAATAACAGCAGCTTTGCCGCGATCAGAAAATGCTGATGGCGTTTGACAGGAGTTAATTCGGCGGCCATACCGATTAGAACTACATCATCACGAATTCCGAGTTCCTGTCGCACCCGATTTCTGCCTTCCGGGCTGAATGTAAACTCCTCTGTGTCCGTTCCATTGCCGATGAGTGTGAGGGCTTCCTCATTATACCCAAATTGCCGACACGTATCGTAAGCTGGCTGCGAGCAGCATACGACCAGCTTCGGCAGGAAACGGGCAAGGCGGGTTTGCTGCTGAATATCGCGCGGGTAAGGCTTCTGGTTGCATACGTTGTGGATGCCCCAGATAACTGGTTTTCTCAGTAGTTTCCCCATGAACCCGCCCGTGATATTTGCCGGAGCCAGCCAGGTTTTTATAACATCCGGACGTGTTTGCTGCACAAATTTGTAACATTGCAGATGTTGAGAAATATTATATTTCCCATGTATAATTTCAAAACTTTTATAGGGGATATTGAGCGTGTGTCGTATATCGCCGATACGCTCACCATGGTCTGAAAGCGATAGCACGATATGTTCGAATTTATTGCGATCGCTGTGTTTAAGTATGCTGCTTAGCATACGTTCCGCGCCACCAGCGTAAAACCACTTAACAATATGCAGAACCTTGATGGTTTCTTTCGGCGGTGGTGGCAATACATGTCGCAGGATAAAATCATGTTTAAATGAGCGTAGGCGCTGGTTACGGTCAGCATACACATATTTTAGATAGGTATGAATCTGGCGCACATGCTGATGATAATATTCGGTCAGTTTTTCTTTGCCAATGCGTGCAATAAAAGCCTCGTCCTTAAAGACGTTGTCCAACATTGCAAGCAGCGTTTTTGGGTTAACAAAAACTTCGCCAGAGACATTCTGTGTGTGTGTGCGAAGGGCTAATAGCGGTCTGTGACCCGTGTGGATAATATCGCCTAAGAGTGCCAGTCGACACCAGGTAACCCAGTCTTCACCTTGGCGCATATGTCTAGGGAATTCGATTGCCCCAATAAATTCCCGCCGCATACAAATATTGCCATGCGAGAATAACGATATGCCTTTCAGTAGGGCAGGGAGCACATCCCCTGATGCAGCTTGTTCGATCGGCGGCATAATCGTTTGATCAATTATCTGTCCGTTCTCACCGATCCTGGTTTTGGCTTCATATACGGCAATAGCCGATGGGTGAGCATCCAGATTTTTTACTAGGTGGGATACTGCGCCCGGAAGCAGGATATCGTCCGCATCGAGAAAAATAATATATTCGCCGCGCGCTTCTTTGACGCCCGTCCCCCGTGCCATGGCCTGCCCCATGTTTGCTTGGTGGATGAGGCGCACGTCAGGATAGGCTGCGCATATGGCTGTTATTTCTGCGGTTGCCTCTGCGTTGGAACCGTCATTGACGACCACGATTTCTTTTGCCGGATAATCATCCGCGATGACAGACAGGATCGCTTCACCCAGAAATCGTGCGACATTATAGATCGGGATAACGATAGAAACGTGTGGGTTCGATACGGGCTTTTTATCCCACGCTACTCCAAATAGCTGGTTCAATTGCGCAACCTGCCGCCGCAATGAATAACGGGCCTCTACCTCAATCCGGCCCATGCTTCCCTTTCGTTGCAATGTTTCCGGCGAGCTGTGCTGAATACGGGAAACGGCATTTGCCAGATCTTGTGGGGATGCGGGTGGACATAGCAGCGAGGAGTATTCTCCGACTAAGTCCGGGATATCAATAAATCGGGTGGTAACAATGGGCAGTGCCATGGCCATGGCTTCCTTCAGCGCCAGTGGCGAAGTATCCTGACTGCCATTATTTCCTTTGCGGAACCCGCTGATAAATGCCCTGTAGGCCGGTCCGTGTTCTGCTATCCATGAGGTGGGGCGCGAGCCCAGGAAGGTTATGTTTCTTTCCAGCCCAAGGGAAACGACCAGATCCTGCAGTGCTGGTTTCATGATGCCATCGCCCACAATATCCAGCATCGGGCGATGCTCCGGCGGTAACAAAGCCCATGCATTAATAATATCATCGACGCCCTTGCAATCAACAAGACGCCCGACAAAAAGCCAGCGGCCATGTTTACGTGTGGGATCCTGCAATGGCTTAAAATACTCTGTATCCACCCCGCAATACACCATATGGCAGGGTGTTTTGCCCGCCACCTTTTGCATATCGGCCGTGATGGTCGGCGCCACCGCAAATATGGCGTCTGCATTTCTGCATTTCAATTCCAGGTCCAACGGGTTTGCATAAACGTCGGAGCCATGACAGGTAAAGGTCACCGGGATTTTTAACAGCTTGGCAGCGGCAATGGCGTAGGTCGCTGCGCCCCAGGAAAAATGCGCATGAATGCGTGTGCAGCCCTGCGCATGAATATAATCGGCCATTTGTGCCGAATGTACTAGTAGCGATATGGGCGGTTCCGTTGTTTGTTCTCGCACATAGGAACAAATACGGCGATAGCGAAAGCGATAGCGCTGCAGGAGCTGCTGCGATTCTTTAGGCCCGATGGCAGAAAAATAAAATGTCTTTGTCGCTAAGGCTTCATCTTCCGGCTGATACACGTCTTCCGGACGATGTAGTGCGATGGGCACAATTTGGTGTCCCAGCTTTTCCATTGCCCGCATTTCCTGTCCGACGAAGGTTTCGGATAATACCGGATAAGCACCTAAAACATACGCTATGATTGCCATCGTGTGTCCTAATTATATTCGCGTGGTGACATGTGACACAACCCCATCACGCGGCCAGCCATAAAACACAGGATCGTTGCCGGATGGATGGCAGGGTGTTTGTATATCAGTACGCGACGTGTCATCTGGAGGGCATAGATTACGGAGTCAAGGAGCGAGGATGCAACCTGTTTAGCTGCATAACGGGAGTTGTGACACTTTATTTCTGACATCGTAACGGTTGCACCTAAGCGCGCATGGCGGCGTGCGATCCATCGCCATGTTGTGCGTTCATCTGAAACAGGGCTGAAAATAAGGGCCTCATTCGAAAAAGCAATGTAAGCACCCAGACGAAAAGCCTGATGGAAAAAATGGTTATCACTCCCACCAGTTTTTGTAAAATCTGTATCGAAACGCAGTCCGGATTTTTTGTAAATAGAGGTGGAAAACAGGATATTATTAGTGCCAGGCCGACTGAGAGTACTGCCGGTTGGTAAATGTACCGGCTGGAAAATATCCAGTACGGCAAGATGGTCTTTTCCCTTCTCCATGGGATATTCCACCTGTCCCCGAACCGCTGACGCCTGGAACGTTCTTGCCGTATCCAGCAGGGCAAAAAGCCAGTTTTTATCAGCGATATGTATTGCCACCACCGCCGAAAGAAACCATCAAGGTTCTG
>Ga0207022_10048_pt1 | contig 33082 bp, 29 predicted proteins | sample Alteio_BWMinCont_46_FD_153307 | JGI IMG/M metagenome (GOLD analysis project Ga0207022, IMG submission 153307) | Enriched cells from forest soil in Barre Woods Harvard Forest LTER site, Petersham, Massachusetts, United States -... | ecosystem: Environmental > Terrestrial > Soil > Temperate forest >... | reverse complement strand
ATTACGAAGCGGTGGCGAAGATTATCTCGTATGTATATCAGCTGAAGGGGAGGAAAGTCTAGCATTGGCCAGCGCGAACGGCAACATGCCGTCATCGCCATGCGTCAGTGACAGAAATTTTTTGGGTGAGGCGACGAACTCGACGCTTTTTGGATCCCACGGGTGCGGGCGCACGGCGGTTTCCAGTTCCACCGTTTCAGCGATATGCCGGTATAATTCGACATCGCCTTTGGCGACGGCGTGATGGCTAAGCGGCATGACGACTTTCTCGAATTCCCGTTCCGCCGCGTAATGCGCGATGCGCTTCATCAGCTCCCTGTCATAGCCATTGCCCCTGTGCCCGCGATCGGGGGTAAAATTCAGGATGCGAAGCTGCGATTTATCCTCCAGCGCATTTCCCGACGCCAGCGCCACCGTTTCCCCTTTCGCATCGCGCAATAGAAAGAACGTATAGTTTTCATTGGAAAACCGATCCCGCAGCCGGCCGTTTTTATAGGCCGCCAGCGCCGCCTCATCCCACTCTCCGCCGTTATAGCCGTAAGCTTTTGCGGTCAGGTCGAGAGCGGGATGCTCCAGGTCTTCGAGCATTTGCACGAGCATGGCCAGTTCTTTCTTGCCGATTTTTTCGAGAAACCCGGGCGTGTTTTTATCAATCACCTCAAAAGTGACTGGCAACCGGTCGGAAACGGCTATCTGCGGCTGGAGGACAATTGCCGGTTCCTGCGTGCGTTCGGGCGATTCATGCTGTAAAAACCAGCGGCGCGTATCGCGCGTCGATTGGATACCGGCGACGGCACCGAAACTTCCGGCCGCCCCGGCCAGCCATGCCGCCCCATGCACTGCGCCCGAAAGCAGCATTTTGCCCAAGCTATCGGACGCCTGGCCTAAAAGGGGCACGTGCGGCAAAACATTGGCATGGACGCCCAGTGCAAACAAACCACCCAGCACCAGCCCGATGGCGGCGCCGATGGCAGCACTCTTCATGAAGCCGGCAAAGGCGTTCCTGAGCATCCGGTTATAGAGGGATGTCTCGACGGCGGCGATTTCCGGTTCCGGCGGTTGCAATCTGTCCATAGGGATACCTTACCACAAGTTGGGCAAGGTTTTATGAAGATTTTGTGAATCTTTACCCGCTACGGGGGAGAAGTTAAGCTATTTAATCTTATAAATATTGTTGATATAATCGGTCCAGAAGCGCTCAAGCTGGGACAGGGTGTTGTTGAGCGTGGTGAGTGCAGCGGCATCCATTTCCTTCGACACCAGCTCGACGTTGCGCTGGTATAATTCATCGACTTTCTTGCATAATTGCAGGCCTTTGTCCGACAGGCGGATGCGCGTCGAGCGCTTGTCGTGCGGCGCGCGCTCCTGCATCAAATAGCCGTTTTCCACCAGCTTCTTAACGTTGTACGACACATTGGAGCCGAGGTAATAGCCGCGGTTGGTGAGTTCTCCGATGGTCAGCTGCTCGGCGCTGATGTTATAGAGAATCAGCGTCTGGACGTTGTTGATGTCGTCGATCTTGAGCCGGTCGAGCTCGGTTTTCACCACGTCGAGAAAACGCCGGTGTAGGCGCTCGATAAGCAGGATGGATTCGGTGTAGATTTGTTTCAAGAACGGCCTCGCAGTTTGGGTTACCCTTACCTTAGCGGTTAATCGTTAAAATTTGATTTAAATGCCGGAGAATTCCGTCATTGCGAGAGAGCGAAGCGATCGCGGCAATCCAGAACGCTGCAAGACTGGATTGCTTCGTCGCCTACGGCTTCTCGCAATGACGGTTATTCTGCCTTATACTCAACCCCCGCCGGCGGCAGTGCCGGGAGGGTCAGTGTCACCAGCGTGCCTTTGCCGGGTTCGCTGTCGATGCCGATGGTGCCGTGGTGCAGTTCCATCAGTTTCTTGGTCAGCGGCAGGCCGAGGCCGGTGCCCTCGTATTTGCGGTTGAGGCCGCTATCGACCTGCCCGAAACTCTGGAAGGCCTTGTCGATGTCGCCCTTGCTCATGCCGATGCCGCTATCCTGGATGGTGATAACGAAATGCGACATTTCGCCACCGCTTTCCCTGGTCTGTGCCGCGATATGGACTTTGCCGCCTTCCTGCGTGAACTTGATGGCGTTGGAGAGGATATTGAGCAATATCTGGATGACGCGCAGGCGGTCGGCGATCAGCGGCGGCAGCATTTTCGGGACGTCGGTGCTAATGGCGATCTTGCCCTTGGCGGCGCGCTCGGAAAGGATGGTGATGCATTTATTGACGGTTTTGCCGACGTGGACTTCCTCGTAGACGAGCGCCAGCTTGCCGGCTTCGGCTTTCGACAGGTCGAGGATGTCGTTGATGATGTCGAGCAGGTGGGTGCCCGATTCGTTGATGTCGCGGGCATATTCCAGGTATTTCTGGTCGCCCAGCGTGCCGAACAGCTGGTTCATCAGGATGGAGGAAAAACCGATGATGGCGTTGAGCGGCGTGCGCAGCTCATGGCTGATGTTGGCCAGGAAGTGCGACTTGGCGCGGTTGGCGCTTTCGGCGGTATCCCTGGCTTTCTCGAGCTCGACGTTCTGCTGCTTGAGTTGCTGGTTGCGCGCGCCGATTTCCGTCAACATGTCGTTGAAGGAATTGGTGAGGATGACCAGTTCGTTGCGGTCTTCCTTCTCGGCATCGCCCAGCGGCGCGGCGCGGATGCTGTAATCCTTGTGCTTGGAAACCTGGCGCGCCGTATCGGCGAGGCTCAGGATCGGCCGCGATATGGCGTTTTGCAGGCTGATCGCCAGCAGATAGGAAATGGCCAGCGCGAACACGGCGACGGTAAGGGCGATGGTGGTTTGCGCCTGAATATACTGGTCGATTTCATCCAGCGTCGATTCGATGTAAATCGAGCCGATCGGCTGGTTCTCGCTGTCTAAAATGGTCTTCATCAATTCGATGCGGTTTTTGCCGATGACCATATTTTCCGTCAGGTCGGCCGGGCAATCATGGATCGGCGCGTCGTTTTTTCCGGCATCGTCTTTTTTGCTATCTTCCTGTGCCCGGACGTAACGCCCGACATTTTTATCGATGATGTCGCCGGCCAGGGATTTATGGTCGTACAGACAGGCCTGCACGATGGTCTTCTTCACGCTTAAGACGCCGAGATTGGTGGCGACGTTATCATAGGAATCGAATTTCAGCGCGGCGGCATTGCGGTCGCCGACCAGCGACGCCGAGCCGCTGAGATCACTCTTGATATTGTCCTTCAGGTTGTAATAGCCGAACACTGAAATGGCCAGCGTCGTAAGCACGACCGAGATGAAGCTGATCGACATGATGATGGAGGTCAGCCGCTGCTTGATCGAAGTGTTTTTGAGCAATCCCATCATACGCCGCGCCCTATCTGTCTATCACTTTAAGCGCGATTTCCAGCAGCTGCGCGTCTACGCGCATCCCGGCGGCGGCGACCGATTTCGTATTCACGACCAGCTTGATCTTGTTGTCGCTGACGACAAATCCGATCATGCCGCCTTTTTCCGCGAAATTATCCATGTCGCTGACGGTCAGGACCGGCTGGTTTTTCAAGCTCGCCAGTATCTCGCCCAGTTTTCCGGCTTCGGAATCGCTGATAAAAAGAATGTGGCAATGCTGGGAGGCGTTGCGCCAGTTTTTTTCATCCACCAGCGACAGGGTGAGCTTTGCCGTCGACGCAGCTTTGAAAACGCTGCCGGTGTCGCTTAACGGGCTGTCGCCGACGACGCAGATGTCGATATTGGAGTGCTTGACGATGGCCAGGGCACCGGGCCATTCGACGAACTTGACAAAATTATAGATGAAGGCGGCTTTGACCAGGTATTCTTTATTATCGTCGGCGCGTGCGCCAGGCGGAGCCAGCGCCAGGGCGCAGGCAGCAAAGGCGGCAAGCCCATATCGTAACATATGTTTCAGCACGCACTAAAACTTCCATGTGATGTTGCCGTAGACGCTGCGGCCGATTTCCACGGGAGCCTGATAGAGGAAGGGTCCGAATTCCCGATGATACGCCGTCAACAGATTCTGGCCGACGAGGCTTACTTCCACGCCTTTCATGACTTCATAGGAAAGCTTGGTATCGAAGCGGTAATAGCCGGGGATGTCGGAAACACTGAAACCATTCACGTAATACAGTGAGTTAGTCATTTCTATATTATAGGGGAATAGGTAGGTTGAGCGGACATTGAAGGTGTTTTTCGGCTGCTGGCCTATGGCGGAATAGAGGACGCCGGTAATCTGGTTGTTGAAATGCAAATCGAGATAGCCGTATGATCCCGCCAGCTGCCAGTTTTTCATCGCATCAACTTTGGCGGTGATTTCATAACCCAGCGAATGCGCCGCATAGTTATTAGTCGGAGACTCAGCCGGGAAGTTGTTGCCAAAATCAGAGAGAAAGAGCTTGCTGTAATCATTATAAAAAGTCGCAATGTCCAGCGAGACAGTTTTGGTTGGCTGCACACGATAACCCAGTTCATAGGCGACCAATTCTTCGGAATCCAAACGCGGATTGCTCACGTTCGTTATCGGGATAGGGCCAGGCAAAACCGCCAACGTCAACTGCCCGTCGGACGTAAAGCGGTCGGGCGTATGCACGGCGCGCGATACGGAACCCCAGGCCATCTGGGTGTCCGATATCAGCCATGATAGCCGGGCGGTGGGTTGCACTTCGAATCCGGAAAAAGCGTTATGCTCGAATTTTGAGCCCAGCGTAAGGAAGAGATCGTCCGGATGCAGCGTATATTTGTCCTGTAAAAAAGCGCTATACAAGCTTGTGTTGCGCTCGGTGGGCGCCAGGCTGAACAAGGTGGTCGGGCTGGTATGATCCACCACCAGGCGATAGCCGGCTCCCCAGATGATTTCGTTACGCTCCCAGCCGGTCCAGGTATGCTGGAAATCGAAGTCGCTGGTCAGGGTATTGTAGCTGTAAAAACCGGTTTTATATTGGGTATTGTCCACATACAATTGCGTCGTGGTGGAGGATTGCGGACTTATGTTTCTCGTCCAGCGCGCCAATACGTTGGCGCCCGACGCATTGACGTCATCCGGAGTCATGACAGCAGGAGGACTGGCAAGACTCGGGTAAATATGGTTAGTGCTCTCGATCGATTTATAGAGATCGCCCTGAACGGTCAGGGTATCCTGGTCGGTCAGTCTGGAATCGCTGCGGAACCCGCCCTGGTTTTTATGCCAGCCGTCGCCGCTGCGGCCGGTGCCAACGTTATATTCCGGGGCGTCGTCATTATATTTGGCATAGAGGCGCGCATAGCTGTCATCGCCGATCTTGACGCCATATCGGGTGCCATCATCGGATTTAATCATGTTACCGGCACTGGCCGTCACCAAGCCGCCTTGCGTATCCTTGGCATTTTTCGTGATGATATTGATGACGCCGTTGACGGCATTGGCGCCCCATTGCGTGGCGCCCGGCCCGCGAATCACCTCGATGCGGTCGATATCATTGAGTAGCGTATCCTGCAACTCCCAATATGTGCCGGAAAAAAGCGGCGAATACACCGTCCGCCCATCGATCAGCACGAGGAATTTGTTGGCAAACTGACTATTAGATCCAAAGTTAATTGCCCAACCATGCGCTCCGGCCTGTGCCACATTAATTCCCGGAGCCATACGCAATGCTTCGGGAATGTTGGTAGCGCCCGAACGCCTGATATCTTCCTGCGTAATAACAAAAATGGCGGCCGCAGCTTCGTTAGCTTTCTCCACTTTTTTGGATACGGAGGTTACCTCCACGTTGGTCAAGTCCTGAAGCGACATATTTAGTACGGCCTGAGGAGAAAGATCGTCAGCCTGTGCCATTCCGGCTGCAAACAACACTATGCTAAGACCTGTCAACGCCGTCAATGTCCGCCCGTATGCCATGGCTGATTCCCCATTATGGTTTTATATAACGATTAGAAATTAATCGTATTTAATTAAAATTAGATTAAGTTTTTAGCGTTGAACAAATAATCACCTGGATGTTGCCAGAATGGCACAAAACGAGCCTGAATCCTGATTGCGCCCTGACAAAACTCTGCTATAACTTTCCGTGTCTTATTAGCCAATCCTACATTATGCAGTATGATCGGAACATTCCACTTCGAAGAAGCTTTTAGCCGCTCTCTGGGGTGGTTGACCGAGCTTGAATTGCAGCAACTGCGCGGCAAAAGAGTGGCGATAGCGGGAGCGGGTGGTGTCGGCGGCAGTCATTTGCTTACTCTCGTCCGGCTCGGCGTCGGGGTGTTCCATATCGCCGACAGCGATGTGTTTGAACTAGGCAATTTCAATCGTCAGGCCGGCGCGATGATGAGTACCATCGGCAAGAACAAGGCCGATGTGATGGCCGGCATGGCCAGGGACATCAATCCGGAACTGGATATAGGCATTTTCGGCAATATCGATGAAAGCAATATCGATGCGTTTTTAGAAGGCGTTGATGTCTTTATCGACGGGATCGATGCGTTCGCCATCGATGCCAAAAGACTGGTGTTCAAGCATTGCGCCGCTAACGGCATTCCGGCGATCACGGCCGGGCCGTTCGGCACCGGCAGCGCTTATATCACCTTCATGCCGGGCAAAATGACGTTCGATGACTATTTCGCGTTCAACGGGCTGTCGCCTCAGGAACAACAACTCAATCTTTTCATCGGCATAGCGCCGAAATTTCTGCATTGGGGTTATATTGCCGATCCCAGCCTGATAAACCTGAAGTCGAAGCGTGGCGTGACCACTCCCATGGCCTGCCAGATCTCATCTGCGGTGGCCGTCACCGAAACCATGAAAATCCTGCTCGGCCGCGGCAAGGTTTACAGCGCGCCTTATTACCAGCAGTTCGACCCTTACCTTAACAGATTCGTGCGCGGCAAACTCAGGATGGGAATGAGGAATCCGCTGATGCGGCTCAGAAAAACGGCCACCAGCCGGTTGCTGAAAAAACTGGCGGATCAACCCAGACCGCTCATGCCCAAGCCGAAAGAAAAACCCATAGAACGCATCATCGACGCCGCCCTGTGGACGCCCAGCGGCGATAATCGCCAGCCCTGGCGATTTGACATCAAGGATGACCATCGTTTTACGGTTCATGCCGGGAGATATGCCACCAGTACTCCTTCGTTGTTTGAAATTCGGGATGGCCTACCCAACGTGCTGACGGCAGGTATGATGCTTGAAAATATAAGGATTGCGGCATCATGGGAGAGAATGGCAACCGCATATCAATTCCAGGAAACGGACAACATCTTGCATATAGATGTCAACCTCACCCCAAGCGATTCGGTGCATAAAGATCCCCTTTTCCCCTATATTTCCATCCGCTCGGTCAACCGAAAAAAATATAAAACCACCCCCTTGACCTTAAGCCAGAAAGAAGAACTCGAGCGCTCCGTGGGTAACGCGCTGTCCGTTTCCTGGCACCTTGGATTTCGCGAGAAACTGAAATGCGCCTGGCTCAATGCCCGGGCCAGCGATATAAGGCTCCGGGAACATAAATCCTACGCGGAAATTCAAGACATATTGGATTGGGACAACCGGTTCAGCAGCGACCGGATTCCGGTGGGCACCTTGCCGCTATCGCCGGTGACGCTCCGCATGATGCGCTGGGCATTGAAAAGCTGGAAGCGGATAGATTTTCTCAATACATACTTAGCCGGGACACTCATGCCGCGCCTGGAAATGGATATCGTCCCGGGCCTCTGCGCTGCCGCGCATTTTACCCTGGCATCGAAAAAACCGCTGAATAAAAACGATACGGATGCACTGCTTACCATGGGCGGCGCGATCCAGCGCTTCTGGCTTACCATCACAAAGCTCGGTCTTGCCCTCCAGCCATCTTACGCAGCATTGGTTTTTGGCTATCTGGGCTCACGCCGGATAGCATTCAGCAAAGAGGAGATATTGAATAAAAAGGCACAAAAACTCGCGGCGAATTTCGCTCAACTGTACGAAAAATATATCAACGATATCGTCTTCATGGGGCGCGTTGGCATCCCGGCTGGAATTTTGGATTCTCGTTCTTTAAGAAAACCGCTCAACGAGATGTTGATTTGACCTCGCACCAATTTTGACTGTCAATGCACCAGCGATGCAATCGGGCGGGCAAGCATATTGTCATACAGGGGTGTCACCTCAGCCGCTGGCAAACGCACTTCGGTAATATACCATGTGATTTCGGGAAGCATCGGATTTTCCGGCACCTTGATTTCCGTGCAGATCCTGACATTTTTTTGCCCGCAATGCGTATAGATGATTTTCCGCCAGTTGCGAGACATGGAAAGATAGGACTTAAAAAATACGTATCCTAAGTCGGAGCTAATGCATTTTTCAATAATTAACTGGCTTATCGCAAGCATGATTTCCATTTTATCATCGTCATCATCCATAATAGCAAACCGCGAAATTTCGCCATGACGCAACTTTTTGAGCGGCAAATTCGGGAATACGTTGCGTAATTTGAAATCCGAGCTTTCCATGGGAAGCATGAAATCCTCGTCGGCTTCGCGGATAATCAGGCGACAGCCGCCGATGCACAGCTTGCCGCGCCGCGCGATGAGAATATGGCCGAGTTTATCATAGACGTCTTCATCGCCCATCCTATGGGCATTAGCGGTCTTGCGGTACATGATTTCGCGTATGTGGTAATACTGGTGCAACAGTGCGCGATCGTTGGTGAATTCATAGACGATCGGCTCGTCGCGCGATAATTGCGTTCTCGACAGGCGGCGCACGATGGAATCTTGCAGGCCCTCGAGAAAATTCTGCGTGGAATTGCTGTCGCTATGTAAGTCTGGCTTTGACATAATCGTTACTTGCTAATGATGATATTAATCCTTTATTAGCAATTTTTATAAATGCAATAGGTAATTTTTGCCTATATATCTATAATCTAACATTTTTCCCTATATATGTCGCCATCAATCTCAAAAACGGTTGAGAATTTCAATCACTGTCACATTTATGCAACGCTTCAAATTCAACTTCCCTCATCGACAAACGGCCGCTCCAGCAGCTCGGCGATGATCCGGTCCACCGGGGCGTTCTCGTATAATATGCGGTAGACGGCATCGGAAATCGGCATCGATAGGCCGAATTTCCTAGCCAGCCGGTTGACCGATTCGGCGGCGATGACGCCTTCAGTGGCGCTGCGGCCACGGCTTATCAATATTTCCTCTTTCGATTTCCCCTGGCCGATGGCGATGCCGAACGACAGGTTGCGCGATTTGACGCTGCCGCAGGTGAGTATGAGGTCGCCCAGCCCCGACAGCCCCATCAGCGTTTCATATTTGCCGCCCTTGGCCAGGGTCAGCCGGGCGATCTCGGCAAAGCCGCGCGTCACCAGCGCCGCCCGTGCATTCTCGCCGAAATTCTTGCCCAGCGCGATGCCGCAGGCGATGGCGATGACGTTTTTGACGGCGCCGCCGATCTGCGTGCCGATGATGTCGGTCGTCATGTAGGGCCGAAACAGCCGCCCGCCCACCGCATACATCAGCAGGTCCCACAACGCCTCCTCGGCACAGGCGATGGTCGTTGCCGTCGGCAGCCCGCGTGCCGCCTCGTCGGCAAAGTTGGGGCCGGAGATGACGCCGACCGGATTCTTCGGCAGGATCGATTTCGCCACCTCGCTCATCAGCATCAGGCTGCCGCGCTCGATGCCTTTGCCGGCGAGTACGACCGGCACCTCGACCGACAGCGTGTCCGATATGGTGATGCAGGCCGAGCGCAGGATATGCGACGGCACCGCCAGGATAAGCAGGTCGTTCTGGCATACTTCCCCGATTTTATCAGTCACTTTTATATCCGGATCGATAAAAACCGACGGCAGGTAGATGTCGTTGGTGCGACGCTCGGCGATGGACTGGATGACGTTGTTGTTGCGCGTGCCGAGCGTGACGGCGCTGCCGGCGCGGTTGGCCAGGATGGCCAGCGCCGTGCCCCAGGCGCCGCCGCCGATAACGCCTACGCGGTAATTGTTGTTCGCATTCATTATTTTGCCGGCGGCGCTACGATGGCAGCCGGTTTCCCCTCGTTGAACACGCAGGCGATGTCGGCACCGTGCCGCAGGGTGAATTGCTTGGCCACGCGCTCGACGACGATGTAGTCGCCGCGCGTGCGGTAATTGATCAGCGATTCGTTGCCGTGGGCATCCACCATGAAGAAGGCGGGCAGGTCGGCGTTTTTATTCTTGAACTGGAAGTAGGTGAACTGGCCGTCGTCGAAGATGCGCAGGGGCGCGATGAGGTCGGTGCCGGAAATGGTATAGTTGAAATTATATTTGCCCGGCTCGCTATCGGGATCGGGCACCGCATCGAGATAATTGCTCACCGTCAGGGTCTGGTTGTCTTCGGGATAGACGAAGCGCATGATGAAAATCATGTCCTTGTCCTCGATGTCGTCGGTCTCGCGGGCGTGCAGTTCAAACAGGTAAACGCGTTTGTTGGTGATCAGCATCATGTTGGTGGTAGCGTCCTGCTCGACCGGCTTTAAAAACAGCCGGTTGCCGGAGGGATTCATCATCCAGGCGGTGGAATCGCCCATGGAGATGGTTTTGATTTCCTCGCCTTCCTCGAATTCGATCGACGATTCGTAGCGGTAATGGCCGGTGAATTTATAGACGGCGTCGGGTTGGTACATGACGATGCGCACGCGGTGGTCGACCTGTATCGGGCGGGATTCGCGCGTGGCGTGGGCGGCGGCGGGAAGCAGGGCGGCACATGCTATGGCCAGTAGATAGATCGTTTTCATTTGATGTCCTGAAGCCGCTTGCTGCGATACTGGGTTACGACAAAACTCACCGGGTTCACTTTTCCTGTTTTCTCATCTAACGCAAGGCCGCTATAGTTGAAAGCGATATTTGCCTGCCAGCGCGATTTTTTACCCTCGCCTTTGCCTTCCACCGCTGCTTCGTACGTCACCTCCATCGCATCCGCCTCGCCGATGCGCCGGGACGAGACGATGGTAATCCTGCGCTTGGAATGCCGCTGGTAAAGCGCCACGGGGCTGTCGGGATTGCGCGGATCGACGGCCTGCCGGAATTCGGCCGCGACCGCAGGCGCGCTCTGGCTTTCGACGCCGCTGACGTCGCGGTCGAAGGTATCGATGTTGTATTCCTCGTGCAGCGTCACGTAATTCTGCACCAGGAAGCGCAGCAGCGCCGCGCTTGGATTCTCGCCCTTGCGCGCCAGCAGCGACTGGATATGCGGAATGTCGTCGGCGATGTTGTTCGTGCTGTAAATGAAAGGCACCGGCGTCTGCAGCGGATATAGCGACTGCATGGCGCTAAAAGCGATGATGAAGGAAAGCAGCGACAACGCCGTGATGAAGAGATACAGGTAGCGCTCGGCCATCGGGTCGTGCACGGAAAGATCGTACATGGCGCGCGCCTTGCGGAAATATTCGCCGCTCTTGACGCTCTCGGCGATGGCGGCGTAATCCTCGTCCGCGGGATCGGTCTGGCTTTGCATGGTTTTCATTCAAACGGTTTCTTAAGGCGAAATCCATTGTATAATAAAATGCTGAAAACCACCACCTCTTTGTTGCTTGACAGCGTGAGCCGGCCGCGATTTACTCACCGCCACTCCTTGAGAGATGGCGTAGCATGGAAAAATTAACAAACCTTTTAGCCATGGGCGGGTATGGCGGGTATATCTGGCCGTCCTTCATCATTACGGCATTGGCGATGCTGTACATGGTGGTGACCAGTTTGCGCTCGCTCCGGAAGGCGCAGAAAAGTCTCGCCGAACTCCATGACCAAAGCTGAATTACTGCGCGCCGCGCCGTTTATCGCCATGCTATTGCTGGCGACGGCGCTGGCGTTCGGCCTGTTCAGCGGCAATGCACCCGGCGGGCTGAACGAGCGGCTGATCGGCTACCATGTGGCGCCGTTCGACGTGCCGTTATTGGGCAATAAGGAGGCGCATTTTTCCCCGGCGGCGTGGCAGGGGCGGGTGGCGGTGCTCAATGTCTTTGCCTCATGGTGCGAGCCGTGCGCCGTCGAGCACGAGGTGCTGATGAAGATAGCGAAAAGCGGCAAGGTCGCCGTTTACGGCCTGGCCTGGCGCGACAAGCCGGAAAAAGCAACCGAGTGGATACGCCAGCGCGGCAATCCCTATCAGGCCATCGGCGTCGACGAGCACGGCAAAAGCACCGTCGCGCTGGCGCTGACCGGCGTGCCGGAAACCTTCGTCCTCGACAGGGACGGCCTCATCGCCTATCACTATAATGGAGCGCTGACCGACGACCTCGCCGATAACCTCATCCTGCCGCTGGTGGAGAAACTGAATGCTAAATAAATTGCTGATGGCCGGATGCCTGATGTTGTTCACGTTTTCGGCTCTCGCGGTGGAATCACCGTTGCCCGATGCGGCGCAGGAAGCCAGAGCCTACGCCTTGTTTCACCAGATACGCTGCGTCGTCTGCCTGGGCCAGTCGATTGCCGATTCGCCCGCCGACGTCGCCGCCGACATGCGCCGGACCATCCGCGAGCGCGTCGCCGCCGGCGACGGCACCGACGACATCAAGACATTCCTCATCTCGCGCTACGGCGATGCCATCCTGATGCGGCCGCCGCTTACCGTCAAAACCGCCATACTCTGGGGTGGGCCGACGGCGATGCTGCTGCTTGCCTGCGGGTTGATATGGATAGGGATGAGACGGGAAAGCGCCAAGGATAAAAAACAGGGATGATTTACGCCGTCTTCACGCTGCTCCTGCTGGCGGCGCTTGCCATGCTGCTGGCGCCGGTATTCAAGGCGGATACCATACCGGAAAAACAGCGGCGGAATTTTATCCTCGCCGTCGTTGCGATTTTTTTCATCGGCGCCTTCGCGCTCTATGCCGTGCTGGGCTCGCCAGGAATCGTGCCGTTGCTGGCCGCCCGTAACACGGAGCTGGCGGCGCTGAAAGAAACCATCGTGCGGCGCTCGGCGGAGATCAAAGCCAATCCCAAAAACCTGGCGGCGTGGGTCGAGCTGGGGCAATGCTTCATGGAAACCGGGCAGTTTTCCGCCGCAGCCAATGCGCTCAAGCAATCGGTAGTGCTGTCGCACGGCAACCCGCTGTTCATCATGGCCTACGCCCAGGCGCTGATTTTCGCCGCCGACGGCAAAATCACCGACGATGCCCAAAAAAGCCTGCACATGGTATTGCTGCAACAGCCGGAAAACCCTGAAGCGCGCTATTACCTCGCCGTGCGCCAGCTGCAGGACGGCCATACGCAGGAGGCGATGAAAGAGATGAAGGAATTATACCGCTCCCTGCCGGAGGGTTCGCCGGTGAAGGAGATGATCGATAGGGAGAGGGGGAAAAATAATCCGTAAAAAAAAGAGGGGTGTACTCCCCTTGCGGTTTGTACACCCCTCTTTCGCCAGCTACCCGTGTTTAGACATGGGTGTCTGGCAGTTTGTTTTGCGGGCTCTCGGCGGGCGGCGGTTCAGGCGCTTCCTCCTCCGGCTTGAGCGGTAGAAGCTCCTGCCGGTAGACGGGGACGTTCCGGGGCGCTTCGATCCCTAATCGGATCTGATTTCCCCTGATTTCCACGACAGTGATGCGGATGTCCTCGCCGATGTACACGCTTTCACCAAGCTTACGCGAAAGAACCAACATGGTTGGCTCCTTTCTGACCTACCTGCGGGGGTAGGCCATACGGGTCAGAGAAGGGATCTACATTGCGAAGTTGCAATGGTCTACCCTCCTCCATGGTCTTCTTTCCTATTGGATTCAAACGTGAATTCAATTAGGCGAAGAAAAGAATTAACGAGATTTTAACAAAACTGGGATGGCTTGGCAAGCGTTTTTTGTTGTCGGGGATGAATCACGAAAATCTCGCCTTATCCGCCGGATAAACCCCCAGCACCGTCACTTTTTTGCAGAAGAAACTCAATTCCTCCAGCGCATGTTGAACGTTCGGCTGGCGCGGGTGGCCCTCGAAGGTGAGGAAAAACTGCGCTGAGTCGCGTGCCGCGCCGGGGGGGATATAGCTTTCGAGCTTCAGGATATTGACGCCGTTGGTGGCGAACCCGCCCAGCGATTTATACAGCGCCGCCGGCAGGTTGCGCACGGTATAAAGCAGCGTCGTCAGCACGCGGGCACTTTCGGACGGCTCGGGATCGACCGGCTCGCGGGCGATGATGATGAACACCGTCACGTTATCGTCCGAATCCTGCATATGCTCCTTGAGCACGGCCAGCCCATACAACTCCCCCGCCAGCGGCGAGGCGACGGCGGCCTTGGTTTTATCGTTCCACTGTGCGACATCGGCGGCGGCCTGCGCCGTGTTGGAATAGGTATGGGTGGTCAGCTTCAATTCGCGTAAATGCTCGCGGCATTGCAGCAATCCCTGCGGATGCGAATAGACATCCTTAACGGTGGCCAGCGTCGCGCCCTTGGGCGCCAGCAAACAATGCTCGATATGCTGGAAATATTCGCCGACGATATGCAGATTGGTTTTGGGTAATAAAGGGTGAATCTCGGCGACACGCCCCGCCTGCGAATTCTCGATCGGAATCATCCCCAGCGCCGCGCGCCCTTCCGCCACCGCCTGAAACACATCCTCGAACGACGCCACTCCCAGCGTATGCATATACGGACAAGCCTGGCGGCAAGCCAAATCGGCATTGGCCCCTTCCACGCCCATGAAGGCAATGGTATTTTCGGGGTCGGTTGTGGTTGCGCTGGACATGATTTATTACTTATGTATATTAACAAGTGTAAATATATTTGAGGCGAAGGCCATCGATTATGACATCAAATCCAGGGGAACGCAAGTCAGAGCCAGTTTCAACCTCGGAAGTAAACTCTGATCGTTCCAAACGCAGGTTGAATAAAGCTCCGCGGCAGTTTTACTTTGCGGCCATGGGTGTGAAAGCAGCTAACAACCGTACGGTATCGGTGCTGACAATGTTGCTGGGGCAAGCGTTGTTTCGGCATTTAAGTAGGAATCTTCCGCCGTCTTTGCTGGATCGCCTGGTGCGACACGGCAGCGAAACAATCGAAGAAACCGAAACGGGTACAACAGAAAACTATGTATTGATGCACAAATATCCTCAGGATATCGATCTGATGTGCTATCGAGGCGATGCGAAAGTCGATTCTGGTGAGATAGCCAAACAGATTCAATCATTTACTGCCCAGTGGAACACCACGCCTATTGAATTGCCATATGTAATTGCCGGGTTAGGCGCGCCTCCTGATATTGGCTATACCGATGATTTCAAGGTGCATTCGAGCAATATCAGGCACAAGCAGATGACGGCGGTTTTGAATCTATCGGTTACGCCACAGAATTTAAGGGCATTGCTAGACTCGCTCGATATGCCGCTTGATCCTGTTAGCCAGCAAGTCATTGATGGCCTTGTGGAGAACGGAAAATTCCGGAAGGAAGTGGTTGAGGCGATTAATGCCGATTATACACAAGCTGTAAAGGAAACGCAGCCAGACTTCCATATATTTGCAAAAGACACCTTTATGGCGACGGAAGACCGGATACCTCTCGCGCTATTTATGGAAACACGTTTCCAGCAACCTCCACCGTTGGAAATTCCAGTTAATGCGACGCTTGATCCGGTGCGCAGAAACCCGGGCGCGGACGATAAGGATGACGATAATTGTGAGCCCATACGCATCGGTACCCATTCCATTAAGCGAGTGAACCCGGTGCATGATTTCTGCGAGAAATTTCTCTTTCTTGTGGAATCGATTGATGAACTGATGGATGCGGGAGAAGTATCTCCCAAAAAACGCGTTAAACTGGCTAAGCTCGCCACCTCACTGCTGGATTTTAACCAACGCCTTGCACGGCTATATTACGGTTTTCGGGAGGGGTTTGGCTCAAATGAGGACATAATGCAATTTTTGACTATTGCTGCCGCCATGCATGTTGTCATGCGCGAGCAATTTTATGCGGCGCCTTCGGCGGCAGCCTATTTTTCTCCCCTCCAAAAGTTGGCCCGCGCAATTGAGGTAGAGCGCCTTGTCCAGGGAGGCAATATTCTCTTGGAAGATAACGTTGTTCAAAGCAGTGACACTACGGCTACTCAGAAAAGCGATGTTATCCAGAAAAAAGCCTTGTTGGAAGGGTTTCACCACTATGCCGACCAATCCTATTTCTATCTGCCGGAAAAAACAGCCAATGGGAATGTCGAGCGGGAGCTGGATTCTGCAATAAGCAGTTTTAAAAAATTCTGTAGCTGCCTGAATAAGTTGGAAGAACTTCACTCTAACTTTTATATCCAGGCGCATCGCGATAAATCTATAGATGCGGCAGCTTTGGAAAAAATGCTGTCAACAGAAGCTAAAGATTTAAATAATATGCAAATGAAAAAGTGGCATCCCGGCGGGGTTTATATTATGGCCTATTGTTTGCCTGCAGCCGCCGGAGGAGACGATGTGGCGCCTTGCGAGCCATTGTCTTTGAGGTGGCACTACCTGGATAGGGATAAGGAGGGCATGGACTATACAACGTGTAGATCTAATATACATGATATTATGAACGAAATGATCGGTCCACAATCTACCGAGCGCGGCAGGCATTGGCTGGAAGCTATACGGTCTAACATAGAGGCGAATATACGGGAAGCAGACGCTATGGCGAAGCTGAGAGCGCAGTCTAAAGCCAAATCCACGCCTGCTATGTAAGCGTAATCCGCATCATTTTTGCCATGAAGCGATTAAACTGGACATAAGGTGCGAAAAATCCTAAAAAATTCTCTCTGGAAACGGTGAATTAATTTACAGTGATACAGAATGGATCATGCAATCCTGGACCACCGATAGCTGGCGGAAACTCCCCATCAAGCAGCAGCCGGACTATGCTGACACCGGGCAGTTGCAGGGTGTGGAAAAAACGCTTTCCACCCTACCGCCGCTGGCCTCGCCGGACGAATCGCGGGCGCTCAAGCGCGAGCTGGCGGACGTGGCGGCAGGAAAAGCCTTCCTGTTGCAGGGCGGTGATTGCGCCGAGAGCTTTGCCGAATTTTCCGAGGATAATCTGCGGCGCTTTTTCCGCGTATTATTACAAATGACGATGGCGCTGATGTACGGCGCGTCCTGCCCGGTGGTCAAGGTCGGGCGCATCGCCGGGCAGTTTGCCAAGCCGCGTTCCGACAATACCGAGAAAAAAGGCGAGCTGGAACTGCCGGCCTATCGCGGCGACATGGTCAACGCCATGGATTTCGACGCCGGCAGCCGCGCGCCCGACCCCGAGCGCCTACTGCGCGCCTATTACCAGGGTGCCGCCACCATCAATTACCTGCGCACGTTGGCGCGCGGCGGCTATGCGTCGCTCACCCGCATCAACCGCTGGAACATGGAATTCGCGCAAAGCTCGGCGCAGGGTAAGCGCTTCGAGGATTTGATCGCGCGCATCAACGAATGCGTCGGCTTCATCCGGGCCTGCCGCCTGCCCATCGACGAGGTCGAGCAATTCTCCGAGGCCAGCTTTTTCACCTCGCACGAAGCGCTGCTGCTCAATTACGAAGCGGCGCTGACCCGCCTCGATAAAACCGACGGCAAGTATTATGCCGCCTCGGCGCACATGCTGTGGATCGGCGACCGCACGCGCGATCCCGGCGAGGCGCATGTCGAATTCATGCGCGGCATCGCCAACCCCATCGCCGTCAAGGTCGGCCCGAGCATGACAGCGGACGGGCTGTTGAAACTGATCGACCTTTTGAACCCCGATAACGAAGCCGGGCGGCTGACATTGATTTCGCGCATGGGCGCTACCCGGGTCGGCGAACTGCTGCCGCCACTGATCCGCGCCGTCAAAAATTCCGGCAAAACCGTCGTCTGGTCATGCGACCCGATGCACGGCAACACCATCAAGTCGCCCAACGGCTACAAAACGCGCAAATTCACCGACATCCTGGCCGAAGTGCGCCAGTTCTTCGCCATCCACAAGGCCGAGGGCACCTTCGCCGGCGGCGTGCATTTCGAAATGACCGGTCAGGACGTCACCGAATGCCTGGGCGGCGCGCAGGCCATTTCGGAGTTGAATTTGAGCGACCGTTACCACACCCACTGCGACCCCCGCCTCAATGCCAGCCAAGCGCTGGAACTGGCATTTTTAATTGCGGAAACGCTGAAGAAGCAGAAGGGATAAGCTAGCTATTAGGACGGAATTCGTTCATAAGGCTCTGCTGACCCCAATACATATCGGTGTCCTGGAACATGAAATAACGCTCCAGATGCACATGCACGCGCAGGATCAGCTCTTCGCGGTCGATCGGCTTATTGATGAAATCGTCGGCGCCGCACGAGAGCGCGCGCAGCTTGTCCTCGCGTTCGCCCAGCGCCGTCTGCACGATAATCGGCATACGCCGCGCGCCGGGATCGCTGCGGATTTTTTCGCAATATCCAAATCCGTCGAGCACCGGCATCATGAGATCAAGCAGCACCAGGTCGGGTTGAAAATGGTAGGTCTCTTTCAAGGCTTCCAGGCCATTAGACGCCGACCCGATATGGGAGTATCCCGCTGCCTGCAGAGCGACGCTGATCAGCTTTACGTTGAGCGCCAGATCATCGACTACCAGAATGCGCGCGTTCGCAAACCGTTCGGGTGAGAACGGACTGTTCTTTTTAGCCACAAGCGCTGGAATGGAATACTCTGCAGCAATCACTATTTTTCCTCCCAATGATTCCACTATAATATAAATTAATTAAATTTTAATTAATTTATTAATATTTTTAGTATATTGATTTTTGAGAATAATTACTTCATTTTGGTACATCGTCGACACCAACGGCGATAATCCGATGATCGGATGATCCGTGAATCAAATTTTTAGCTTTATTTTTCACTGCCCATCGGATAATCGGATGATCCGATCATCAACATCAGGAGAATCCCATGACCAAAGCCAAAACCGGCGGCGTCGCCGTCGATCAACTCAAAAGCATCATCGGCCGCGTTGAAAAGCTCGAAGAGGAAAAAGCGGGCATCAGCGCCGACATACGCGACGTGTTCGCCGAGGCCAAGGGCAACGGCTTCGACGTGCGCGCCATCCGCACCATCGTCAAGATGCGCAAGATGGACGCGCAGGAACGCGAGGAGCAGGAAACCGTGCTCGATACTTACCTCCACGCGCTGGGCATGTTGCCGGAGCTGGAAGAGGCGGCTTAAGAGAGAAGTCAAGAAGTCGAGAACGGTAGAAGTCGAGAATAAGGGAGTTCAGCTTTTATTTCTCGGCTTCCCGACTTCCCGACTTCTCGATTTCTAAATACTTCGCCACCCGCACGAACCTCGTAAACCCATAGAGCACCGAATTGACGAACCCCCGCCGCCCGCGCAGGATATAGCCGCGCAGGATATAATCCTTGAAAAACGCCACGGGAAATTCGGTGATCAGCCGCAACATGGGAAACTTCATGCCTTTTTTGCGCAGATGCTCCGCCTGCATGGAGGTGTAAAAATTCATCTTCTCCAGCGCATGGGCGAGCGAGCGGAACGAGCGATGCAGCACGGGAGCTTTCAGCATCTTTGTTCCGCCTTCATTCACCTGAACCGTATCATGCACCGGACTATCGGAAAACCGTGCCTTGTCGCGGGTATATAAGCGCAGCGCATAATTGGTGTGCGCCAGCGGCGCCAGTGTCGTTTCGCCGGGAAGCAAATCGCGGATGCAGAGGACATAGCCGGCCAGCGGCGGCTCACCGCGCGCGAATAATCCGCGAATTTCGTCGGCCAATGGCGGCGTGATTTCCTCGTCGGCATCGAGGTTGAGCAGCCAGCGGTTTTTGCATTGCTCCTCGCCGAAGCGTTTCTGCAGCCCATAACCCGGCCAGTCATGATGGATAACGCGCGCGCCAAGCGCCCCAGCCACTTTCACCGTATCGTCACGGCTGCCGCTGTCGATGACGATGACCTCGTCCACCCATTCGCGCACACTGTGTATGGCCAGCGCGATGCGGTCGGCTTCGTCATGGGCGATTAGAAATGCGGAAATTGGCAGTTTATCAATCATGCGAAATACTGTAAGGCCTTAATCATGCATATTGTCAACATCATGTTCAGCGCCCAGGCCGGCGGCATCGAGCAGGCCTTCGTCGATTACTGCGAAGGGCTGCAGGGGCGCGGCCACCGCGTCACCGCCGTCACCCATCCGGCCGCCGCGGTCAATGCGCAACTGAAGGCGCTCGGCATCAAGCCCGTCAGCTTACGCAACATGGGCGAATTCGACGCCGTCGCCGTCTGGCGTCTGCGGCGGCATTTGCACCGCCTTGCCCCCGACGCCGTCATCGCCCATACCACGCGCTCCTGCACATTGGCGCATTATGCCGCCGCCGGGCGCTGGCCGCTGGTCGGCGTGGCGCATAACTACCACAAGCGCATCCGCCGCATGACCGCCGCCGACGCCGTCTTCACCACCACGCACGACCTCATCCATTTCGTCAAGGGACTGGGCGTGCCCGAAGACCGCATCTATCACATCCCCAACATGGTGCGCTGCCATGAGCTGCCGCATCGCGGAGCGCCCAACCGTCCGTCGGTCATCGGCAGCATGGGGCGCTTCGTCAAAAAGAAAGGCTTCGACGTGTATATCGAGGCGCTGAAAATGCTGATGGAGCGCCACTACCGCTTCACGGCCATACTGGGCGGCGCCGGTGAGGAGGAAAAAAACCTGAAGCGCCAGGCCGCGGCAGCCGGGCTGGGGGATATACTTACCTTCCCCGGCTGGATCGCAGACAAAAAACATTTCTACACCCATGTAGACATGTTCTGCCTGCCGTCGCTGCATGAGCCGTTCGGCATCGTGCTGCTGGAGGCGTTCGTCCACGGCACGCCGGTAGTGGCCAGCGATTCCGAAGGGCCGCGCGACATCATTACGCCCAATTTCGATGCGCTGCTGGTCAAGGCCGGATCCGCCTCCGAACTGGCCGCCGCCATGGCGAAACTGCTGGACGAGCCCAACCTGGCCGGTGACCTCGCCACCAACGCCTTCGTCAAGGCCAAGACCAGCTATTCCATCGAAAGCGTGGCCGAGCGCATCGAAAAAGCGCTGACGGCCGTCATTCTGCGCTGGCGGTTCAGAAATTGACGGTGAGCACCTGCTGTACCCGGCCGCGGATGATGTCCAGGCTGGCATGTTGTCCCGGCGGGGTTTTGGACACCAGTTCCAACAGCGCCGCTTCCGTCGCCACCGGCGCGCCGTCATAGCGCACAATAATATCGCCATTATGCAGTCCGGCTTTGTCGGCCAGGGAATTCGGCGTAACTTCGGTAACCGCGACGCCCTGGATGCCGGGCATTTTTATCTTCTGCGCCATGTCCGGGGATACCGCGACGACCTTCACCCCCAGCACCGGCTTCGCCGCAGCCGCCGCACCCATGACGAACTCGGCGAACAGGGCTTTCGCCTCATGCTGCGAAGGAACGCAGCCGAACCAGTTATTGCAGCGGGTAAACAGCGCGATGTCATACATGTCCTTGGCGGGAACGGGTGCCGGCGCCGGCGGCGCATGAGGATCGGGTAACGGCGCGGCGGCGGCAGGCGGTGCATCGGGTTTTTTGAAGCCCGGTTTCCTGGTGACGGTGAATGCCAGATGGTCGTCCAGCCCCAAAGGCCCGGTGGTTTCGATCAGGCTGCCCGATTGCACTTTGACTTCATAGGCCGAATTGGCGTCTACCCACTCCCCGGCCCGGTGCCATTTTTCTTCGCAATCCGCTCCCGCCTCGCAGGTGACGGCACGGTCGGCTGCCTCGGCCGGGGCGGTTTTTTTAATCGGCGTGCAGCCCGCCAGGCCGGCTACGGCAAAGAGGCAAAAATATTTCGCAATGTGCATGGATTGGGTGTAGAGGCGCGCGCCGCCGCGGTCAAGCGGAATGGGCAGCATTTGATTAAAATACTGCGCGTCTTTTATTAAATAACATATTGAATTTTATTATTAAAAATGCTATTCAGCCTTGCGTTTTTCAGGCGGCGGCGGTACACTATTCGTAATCAATCCGCCCTCTCGCTTTCCTCTTTTTGACGGAAGGAACATCGCCATGCGCAACCTCGAAATAGTAAGCCTGCTCCTGGCTATCTTCCTGTTTTCTGACTTTGACGCCAACCGCTGGGAGACCGCCTACGGCGTCGTCGACCCCGGCGAGCCCCTCGACCTGGAAAGCGATTTCTAAACACGTCCCGCCATCGCCTTTATGGGTTTTTTATAATTTTTTCGCAAAAACCATATAGCCGGTTTATGCGCTTTTGATGCTTCATTTATAAATATAAGTTGCCCGCTTACGCATTTTCACTAAGCTGGCATGAGCTGTGGATTTTTTTGTTTACGGAGCAATGAGTTATGTCGCCAGCCAGTGCAGCCTTGCAATTGGTTCAGGAACCTGTCCCTGGCGGAGACGAGATGACGGTGCTGCTGCACGCCCTCAACGCGCTGAGGCATGGCCAGCCGCTGGTGCGCCTGCCGGTGGAATGGACAGGCGTAGCCGGAAAAGTGGCCGACGCTTTCAACGAAGTGGTGGAACTGAACGAGCGCATGGCCGGGGAGCTGGGGCGCTTGAGCTGCGCCGTCGGCAAAGAGGGAAAACTCAGCCAGCGGTTGACGATAGGCGATGTGGACGGCTTCTGGCGCGGTTCCGTCGAATCGGTCAATGATTTGATCGACGACCTTGTGCATCCTACATCCGAAACCGCCCGCGTCATCGGCGCCGTCGCCCAGGGTGATTTGTCGCAGATGATGGCGCTCGAAATCGATGACCGGCCGCTGCAGGGCGAATTCCTGCGCACCGCCCGCACCATCAACACCATGGTCGACCAGCTCGGCTCCTTCGCCGCCGAAGTAACACGCGTCGCCCGCGAGGTCGGCACCGAAGGCAAGCTCGGCGGACAAGCCGAAGTGAAAGACGTCGCCGGCACATGGAAGGATTTGACCGATTCGGTAAACATGATGGCCGGTAACCTGACCGGTCAGGTGCGCAACATCGCCGAGGTGGCAACCGCCGTGGCCGGCGGCGACTTATCCAAAAAAGTGACGGTGGACGTCAAAGGCGAAATTCTTGAACTCAAGAACACCATCAACACGATGGTGGATCAATTACGCTCGTTCGCATCCGAAGTAACCCGCGTCGCGCGCGAAGTCGGCACCGAAGGCAAACTCGGCGGCCAGGCGCGCGTCGAAGGCGTGTCGGGCACGTGGAAGGATTTGACCGATTCGGTGAATTCCATGGCCGGTAACTTAACCTCGCAGGTGCGCAACATCGCGCAGGTGACGACGGCGGTAGCCAACGGCGATTTGTCGCGCAAAATCACGGTGGACGTGGCGGGTGAAATCCTCGAACTGAAAGACACCATCAACGCCATGGTGGACCAGCTCGGCTCGTTCGCATCGGAAGTGACCCGCGTGGCGCGCGAAGTCGGCACCGAAGGCAAACTCGGCGGCCAGGCGCGCGTTGAAGGCGTGTCGGGCACGTGGAAGGATTTGACCGATTCGGTGAATTCCATGGCCGGTAACTTAACCTCGCAGGTGCGCAACATCGCGCAGGTGACAACCGCCGTGGCGAACGGCGACTTATCGCGCAAGATTACCGTCGACGTGAAGGGCGAAATTCTTGAACTTAAAAACACCGTCAACACGATGGTGGACCAGCTTGGATCGTTCGCATCGGAAGTGACCCGCGTGGCGCGCGAAGTGGGCACGGAAGGAAAGCTGGGCGGGCAAGCTGATGTGAAGGGCGTCGCCGGAACGTGGAAAAACCTCACCGATTCGGTGAATTTCATGGCCTCGAACCTCACCGGCCAGGTGCGCAACATCGCCGACGTAACGAAAGCCGTGGCGGCGGGCGACTTATCCAAGAAAATTACGGTAGACGTGGCCGGTGAAATTCTTGAACTCAAGGACACCATCAATACCATGGTCGACCAGCTCAACAGCTTCGCCGCCGAAGTGACGCGCGTGGCGCGCGAAGTGGGTACGGAAGGAAAGCTCGGTGGACAGGCCGAAGTGAAGGGCGTGGCGGGCACGTGGAAGGATCTGACCGACTCGGTGAACTTCATGGCCTCGAACCTCACCGGCCAGGTGCGCAACATCGCCGACGTAACGAAAGCCGTGGCGACGGGCGACTTATCCAAAAAAATCACCGTCGACGTGAAGGGTGAAATCCTGGAGTTGAAAGATACCATCAACACCATGGTGGACCAGCTATCCTCCTTCGCTGCCGAGGTGACGCGCGTGGCGCGCGAAGTCGGCACCGAAGGCAAGCTCGGCGGGCAGGCCAACGTCGAAGGCGTCGCCGGCACATGGAAGGATTTGACCGATTCGGTAAACATGATGGCCGGTAACCTGACCGGCCAGGTACGCAACATCGCCGAGGTCGGCACCGCCATCGCCAACGGCGACCTGTCGCGCAAAATCACGGTGGACGTGAAGGGCGAAATTCTCGAACTCAAAAACACCGTCAATACGATGGTGGATCAGCTCAACTCCTTCGCCGCCGAGGTGACGCGCGTGGCGCGTGAAGTCGGCACCGAAGGCAAGCTCGGCGGCCAGGCCGACGTGAAGGGCGTCGCCGGTACGTGGAAGGATCTCACCGACTCGGTGAACTTCATGGCATCGAACCTCACCGGCCAGGTGCGCAACATCGCCGACGTAACGAAAGCCGTGGCGGCGGGCGACTTATCGAAAAAAATCACCGTCGACGTGAAGGGCGAAATCTGGGAGTTGAAAAACACCATCAACACCATGGTCGACCAGCTCAACAGCTTCGCCGCCGAAGTGACGCGCGTCGCGCGCGAAGTCGGCACCGAAGGCAAGCTCGGCGGCCAGGCGCGCGTCGAAGGCGTGTCCGGCACATGGAAGGATTTGACCGATTCGGTGAACCGCATGGCCGACAATTTGACCAGCCAGGTGCGCGGCATCGCGAAAGTCGTGACGTCGGTGGCCAACGGCGAACTGAAACGCAAACTCACCGTGGAAGCCAAAGGCGAAATCGCCGAACTGGCCGATACTATTAATAGCATGATCGACACGCTGGCGACATTCGCCGATCAGGTGACCACCGTTGCGCGCGAAGTCGGCGTCGAAGGGCAGTTAGGCGGACAGGCCAAAGTGCCCGGCGCATCGGGCACGTGGAAAGGCCTCACCGAAAACGTGAACCAATTGGCGGCCAATCTCACGACGCAGGTGCGCGCCATCGCCGAGGTGGCGACCGCCGTGACCAAGGGCGACCTGACGCGTTCGATCACGGTCGATGCGCAGGGCGAAGTGGCCGTGCTCAAGGACAACATCAACGAAATGATCCGCAACCTGCGCGACACGACGCAGAAAAACACCGAGCAGGACTGGCTCAAAACCAACCTCGCCAAGTTCAGCCGCATGTTGCAGGGCCAGCGCGATTTGACCAACGTCGGGCGCATGGTGCTGTCGGAATTATGCCCGGTGGTGGCGGCGCAGCAGGCTGAGTTCTACGTGCTCGACGGCAAGGAAGAAAATCCGCAACTGACGCTGCTGGCCGGTTTCGCCTCGGAAGGCAAAGAGCAACTCGGCAAGCAGATCGGGCTGGGACAGGGCGTGGTTGGGCAGTGCGCGCTGGAGAAACAAAAAATCGTTCTCGACAATCTGCCGCATGATTACATCCGCATTTCCTCCGGCCTCGGCGAAGCCTCGGCGCGCAGCGTGCTGGTGCTGCCGCTGATTTTTGAAGGACAGGTCAAAGGCGTGCTGGAGCTGGCCTCGTTCGACGGTTTCAACCCCTCGCATAAAGCCTTCCTCGATCAGTTGACCGAATCGATCGGCATCGTGCTCAACACCATCGAAGCGAACATGCGCACCGAGGATCTGCTGAAACAGTCGCAATCGCTGGCGCAACAGCTGCAAAGCCGCCAAGAGCAATTGCAGCAGACCAACGAGGAATTGCAGGAAAAAGCCCGCCTGCTCGCCGAGCAGAACCACGAGGTGGAACGTAAAAACGCGGAAGTCGAACAAGCGCGGCAAGAGCTGGAAGACAAGGCGAAACAGCTGGCGCTCACCTCGAAATACAAGTCGGAATTCCTCGCCAACATGTCGCACGAATTGCGCACGCCGCTGAACTCGCTGCTTATTCTCTCCGACCAGCTGACCAAGAACCCCGAAGGCAACCTCACGCCCAAGCAGACCGATTTCACCAAGACCATCCACAGTTCCGGCAACGACCTGCTGATGCTCATCAACGACATTCTCGACCTGTCGAAGATCGAATCGGGCACGGTGGTGGTGGAAGGCAGCGAATTGCGCCTCGACGACCTGCACGGCTACGTCGCGCGCACCTTCACGCACGTCGCCGAATCGAAGAACGTCGATTTCCATATCAACTTCGGTCAAAGGCTGCCCAAATCGATGTTCACCGATGCCAAGCGCCTGCAGCAGATCATCAAGAACCTGCTGTCCAACGCCTTCAAGTTCACGCATCATGGCAAAGTGACGCTGACCGTGCAACCGGCGGAATCCGGCTGGAGTTCCTACAACGACGATCTGAACCGCGCCTCGGAAGTGCTGGCCTTCGAAGTGGCCGACACCGGCATCGGCATCGCCGCCGACAAGCAGATGATCATCTTCGAAGCCTTCCAGCAGGCCGACGGCTCGACCAGCCGCAAATACGGCGGCACCGGGCTGGGCCTCGCCATCAGCCGCGAATTGTCGCGCCTGCTCGGCGGCGAAATCCGCCTGGTCTCCAGCCCCGGCCAGGGCAGCACGTTTACGCTCTACCTGCCGGTGACCTATTCGCCGACACGCAGCCGCCGTGCGCCGGGAAGCGGCGACATACTCCCACCGGAGGAAAAACCGCAACTGGCGCTGACCGCTACGGCCAGGAAGAACGAAGCAGTAATCGCTATGGCCGCCCCCGAGATCGGCCATCTGGTCAACGAAGTCGGCGACGACCGCGCCTTCATCCAGCCCGGCGACCGCGTGCTTCTCATCGTCGAGAACGATCTCGGCTTCGCCCGTTTCATGCTCGATGCCGCGCGTGAAAAGGGCTTCAAAGGGCTGGTGACTTCGCTCGGCGCCGCCGCGCTGGCGCTCACGCACGATTATAAGCCCGACGCCATCCTGCTCGACATCCACCTGCCGGACATACAGGGCTGGCGCGTCATGGAGCGGCTCAAGAACGACATCGCCACCCGCCACATCCCGGTATGCATCATCTCGACCGACGATTCGCGCGACCAGTCCATGGCGTCGGGCGCGCTGGCTTTCGTCGCCAAGCCGATCCGCAAGCGCGAGGTGCTCGATCAACTGCTCGATACCGTCACCGATTTTACCAACCGGGACAAGAAGCGCGTTCTGGTGGTGGAGCCGGACGCAAAGCGGCGCGGCCGCATCGTTAAAACCGTTGCTTCCGACGACATCGAAGTCATTCCGGCAAAAGACAAGGCCGCCGCCGCGAAAATATTCGCGAAACAAAAAATCGACTGCCTGATCGTAAGTCCGAAACTGCTTGACGTCGCGGACAGCTTGATTCATTCCGCAGACGATACGGACACGGTGCTGGGCAGCGTGCCGGTGATCGCTTATGGCGACGGCGAGATCGACGACATGGCCTGGACGCGCTTAAGCAGGGTCTGCCTGGCGCGCAAGGCGTTCTCGCCCGAGCGGCTGCTCGACCTGGTAACATCATCGCTGCACCGCAACGTCGCCGCCTTGCCCGAAGCGTGGCGTAAAAAACTGATGGAGCTGCACCAGTCGGATAAGCTGCTCGCCGGCAAAAAGGTGCTGATCGTCGACGACGATACGCGCAACATTTTCGCCCTGACCAGCGTGCTGGAGGAGCACCACATGCTGATTCTTTCCGCCGATAACGGCCGCGACGCCATCAATATCTTGCAGAAAGAGCCGGGCATCGATATCGTGCTGATGGACATCATGATGCCGGAGATGGACGGTATGGAAACGATACGCGAAATCCGCAAGTTCCCGCATCTGAAGGATCTGCCCATCGTCGCCGTCACCGCCAAGGCCATGAAAGGCGACCGCGAGAAGTGCATCGAGGCCGGCGCCTGGGATTATTTATCCAAGCCGGTCAATACCGAGCAAATGATGATGGTATTGCGCGCATGGCTGCACCGCTAGAGGGATCCATATGAACGTGGCAGCGGCAAAAAAACCGGCGGACGACTGGAAACGGGATGAGGCGGCGACGCCGGACGACAGCGAACGGGTCAATATCCTGATCGTAGACGACCTGCCGGAAAACCAGCTGGTCTATCGCTCGATCCTGGAAGAATCCGGCCAGAATTTGATGACCGCCCGCTCCGGCGAGGACGCGCTGAAGCTGGTGCTCAAGCACGAATTCGCCGTCATCCTGCTTGACGTCAACATGCCGGGGATGAACGGTTTCGAGATCGCCACCCTGATCCGCAGCCGCAAAAAGTCGGCGCGCACGCCGATCATTTTCCTCACCGCCTTCACCGACGAGGTGCGCATGGCGCAGGGCTATGCCTCAGGCGCCGTCGATTACCTGCCGACGCCCATCGTGCCGGAGATACTTCGCGCCAAGGTGCGCGTTTTCATCGAGCTGTCGCAGATGCGCCGCCAGGCCGCCTCGCAAGCCGAGGAGCGCGCCCGGCGCACGGCAGCCGAAGAAGCCGACCGGCGCAAGGACGAATTTTTAGGGATGCTCGCCCACGAACTCCGCAATCCGCTGGCGCCCATCCTGAACGCCGCGCACCTGCTGCGCCGCATGGCGCCGAAGGAGCCGCGCCTGGAGGAACTGGGCGGCATCGTCGACCGCCAGGTGAAGCACATGACGCGGCTGATCGACGATCTGCTCGACGCCACGCGCCTCGCCCACGGCAAGGTGTTGCTTCGGAAGGAGCGTTGCGACCTGGCGCAGATCATCCGCCAGACGGCGCTCGACTACCGCAGCATCTTCGATGCCGGCGGTTTGCAGTTGGAGGTCGATGTTCCTGAGGTTCCGGCCTGGACGGTGGGCGATCCGACGCGGCTGGTGCAGGCCGTCGGCAATTTGCTGCACAATGCCCATAAATTCACCGACGCCGGCGGCAAGGTTACGGTAAGCCTTGAGGTGGAGAAAAACGGACACGCCGCCGTCATCACCGTATCCGACACCGGCATCGGCATCGAGCGCCGGATGCTGGCGCACGTCTTCGACGTCTTCCGCCAAGCCGATCAGGGCTTGGATCGCAGCCGCGGCGGGCTTGGCCTTGGCCTGGCCCTGGTGAAAGGACTGGTCGAGCTGCACGGCGGTGAAGTCAGCGTCATGAGCGGCGGCCCGGGCAAAGGCGCAGCATTCACCATCCGCCTGCCGGTGGAAGCGATGCCCGCCGCAATCGCCGCACCGGCGCCCGCCGAGGCAATTCCGGAAGCGACGAAATACCGGATTCTTCTGATCGAGGATAACCAGCTCACGGCCGAAAGCACCCGACTGCTTCTGAGCGACGACGGCTACGACGTACAGACGGCCAGCAACGGCCCGACCGCTTTGGAGACTGCCCGCACTTTTCATCCGCAGATTGTTCTGTGCGACATCGGCCTGCCGGGCATGGACGGCTACCAGGTCGTCCGCACGCTGCGCCAGGACGACGCGCTTTCGTCGTCCTACGTCATCGCCATGACCGGCTACGGCCGCGACGAAGACCAGCGGCAGGCGCACGAGGCCGGTTTCGACCTGCACATGACCAAGCCCATCGATTACAATAACCTGCGCCGCACGCTGGCCAACCTGTCGGCGCGCGCTTAATCACGCTGCCAGCGGCATCGTCCGTTCGAAATTGCGCAGGTAGTTTTCCACCAGCCGGTAAGGGATGCCGTATTTACATTCGACGAGCAACGCGATGCGGCGGCGGTTTTGCATGGTGTTATCCAATTCTTTGGCCGTCAGGCGGTTCCATTGCGATAATAGTTGCGCCTGCAACGCCTGCCAATCGCATGAAATTTTTGCCGGAAGCATGGTCTCCATATTTTTCTCCTACAACGATACATTGCGCCGGAGCGCCTAAAACGACCATGCGGTTCGTCGCGGAAGTTATAAGATTCTCATAAAGATACTTATAAAACAATAGGATAAAATTTAAGCCGATAATATTTTGTGCTTCGTTTATCGCGGGGATATAATTATAGTGGAGTGAATTATTAGGGAGGCGTTATGAACCAGAAGAAAAGCACTGTGCTCATCATCGAGGACGAACCGCCGATACGCAAAGTGTTGACCATCTCGCTGGAAAGCGCGGGCTATAAAGTGGTCGAGTGCGACAACGGCCGGGAAGGGATGCGCCTCGCCGCGTCCATCGGCCCAGAATTGATTTTGCTCGATCTCGGGCTTCCCGACATCGACGGCAAGGACGTCATCGCCGGCGTGCGCGAATGGTCGCAGGTGCCGATCATCATCTGCTCGGTGCGCAATAGCGACGATGAAGTCATCCGGGCATTATCGGCGGGCGCCGACGACTACGTCACCAAGCCGTTCAATCCGGAGGTGCTGCTGGCGCGCATCCTCGCCAATCTGCGCAAAGCCGCTACGCATGAGGCGGGAGAGCCGACCCTCGCCAACGGCGGCATCCGCATGGATCTCGTGCGCCACGAAGTGTTCATGAACGGAAAGAAAATTATTTTCACGCCCAAGGAATACGAGCTATTGCGCTATTTCCTCGTCAACCGCGGCAAAATGCTTACCCATAAGCAGATACTGAAGGAAGTCTGGGGCGCCGCCCATACCGAGGATATGCAATATCTGCGCGTCTATGTCCGGCAATTGCGCGAGAAAATCGAACCCGATGCGACGATACCGTCCTATATCATCACCGAGCCGGGCATCGGTTACCGGATGGAAACGGTGACGGCGCGAATGCCGGAAGTATTACCGGAAGCGCTGCAAGCCTGACTACGCCGCATTTCCAGGCTTGACCAGTTTCAGGCGCGGATTGTCCGCCGGCAATCCCAGCTGGTTATGGATCACCTCGATCAGGTCGTCCATGATGAACGGCTTGGTGACGTAGGCGTCTGCTCCCAGGTCCATCGCCGCTTTCACGGTCTCCTGTTCCTTGCGCACGGTCAGCACCACCACCGGCAGGTTGCGCTCCTTGTCGATGCGCTTGAGGCGGGACAGGATGTTCAGCCCTTCTTGGTCCGGCAGCCCGAGGTCGAGGATGACCAGGTCGGGATGTTCCGTTTCGCACAAGGCCAGCCCGCCCGCCGCCGTCGCCGCGCCGTGGAACTTCGCACCCAGCGCCTCCAGCGATATGCGCAGGAAGGTGAGGATGGAATGCGTGTCGTCAATGGCCACGATATGCTTGTTCAAAAGGGGCATTGGTTGCTCCAATAAATCCTGCGAATCGCTTTAGCGATTGCGCAGGATACCTTTAGTTGATTCATTTTGATCCTGCGCAGTCGCTTCGCGCCTCGCAGGATTTACGCGCCACTCAGGCAGGCACAGGGTAAAAAGGGCGCCGCCTTCGGGATGGTTGGCGGCGGTAATCCAGCCGCCCTGCGCTTCCATCACCGCCTTGCTGATGGCCAGGCCCAGGCCGGTGCCCGCCACCTGCGCGTCTTTCTTCTCCAGGCGCTCGTATTTATCGAAAACGCGCTCCACTTTTTCCAGCGGCAATCCCGGCCCGTGATCGCGCACTTCGCACAGCATCCCTTTGCCTTCCGCCGCGCTGCAGAGAATCTCTATGCTGGTGCCCGCGGGCGTATATTTGCAGGCATTGTCGAGCAGGTTCTGCAGCACCTGTTCGGTCATCATGACATCCATATGGATTTCGACATCGGGGCAGGGATGCACGACCAGCGTATGTTGCCGGCAACGATGCCGCATACGCCTGGTCACATGGTCGATCATCGACTGCACGCTGTGCCATTCCTTGCGGAACTGGATATTGCCGCTCTCCAGCCGCGTCATGTCGAGAATGTTGGTGATGAAACTGTCGAGCCGCTGCGCTTCCTCGATGGCGGCTTCGATCAACTCGTCGCGTTTGTGCGCCGTCAGCTTTTCGCCCAGGCTGCGATGGACGGAAAGCGCGCCGATGATGCCGGCCAGCGGCGTCTTGAAATCATGCGAGACGCTGGACAGCAGCATCGAGCGCAGCTTTTCGCGCTCCTCGCGGATGCGCGTCTCCGCCATCGAGCGTTCCAGCTCGATATGTTCGAGCACGCTCGCCGTCTGGTCGGCAATGGCCGCCAGCAACCGCCCGAACCAGGCATCGAGATGCGCCTTGCCACGCGCCCTGACGCCCAGCACGCCGATTTCGCCCGCCTGGGAAATCATCGGCTCGAAGCGCCACGCCGTGCCCGGATTGAACGGCGAAGCGGCGCCGGTCGTTTTCATCTCCGCCCAGCAGGCGTCGAGCGCCTTGCGGTCGGCGCCGTCCAATGTCAGTCCGACCGGGAAGGCCGGCTCGATGTCTGCAGGATTCAACACCGGCGGCAGAAAGAACGCCACATGCACTTCCAGCATCCGCTCCAGTTTGCGTTGCAGTTTTTCCAGCGCCTGCTCGCGCGAGAAGGCATTGGCGGCGACGCGGTAGAGCGTGAACAGCGCATTGGTGCTCAGCTCGCGCTTGGCGGCTTTCCGCGCATAATCCCTGGTCTGGCTGGTGAACAGCGAAATCAGCAGCGCCGCGAACAGGAACAGCCCCATGTTGAGCATGTCCGTCACCGTGGCGAGCTTGAGGACATGGTACGGCACGGTAAAATAATAATTGACGGTAAAAAAGCTGGCCACCGACGCCACCAGTCCGGGCAGCAGCCCGAAACGCCCGGCCGCGAAGGCGCAGGCGATCATGAACAGCAGCGCCACGTTCTGGTCGTTGATGCGGAACAGCGCCGGCGGCAGCAGCGATTTAAGGAACAATGCGCCGACATAGGCCGCGCCCACTGTCAGCAGCGCGCAGGCGAAATCCTTCGGCCGCAGGGCGCCCAGATGCAGTTTTTCCGCCAGGCTCTGCCGGAAATGCACGCCGGAAAGCGGGACGATTTCCACCTGCGTATGCTGGCTGGCGAGGCGCACCATGCGCATCCACGGCAGGGCGCGCAGTTTGCCGAAGCGGCCTTCCGCCTCGATGCTGCCGACGATGATCAGCGCGACGCGGCCGCCTTCTTTTTCGAGCAGCTGCGCCAGCCCTTTTTCCATGCTTTCGGCTTCGAGATGCTCCGTCTCCCCGCCCATCTGCTC
>Ga0207022_10047_pt1 | contig 33257 bp, 38 predicted proteins | sample Alteio_BWMinCont_46_FD_153307 | JGI IMG/M metagenome (GOLD analysis project Ga0207022, IMG submission 153307) | Enriched cells from forest soil in Barre Woods Harvard Forest LTER site, Petersham, Massachusetts, United States -... | ecosystem: Environmental > Terrestrial > Soil > Temperate forest >... | reverse complement strand
TGCAAGAAACCGGGGCGAGGGTATCAGACACGGATCAATCGGGCGCTGCGGCAGGTGATGATGGAGAAGCGGGAATTCGGTGAAGTGGGTTGTCGCGAAAGTCGTAACTCACCAGTTCACAGGGCGGTGCTGCATTTGAGCCGATGGCCGACTTCGCTCAACATCGCGATTAATTTCTCGCAAACCAACGCAACCTACAAATAGTTTCGGGTTGCGTTTCACAGGTTAGCCCACCCCGAAGGGGTGGGTTTTGTGCTTATGGGCGCAAAGCCGAGCGCCGCAACGGTGCGCCCTTGCTATTTGAAAAACTCGTTCATCGGCGCAGCGGTTGCGGCGTTGCCTGGAAAGTGTGTAAAGCTGAGCAATTCCATCATCGTGCGCAAAGTGTTCTCGTGGCGGAATTCCTTGTCCACTTTAATCCCGCGAATAACATTTGGGCCGATGACCACGGTGAAGACTTGGCCTTGATGGTCACCATTGCCATTGTCGAACGTGATGAACATAACCCCGGACCCTCCTGGCTTGAAGTATGGGCTGACCAAAACGGGGGGGACGTATCGCTTGAGCCATTCGTCGGCCATGGCAAGCGTGCCGTCGTGGGCGTCGTGCTGCAAATTTGGAACGATGAGTGAGTAACTGGGCAGTTTGTGCGCGGCAAGATCCTTGGCGAATTGCGTAAACGGAACCATATTGTTTTGCTTCGAACGTTGGTTAGCGACATCCGAATACCAGGGAGCCGGGTTGTGACGTTTTACGTAGTCGCCCGATTGCACGCCCATGTATCCAACGTATGGTAGCGAATCGGCGTAGAGTTTCCACGACAAGCCTTGGTTGTCGAGTTGGCGAAATATATTGTCGTCGGTAATGATGTTCTTGCATCCCCATCCCCCACATCCAAAGGCCTGCTCGCCGCTGCCGGACGACAGCCACAAATAATCAAGCATTGATCCCGCTTCATCGGAGTAATAGTTTGTGGCAATCCCATAAGCATCGCCGAGTGCGCTCAGCCATGGCATCCCCTTGGGATAAACCGCCGAGAAGCTGTGGTTTTCTTCCACGATAAGGATCACATGGGCTGCTGTGGGCGAGGCTTCCTGGGTTTTGTCTTGCGCAGATACTTGTTGAAGGAAAATGCAGCTTAAGATGAGAATCAGTGGCATTACGTTTGTGATTGTCACAACGGTAGGCTACGAAGCTGAGACTCTATCAGCAAGACACAGAAGTGCATCTGCCCGTAGTATCGTAGGTACCACTCTGAGGATCAATTTGCGTGCGGATTCATCAAACTAGCCCAAACTGTGCTCGGCACAAGAAATTAATTCTTGGCGTACACCGGGCCAGCATCACGGCTTTGTCGGTGCTCGATGCAGTTAAGTGATACCGGCCCGCCAAACCTCCGAGAGTAACGTCGGTCGTAACCTGGCCGCTGGAATCGGTGAGGCCGTTGGCGGAATCGAAGATCACTCCTAGTGCGGCGCTGAATTCGGCAGTAGATTAAGAAATTAAGCCAGTCGGACACACTCTGCGTAGTTGCACGGCCTTGCATAAGCACAGCAGTCGACATCATTTTGATGTTATAAGTGGTGCGTGGAGTTTTTGTGAGCAGCGAACCGAGCGGCGTGTCCTCGTTCAATTGCCGCGTGCTCTCGTGCGTCGGCTGCTTCTTCGGGATCGGCACAAATCTCCGCTAAATACGTGTAGTTCATCGCCGCGATCAATTCGCCGGTCATCGCCTGCGCCAGGACGTCCTGCCAAATCGGAACAGTGGGCGAGAGAGAAGTGCATTCAATCATTGGGACACTAATAAGAGATTCCATATCTCCTCCTTAAAATCGAATTAAAGAAAAGTCACACTCGCCTGCATTAGGCAGTCGGCTTCGGATCCGGCGATGCCATCCGGCTCCAGCAATCACGAAGGCCTTGACGGAATTTTTCCCGTTCCTCCGGCGTCCGCTGTCTCCAGCGGTCCCTCATGCCATGAAGCCGGCGCCCGCCTCGGAACGTCGAACCGCGGAATCCGCCAAACAGAATCTTGCTCAGGATGATCAGGCCTACGGCTTGCCAGTAGCCAATCAGTTTCAATCCAAAGAGCGCAGGCATCAGCCAGTTCCACAAGCCCATGACTACGAACCCAAAGCCAGCAAGCATCATGACAAACAGCATCGCGAGCAATGGAAATTTCACTAAGCGAAGTAAGCTGTAACTTTTCATTTTGTTTCTCCGTTTCACAAATTCGTCGTTACATAATTCGAAACTGCTGCAGACAGCGGCCTCCATCGCCATTCTCCTGCTGCGTTGGCCTGCTCCTTCCATCGTTGAGCGTTCACACCCATCACAATCAACCATAGCTCCAGTGGTATTTCTCCGAGAGCAGAGGCGGCGGCGATGACGGGGAAAAGTCGGTGTGCGATCGGCGGTACCAGAAAGATCGCCCAGCCCAAGCCGCTGATTGCCAGCAGCACTCCCAGCACTCGAGGCAGAAAGGTCGACTTGAAAATCAAATAGCCGATCAGAATGCCCCAGAATCCGAAGAACGCCAGATAGGTATCGAAGGCGTAAGCATTCAGCTTGAGAAACACGAACGCCAGCGCCTGCAACTGTTGCAGCGTAAATGCGCTCAACGAGCTGCCGCCTTGCAGGATAAGCAAAGGAGCAATGTACAAAAGACCGGTGACAGCCTGAACAGCGCATCCCACCAGAATGACGAACACTGCCAGTGAAGACACGCTCCTATTCACAGGTCTAAGCAACTCATACATGAGAAATGCCCAAACGATATGGCAGGCAACTCCGACGATCGAGGATGCGAACCCCGACCAAAGTAAGCGCTCATGGCCCACAATATTCACGGCTGTAGCCGCAGGGTTTCCATCGACAACCAGCCTGCCGAGAATGATCACTTGCCCGCATGTGGACGTCAGCCCTTCGAGCAGTTGGAACACACCGGCCATCCTGGCTTTAAAAGCCGGTGAAGTTTCTGTGATCCGTTCCATCGTTGCTGCCGTGCTCATATTCGTTCCTCCTTAGCGAGCGATTGAATCAGGAACTCATGTCTCCCGCTGCGCTGGCTTGCTCCTTCCATCGTTGAGCGTTCACACCCATCACGAGAAGCCACAGCATCACCAACCCCTCCACGAGGAGGGCCAAGGCCAGATTGTAGGGGGACAGATCGTTTGCGAGCGGTGGTGACATGAAGGTCAGCCAACACAAGCCCGCGATCGCCATCAGCGCGCCCAGAACTCGAGGCAGAAAGGTTGACCTGAAAATCAGGTAGCCGATCAGGATCCAATAGAATCCGTGAAATCCCAGGCCGATGTTCACGCCGTGAGGCAGAAATTGAAGAAGCTCAAGCGCGAGTGCTACGAAGTTGAGGGACGCCGCCAGCAAAGAAAGGCGCCTGTTGACCGTCCTAAAGATGTCATAGAAGAGCAGCGTCACGATGATCATGCACGACACCTCGATGATGCCGGCTGCGAGGTCCGCCGCGGAACTCAACCTTCCGCGAGCGAAGAACTCAGTGAATGCTGCCGTCAGTACGAGGAGCAAAAAAAGGACCCCGGCAATCCGCGCCTTGAGACGTGGCGACGCTTCTGCGATCCGTTTCATCATGACCGCCGCGCTCATACTCCTGCGTCCTTATGTGTTGCGCTGGCCTCCTCCTGCCATCGTTGAACGTTCACGCCCATAACGAGAAGCCACAGGCAAAGCGCTAGTTCCGCGACGAAGCCGAGGACCAGATTGTAAGGAGACAGACGGTTTGCGAAGGGCGGCGACAAAAAGGTCAGCCAACCCAAACCGGCGAGCGCCATCGGCGCACCCAGAATTCGAGGGAGGAAGGTTGACTTGAAAATGAGGTACCCGATCAGGACGCAATAGACCCCGAAAAATACTACGCAGACGTAGCCCGCCTGAGTATTCAGGTCAAGAAACAGTAGCGCCAGGGCCCGCAACTGCTCTACCTTAAATGCGCTCAAGTACGGGCTGCCTCCCAAGACCACCAAGGGGGCGAGTTGAAAGAGGCTGCCGAAAGCCAGGATGGCGCATCCCACCAGGCTGAAGAACGCCGCCACTAAAGAGAGGCTTCTGCTCACAGGCTTAAACAAGACATAGAAGAGAGCCGTCACAGCGATGTAGCACGCCGTCGCGATAAGACCGGTTGCTAGACCCAACCTAAATAAGAACGGGTGCGCCAGAAGGTTGTTCGCCGTAGCCGCGGCGTCGCCATCCACAACAAGGCCTTTAAGGAAGAAATCGCCGAGTACTGCCGTCACAAAGTAAAACAAATAAACCACACCGGTAATCCTGGCACTGGGACTTGGCGCTGTATCTACAATCCGCTTCGTCATCTCAGCCGTGCTCATATTCGTTTCTCCCTACGCGAGCGATTGCATCAGGGTGCATAACGCTCTCGCGTGCCGCTCCACAACCGCTGCTGATACCCGCTCGGCTGACGGCTTTGCCGGAGCCAGCACGATCAGGGCTACACCGATAATGACGAGCGCAGCCACGCCCCACAGGTCTCCGCGTTCGTCCGGCTTCTCGAATGCCATTACCGTCATAACAGTGCCGTGAGCGAAACTCGACCATGCCGCGAAGGCGATCAGGCTGCGATTGGCCGAAGGATTACGCACCGCCGCCAGCAGGAAAATGCCGAGCGTGACATAGAGGCTAAGCATCATGTCGTCGGCATACATCGACTGATTCGCATGCCATAGCGAGTCGGTTACGGGATAAACGCCAGCCGAAAAAAGCAATCCCACCAACAGCAACAAAACTTTCAGCGCCCGTTCTCGCCACATGCTGACCTCCACATTCCCTTCCATCATTACTGTGTTCATACTTTCCCCCATGGAAATCAGAGCGCTCCTTGATAGCGGCGCAGCCGCACCGCCGCGTAGAAAAATATCGCGGCGACTACCAGCCCGATCCACAAACTTGGGCTGCTGAAGAACCTTCCTGGAGCAAGTTGTGTCAGCGGAATAAAATGCGGATCGATAAAAGCGCCGGCCTTATCCTTAAGGTCGAAAGCAACCGCGGCAAACCCATACAAGCGGTCTTGCAGCAGCGAACCGAGATACGAAGTGTGAAACGCAATGAACTCGAGCGCTGCCAGCGCCATCGGCGGCAACACGGCCCACAGAAACGTCGCGCGCCGCGGCCAGCCAGAAACCAGCAGCAGCCACATATACAGAGGCGCATGCCAGAGCGCGAGCACGATCAGGCTATAGAGCAGCACCAGTTCCATCTCAAACAATGGAGGATGCCACGGGGTTGCGGCACTCGCACCAGTCAGCAGCACGACTGCGGCGCTTACCAGCAGCATGGTGAGTTGAAGGGTAACTGTGATCGCGAAGACGACCACGGGCAGAATCAGCAGTGGAACGCTTGCCTTTGCCAGCACCGTCGTAAGATCGGAAACCGGCAACGACTTCCAGAACAGGATGCTGCGCTCACGACGTTCGCTGTGCAGCGCGTCGAGTGAGTAAAAAATCCCGACGATAAACCCGACCACCATAATCAACATCGCAGCGTGGCTGTAGGGCATGGCCAGCGCGATAGGCTGAGGCGTCGCGTCATGCAGCGCCTCCAGTCCACGCAAGCTGCGAGGCAGCCAAAACAGGCTGATTAAGAAGCCGAGCATGTAGACGGCGGCGACGGCCAATGGCGCGATATAGATGGAACGGTTCTCCCACAATTCGCGTCGCACCGACCAGTACAGCGGCCGCGTCGGCGAGATGGCCGCGGGCGCGATTTCCTGCGCGTCGGGCGGATGCTGGGGTACGGCGTTCGATTGAGTAGTCATCTGCTGTCACCTTTGCGGGCGTTTCACCAATGCGTGCGAACTAGATCGGTCCTTGATAACGGCGCAGCCGCACCGCTGCGGCAAGGAAACCCGCAGTGATTAGCAGTCCGATCCACAGTCCTGGGCTGCTCAGAAATCTCCAGGGAGTAAGGTGCATCATTGGATCAAGCGGGAAGTCGGATGTTGACATAGCCTCCGGGCCGCCCGCGAAGCGGTAATGCAGCAGGTCGAAGAAATGCGAAGTGTGGAATGCAATCCTCTCGATGCCACCGATCGCGACCGGCGGCAAAGCGGCCCATAAAAACGTAGCGCGTCGCGCCCAGGCTGAAACCAGCAGCAGCCAGCCGTAGAACGGCGCATACCAGAGCATGTGCACGGTGATCAGGTGGTAGAGCAGCATCAGGCCCATCTGGTACAACGCGGGTTTCCACAGCGCTGCGATACTCACACCGCTGCCCATCAGCACGAGCGTTGTCAGCACCAGCATGATCGATACTGTGGCAACGACGATCGCGAAGGCGAGCAGTGGCAGGACGAAGAGCGGAATGCTCGCTTTCGAGAGCACCGTGGTGAGATCGGAAACCGGCAGCGACTTCCAGAACAGAATGCTGCGGTCGCGGCGCTCGCTGTGCAACGCTTCGAGCGAGTAGAAAATCGAGACGAGAAAAGCGGCCCCCATGATCAGCGCCGTGGCGAAGCCGTAAGGCTCTTCAAGTGCCGCACGCCGCTGGGCGATGTTGGTTGTCGACATAGCATAACCAATCGAGGCGATCAGGTATCCGAACAGCGTTACGGCGGCGACCGCTAGTGGCGCGATATAGATGGAACGGTTCTCCCACAATTCCCGCCTGACCGACCAGTACATGGGCCGAGTCAAGTTCAGGGCTGCGGGCGCGATTCCCTGCGAACCGAACGACTCGGGCATTGCGTGCGATTGTGTGTTCATATAGCTACTCCTTGTGCCTGACCGGCCTGATTGCCGGTCTCATCTCCCAGCATGGCAATGAACAATTCGGAAATGCTGGGCGTACGCACGTCGCCGAGGCGGGCGACTTGTGAGCGATCGACATGATCAAACTTCAGATCGAACAGCATGATGCTGCGACCGAGCACCTGGCGCTCGTAAATCGCCTTAAGCGCCCGGGCTGCCACTAGGTGTTCCGGATGCACCATCACTTCCACATAGCGCGATTCGAATTCGTCCATGCTGCAATCGAGTACGATGCGACCTCGGTTGATGAACATGAGATCGGTAAGGACGTTCTGAATATCCTCAACCTGATGTGTCGTTACCAAAATTGTGTGGCTGCGATCGAAATAGTCGTTCAGCAGCGAATCGTAGAACTGCTTGCGATAGAGGATGTCTAGGCCAAGCGTGGGCTCATCCAGCACCAGCAACTTGGCGTCAATGGCCATGACCAGCGCCAGGTGCAATTGAGTCACCATGCCCTTCGATAGTTCCCTGATCCTGCTGGTATGACGAATGTCAGTCTTCGCCAGAAAACCTTCTGCCTTGGCGCGATCGAATCGCGGATGCACGCCGGCAACGTAAGCGATGGCCTGCGAAACCCGTGCCCAGCGTGGCAGCACGGCAACATCCGCGATGAAGCAAACATCGCGCATGAGCTGATCGCGCTCGTTCCAGGGATCGCGTCCGAGCACCTTCAATTCACCTTGATATGGCGTGAGCCCGAGAATCGCGTTGAGAGCAGTGGTCTTGCCCGCGCCGTTGGGACCGATGAGCCCGAGGATGCGACCCTCTTCGACCCGCAGGTCGATGTTGTTCAGCGCCACGGTTGTACCGAAAGCCTTGCGAAGGCCATGTGCTTCTATGACGGTCATGACTTCGGTTCCTCCTCTGCAGCATCCGACGACGGCTGAGTCGGGGCAGTGCCATTCTTTAGCAGTTCTTCTGCCCTCAGACCCAGCCGCTGAATGGTTGCATGCACCCTGGGCCATTCTTCGGCAAGAAACTTCTGGCGTTCGCCTTGCAGCAGCAGTTTGCGCGCGCCTGCGTTGATAAACATGCCCCGACCTCGCTTGGTCTCAACCAACTGCTCGTCGACCAATTGTTGATAACCCTTCAAAACCGTCAGAGGATTGACCCGATATTCGGCCGCGACATTGCGCACGGACGGTAACGGATCGCCTTCCTTGAGCACGCCGTCGAGTATCATCGCGACCACACGGTCTCTAAGCTGGCGATAAATCGGCTGACTGTCGTTCCACTCACGGTCCATTATGTTTTCCAGATAAAGCTAAAGACACGATTCAAAGAACAGCTTCTATTTGCTTCGGCTTGTAAAAATAATTCACCAACACGTATCCCCAGGGAACTGCAACGATGGGCAATATCACCCACAAGAACGACGAGGTGATGGTTTCCGCTGGTGAACCGGCCAACGTACCCGTCGACCACAGAGGATACGCCACAAGAATAAGCCAGAGCACTTTGTAGAATATTTCCAGCAGAACGATCGGCAGCATCTTCACCGGACGAATAATTCCGATGCCCGCCAAAGTTGCGAAGGCCGTCCACACGCACCAAACCACGGCGGTGGTCGGGTCCCATGGTCCTTGATGCGTTAGGATTGTGCGTCCACGTCTCTTTGCCCAGCACGAAGAACATCAATACGTAGAGCAGCCGCAGGAGGTAAATGTTGATCCTGCGAACACCCTCGTATTTGTCGTTCCGCTGAAAAACGGTTTTCAGGATGTTCATAAACTATCCTTCAATTCATTCGTTGCCTGAGAATTTCTCTACGCGCAATCATCGATTAGATGGAGGACGGGCGTCTCGCCCGTCCTGCCGGGCAGGGACGCCCGGCCTCCATTTATTCGAGCAGCATCACTTTACCCGCTGCAGATCCATGTGCCCACGCATCGGCTTGTCGCCAGGCATTAGGAAAGTCCAGTCTTCGGTGTGATGATTGTCGTCGATGATGGTGAACACTGCATGCTCCATGTGTCCGTACTGCGTGCTGCCGGCGACGTCGACAAAGTCGAATTCCACCGTCTTTCCGTCCGCCGAAGTTCTGGCCGCCATGCGAGGGCGATTGCCGGCGTCGCAATAATGCGTCAGCAGCAAGCGATCGTTGTCGAGATAAAACATCGTGACCGGATGGTCGTACTTGGTCGGATCATCCCCGTCTCCCGCGCCCTTCATCTCATGCACCAGCGCGTTTCCCCGCGAGGTCACGCGCAGCGAGACTCGCATGCGTGTGTCGTCTCCCATTCCCTCCATCTTCGGAACGGTTGTAACGGCGCCTTCCCAGGTACCGGCAAGACTTTTTATTTTGTCGAAGGATTTTTGAGCGTCAGATTGGGTCGGGGCAGCAGCGTCGGCTGCGAAAGCGGCGCCGGCCATCAAAACGAATACGACGGAAATTGCGATACGTGATCTCATTTTAGTTGCTCCTTGTTCTCTTTTGGCTTGCAAGATTAATCTGGCAAATCACTGTTATACTTAACTATAACACCATATCAATTGTCAAGCATTTTTTTTTGATCTATTTTTGGTGGTACCGCTATCCCATTGAAAAATAGCAGTTTGCTAAGACGAGGATAAACGGCGTAGACGCGAGCTTCCTGGCTCGTGGACTGCAGGGGCCTGATTCTTTAGAGACAGATTTCGAATGATCGCCAGACATTGAATCGAACCAAGCCTACCAAGCATCTGATAAAAGATAGTAAGTCTTGTCATTGCTTATACTTACAATCGGCCAAAGGGGACGACCGTGCCAACTACATCGAGATTGACCACAGCCGAATATCCCGCCGAGCATCAGCTTGCCTTTGATCAAGTCGAAGACCTGCTGAAGCTGCAAAAAGCGGCACAGAAGATCAGCTCGATCCTGGAGCTGGATCGCCTCATCGATCAAGTTGTGAACGATGTGGCAGTGTCGTTCGGCTGCGTCGAGGCAGACATTTATTTGTACGACGAAGAGCGCGGAGAGTTAGTCCTTGCCTGCGCGCACGGCTGCGCTGGCTGCGAGGTTTGCGGCAAAGGCAACAGCCTGAAGCTGGGCAAAGACGGCATGGTCGGCTATGTTGCGGGCACGGGCCAGATGCGCTACGCGCCGGATGTGCGCAAGGATCCGTATTACATCGGATGCGACGAGACAACGCAGTCCGAGGTCGCAATTCCGCTGCACGTTGAGGGAAAACTGATTGGCGTCTTCACCGCTTCGCATCCTGAGTTGGATGCGTTTCCTGCACAGCAACTTCGGCTCTTGCAGTCTCTGTGCAGTTATGTGGCAGTCGCGGTTCACAATGCGCGCCGCTTTCAGGAAGAGCAGCACCAGCGGCAGAAGATGAGCCGCGAGGCCAACGAAGCGCGCAAGATTCAGCAGGCATTGCTGCCGCGCAGTTCGCCTTACATTCCGGGATTTGTTATATCCGGACTCTCAACTCCGGCTGGCGCCGTGGGTGGAGATTGGTACGACTTCATTCCTTTCAACGACAGCCGCTGGGGATTGGTGCTCGCCGACGTCTCCGGCAAAGGCATGGCCGCTGCGCTTTTGATGTCGGCAACGCGCGGCATGCTGCGCTCGTTGGCCGAGTCATCCTGCAGCCCCAGTGAAGTGCTGACCAAGCTGAATCAGTTGCTGGTGAATGATTTTCCATCCGGCCGGTTCGTCACCATGGTCTATGCGGTGCTGAATCCCGAAACCCGGACGCTGACCTTCGCCAGCGCCGGACACTTGCGTCCGCTTCTGATCGAGAACTCGCAAGCCCGCTTCCTCGACACCGAGCGGGGCTTGCCACTTGGCATTGGACCCGGCGATTATTCTGAAGCTCAAATACACCTGCCCCAAGGCTCACGCCTGCTGTTCTACAGCGACGGTATTACCGAAGCGACCAATCCCGATGACGACGAGTACGGCGCGGATCGCCTTGAAAAACACTTTCGTCAGAACGACGCATCAGCGGAGAGCATTCTCCAGGACGTGCACACATTTGCCAACGGCGCCGGTTTGCACGATGACGCGACCGTAATTCTGCTGAAGGCGTAGTTCCGCTAACCGACCTCACCAAATTTGTTATCAATCAAGACCCGCCCGGCTGACCTTACTAAAATCTGTCATCAATCAAGACTCGCACGGCTGACCTTACTGAAATCTGTCATCCCGAGCGGAGCATTGCGATTGGCTTTTTCAATCGCAATGCGGAGTCAAGGGACCTGCTTGTGGGCGCTACGATGAACCACCAATCTCATGGTCCCAGCGTGGCCGTTGGGAACGTGGAAAGAATCGGGTCGAATATCCTTTTACATAGTTCCGGCACCGAATCCAGAGCGGATAATTGACGTGAATAAGTAGCTAATTCCGACAAGTGGGTTGGTGCGACCCCGCCCGTAATCCAAGCGTAATCTAGCGTCGGCGTAGGCGGACCTGAAACTGCGTTGATCATGAGGTCAAGCCGCTGTAGTTCGCGACGAATCATGACTGGGTACATCAATTGAAAAACAGGGTGTAAGCGCCCCATCTTTGCGTTGCGTTTCTCACAAGCGCTACGACTCTTTGTCTCTTCCGTGTGACCGCACGGCTGCTGATCTGAACATCGTCGCGCCATTCACCAGCCACGGACTACGACCTTGGCCGTTCATCGTAGCGCCACAAGCAGGTCCCTCGACTCCGCATTGCGATTGAAAAAGCCAATCGCAATCCTCCGCTCGGGATGACAGATTTTAGTGAGGTCAGGCGAGCACCAGATCCCTCGCTTTGCTCGGGATGACAATCGGGAAAAAGAAAAGGCGCGAGCTCGGGAGCTTGCGCCAAACTTTATCTCTAGTTCTAGGCTAGCAGATCGAGAGGGGTAAACCCGCCAAATTTTCAGATTTATTTCATGCGTTGAATCACGGGCTTGGGAGGAATTGGGTGGTTTAGGGGGCTTGACAAGATTTTTGGGTTTCGCGCAAATCACCGGTTACGCGCACGCTAAAAACTCTCCGCTGTCATTCCGAACCAAAAACCTCCCGCTGTCATCCCGAGCGACGCGAGGGATCCAGGTTCTTGCTGGCACCGGCATAAACCCAGATTCCTCGCTGCGCTCGGAATGACAGTGGAAGTGCTTATTCCTACCAATAGGTGAACGTGAAGTTATCCAGATATGTGGTATACGCGGTTTGGTTGGAGTTCCCATCCATCTGGTAGTTCACCGTGATGCCCCACCAGCTCGGAGCAACGTGACCCGGGGCATAGTATTTGTTAATGGGGGTTGTCTTTCCGTTGAGGGTTATCGACTGGTACAGGAGCGAATTATCGGATTGGCGCTGCACCTGAAGGGTGACGTGGTTCCAGGCATTGTTTATTGGATAGCACGGAATGCCCGTCGAGACCCAATGGGAGTTGACGTTGTCCCAAATGTCCCACACGTGTCCGCCGAGATTGTTGCACTGGTGCCCAAAAACCAATCCCAGACTGTCGAAGTACATGCTGATGTCGAGTTCAAGAACCTGCATCACGGCTAGATTCGTAGGATAAAAATAGGCATCGTAGGTGAAATTGTGCAGGGTCGGAATCAGCTTGTGGTCGCTGTCAGGCAGGCCTTGCGTCGAATACGCCCCGATCAGAGGATTGCTGAACAGAACGTCCGCGTAAGGGTGGGTGCCGCCGAGATAGAACTCCGTCGCATCGGAGCTAAGCGAGGGCGTGCTGATGCCTTGCTTCATCCACCAGGTGACGCCGGGACACGGGTATGGACAGATGTTGTAGTTTGGGGGCAACTCTCCCCAGCTTTTCCATCCGCTGCTGGCTTGAAGATTGGGTAGAGGCGTCCCGTTCGCTTCTACGGTAACTGTAGTGGATGCTTTTGTTGTGCCGCCCGCTCCGTCCGCGGTTGCGGTGTAGGTGGTGGTGGTGGTCGGCGTAACATTGGTCGAACCGTTCGCCGGGAAAGAGCCTAAGCCCGGGATGTTCACTGAGGTTGCATTGGTCGTCGTCCAGGATAAAACTGCGCTGGCTCCGATCTTTATCGTATTAGGTTGAGCTTTGAATGAAATCGTGGGTGGAGGATTCTGACTCGAGGTGACTGTAACCGTGGTATTGGACGAAGCCGTTCCTCCGGGGCCGGTCGCAGTCGCGGTATAGGTAGCAGTGGAAGTGGGCGTGACTTGCACTGACCCTGTCGAACCGAAAGTTCCGACTCCGGCGATGCTAACGGAAGTCGCGTTATAGGCGGTCCAACTTAGAGTCGCCGATTCTCCCGCCGTAATGTTGCTGGGCTGAGCGCCGAGTATGACGGTGGGCTTTTCAAGCGGATCCGTTACATGTACCACGGCGGAAGAGGCGGAGGTTCCACCCGGTCCGGTTGCAGTTGCTGTATAAGTCGTCGTGACTGTGGGAGTAACTTTGGCCGAACCAACCGCGGGGAATGTGCCCAGGCCGTTGATGCTCACCGACTCCGCGTTAGTAGCCTTCCAAGCTAGCACGGTCGGTACGCCGCTCATCACTGTGCTCGGCGTAGCTGCGAAGATGATTGCGGGCTGCGTGCTCGAATTATTTTGCGAGGACATTAATCCGCCGCATCCGACGCCTGCGATCAAAACGGAAAGCAAAAAGACAAATATGATTATGCGTGAGACAAATCGCATGGGTACTGCCTCCAAATTAAAATGTGCAGTGGATCAGGGAATTACATGCGTGGCGGTCAATGCATTCCGATGATTCCGGCGAAAGTTGTCTTTATTGAAACGTGATAGAGGTATCGAGCGAAAGTTACGAAAGGGATTAGACTTGTTGGGTTAAGCCTGTTTACCTGCTCAGGCCCCCGACGAAGAAGCGGAACAAGCACGCCTGCTACGGCAGCGCTCACGGATCATGATCTGTTTTTCTAGCGCGATTGCCGAGCAACAACGAGACTACGGTTTTCCGGGTGTTGCAGGAAGCGCTGACTCCTTCTTGCTCGTGCCTTTTTGTTGAATTTTTGGCCACGTCGGCGCCCTGTCCCTCTCACTTCGTCGGTTTCGCAAACCGTGAAACGGAATGCGGAGCCACCTCACCATTGATAAGAGGCGTGCCGATCACGGTTCTCTCTACCAAAATCGGGGACCAAAAAACTTTTTGAGAAGATGAGCCGGTTTGCCGTTTTTTCACGCTTTATAAGGTAGGAGCCGAAGATTGGCGCAAGTCAAATTTGGGGGAAGAAGGAGCTGATTATGGCCGCGAATGCAATTCCGAATCCTAACGTGACGATTGAGAAGAAGGCTGTGGGGCATGGGGAGAAAAGTCTGAGCGAAAGCGCTCTCCCGTTGAAAGAGCGGGTCACAAAGGTGCTTCATGAAATGTTCGAAGGACACGAAGAGTATCTTGGGGCGACGCCGGATTAATAACCCGAGTGGAGCAGGTCTTAGGGGTCGCGCTTGTTCGCTACTAACGCGACGGGCATTGCCTGCGAATCACGCCGCGACTTGAAGCATGCGTTCTTACTTCTGTTGTAGCCGCTGCAGCCGTTGTAACAACGCACACCATAGGCCGGGCCATCAGTCCGGCCTATTCTGTTTTATGCGCGAAGAGCTGATTATTCTGGCTTGCGATTTTATTGAGAATCTTGAAGCAGATTTATGGTCGCGGTGCTGGATGGCAAGAGCTGTTTCGGCATAAAGAAATTGTGATCGTAGAGATTGCGATACAAGCGTCCGGAAATTTCGGCCGCTTTGGGGCCGTAGGTCGGGCGGCCGCCTTCGAGGAAGACAACTACGACGATGTGACCGATGTCGGTTTTAGCATAAGAGGCAAACCATCCGAAGCGAGTGCCGGCGTGGGAGCAGGTTCCGGTCTTGCCCAGAACTTCCTCTTCTTTGAAATTGACTCGCAGGCTGCGGGCGGTGCCGAAATGAACGGCGCCTTCCATGCCATCGGAAATTTCAGGAATCAGCGGAGCGATATCAAGACGCCGCTTCACTACAGGCTGAAAATTCGCAATCTCTTCGGGCACCGTGGGATGTTGCAAATAATAGAGCGTGCCGCCATTGGCTATGGCTGACACCAGAGCGCCAAGCTGCAACGGGGTCACGGAAACGCCTTCACCGAAAGAGCACATCTTGGCAACGCCGCCCAGTTTCGAGGGGATTTCTTCGTTGGGATAAATCCCGAGCTGTTCGCCGGGTATGCCGTAGCCGGCCAATTCGCCCAGCCCGTACTGATGGGCGTAATAACTGACTTTCTCAAAGCCAAGTTGGCGGCCGAGCGCTTCGAAATATGCATTGTTCGAGTGAGCCAGCGCCATGGTCAAGTTCATGTGATAGCGGCCACCCAAACGGACTTCAGTTTCCTTGGTGATGAGGCCCTCATTCAAAGCGGCAAGGGCGACCGAAAGCTTGATCGTCGAGCAGGGCTGGGCGCCGCTGGAGAGCGCCAGTTTCTGATTGACCATGGCCAAGATGCGGCCGCTGGTGGGCTCGATGGCGACGACTGTTCCATTCATTCCGCCCAAAGCGTCGATGGCTGCTTCGCGCACTGTGGGATCTTCGCCGGCGATCACGTCGCCTTCAGTAATATCCTGCGCGAAAGAACTGGTGTAGAAACGCTCGTAAGAGCGATGCCTACGGCGCACACCGGCGGCGGTTCGGGGCACAACAGCGCGGCTGCGGGCCAGATGGCGCATGCGCCTCCGAGCGTGCTGAGTCTCGCTGATTTTTTGTGACTTGGATTTATGCGAAGTTAGCGAACTGGTGCTGACGGTGGCAGCGACGCCGGATGCGCAGAATGCCAGAAAAACTATAAAAGCGAACAACAGACCGAAGCCATCACAACGTTTGCCTGAATTCAATTTCCAGTCCCCATTCCCCGGAGTCCATCCCACTAGGTAGCACGAAGCCCGCCAATGATCGTCGCCACTGGCTAAGTTCCCATTCATGTAGATGTTATGAAACTTCGTATCGATAAGCAATCTAAAACGTCTTTTCCGCTTAACCTTCGTGAACTGCAGTAAGCACCTATGAATAAAGGGGTTGCCTCCGATTCTAGAATCCGGCCAACCCCTTTGGTAACGGAGGCAGTTACTGGAACGATATTGCCTCATAAGGGAAAATCTTTTCCCTCGCCCAGTTACATGGTTTCGCTGCGCTTGCGTAGGAATGCCGGCACGTCGAGATCGGACTGCTCGAAATTGGCGATCATCGCATTGCGCATGCTGTCGATGGAGATCGATTCGCCCGGGCCGGTAGCGGCAGATGCTTGCGGCGCCGACTGCTGCATTACCATCGGCGGCGGTTCGGGATCAACGTCGGCCTCCGGTTTAGGATCGTCAAAGAAATCGTCGTGACGCGAGCTTTCACGGGAACTGACGAAACTGGATCGCTCTTCCTGCCGCCGCCGGCGGTGATCTGAATCTTTGAAGCCGGTGGCGATTACGGTGATCTTCACGGCATCTTTCATTTTTTCATCGAGCACGGCGCCGAAGATGATGTTGGCATCCTCATGCGCAGCACTTTGAATAATGGTGCATGCTTCCTGCACTTCGGCAAGTTTGAGCGAAGTGGATCCGGTGATGTTGATGAGGATGCCACGGGCGCCGTCGATGGCTCCGGCTTCGAGCAGTGGCGAGGCGATGGCTTTTTGCGCGGCTTCGGTGGCGCGGCGCGCTCCGTTGGCTGTCGCTGCGCCCATCACTGCGTATCCCATGCCGGCCATGATCGCTTTCACGTCGGCGAAGTCGCGATTGATGATGCCCGGGATGGTGATGATATCGGAGATTCCTTGCACACCTTGGCGGAGGATGTCGTCGGCGACGCGAAAGGATTCAAAGAAGCCTGCATCTTGTGCCACGGCCAGCAGCTTTTCGTTGGGAATCACGATGGTAGTGTCGACTGATTCCATCAGTTCGGCGATGCCTCGTTCCGCCTGCTGCATGCGGCGTTTGCCTTCGAAGGCGAATGGCTTGGTAACGACGGCGACGGTGAGCGCGCCCATTTCGCTCGCCAGTGACGCGATAATCGGGGCTGCGCCGGTTCCGGTGCCTCCGCCGAGTCCGGTGGTAACGAACACCATGTCGGCGCCTTCGAGAGCTTCGATAATTTTGTCGGAGTCTTCGAGCGCGGCTTTGCGGCCAACTTCAGGATTGGCGCCGGCTCCGAGGCCGTTCGTGAGTTTGACGCCAAGCTGAATCTTCATGGGCGCGCGCGCCATACGCAACGCCTGGAGATCCGTGTTCGCGACCACGAACTCGATGCCCTCCATGCCGGAATCGATCATGCGGTTTACGGCGTTACCGCCGCCTCCACCCACGCCGATGACTTTTATCTTGGCGTCATTGCGGGTTTCTTCGTTGAAACTGATGCGAATGTCATTGTCATTTTTCATGGGTAAGGCACCTCGATAGAATTTGTAGCGAACGGGGAAAACCAATAACCACTAAGGGCACGAAGGTACACAAAGGTTTTTGTTGGATAGATTTCCTTTGTGTACCTTTGTGTCCTTTGTGGTTCAAGCTATTCATGCTCCCTTCCTTGCGAACAATCCCATCAAACGCGAACTCCAGCGAGTGTCTTGCAGGCCGCGGGCGATGCGCGATCGATGGCCGTAAAAGATCATTCCTAGAACGGTGGCGTATTCAGGCTCTGCCAGGGTGGAGGGCATTTTCGCCAGTGGCGCCGGCCAGGAGAGACGCAAGGGACGACGCAACACCGATTCAGCGATGTCCATGATCCCGGCTAGGCGAGAGGTGCCTCCGCTCAGCACGATGCCGCCCACGCAGACATCGAGCATGCCGCTGTGGCGCAAGTTGTCGCGCAACATTTCGAACAATTCACGGGCGCGGGGCTCGAGAATTTCTGCGACCATGCGCTGCGAAATCAGACGCGAGGGCCGGTCGCCGACGCTTGGAACTTCGACTTCGTTTCCTTCAGGAATTAAAGTCACGATGACGTTGCCGTAGAGTTTCTTAATTTTTTCTGCCTCGGCCAGCGGAGTGCAGAGGCCGACTGATAGGTCGCTGGTGAAATGATCGCCGCCAACTGGAATCACGGCGGTGTGAATCACTGCGCCTTCCTGAAAGACGATCAGGCTGGTTGAGCCGGCGCCTAGATCCACCAGACATACTCCCAGTTCGCGTTCATCGGCGCGGAGGACAGCGTCGGCGCAAGCTAGCGGCTCGAAGACGGTGTCATCCACGTGGACGCCGGCGCGGTTTACCGCCGAGATCACGTTCTGCGTAGCGCTTGAACCGGCGGTGACCATGTGCACGCGAACTTCAAGCCGCATGGCCATCATTCCGAGAGGATCGTGCACGCCGCTTTGATCGTCGAGGATAAATTCCTGGGGAAGCAGGTGAAGGATTTCGCGATCGGCCGGCAGCGGGATGCCGCGAGCTTTATCGACTGCAAGGCGAATCTCATCGCGCGCGATCTCGCGGGCTCGCGTACCCAGGCTAAGCCCGCCATGGCTGTTCATGCCGCGCACGTGCGAACCAGCGACTCCGAGAAGAGCATGTTCGATCGGGGCGCCGCAAACGTCTTCGGCCTGCTCTACCGCTTTTTGAATAGACGCTACCGCTTTTTCGAGGTCGACAATCACGCCTTTGCGGGAACCACGCGATTCGGCAACTCCATGTCCACGGTAGCGGAGGCCGGAGTCGGTGATCTCTGCCACCAACACGCGAGTCTTGGCGCTGCCCACGTCAATGGCCGTCAGAAAATTGTGATACTGATTCGCCATGCCTATGGATGATCCTCTCCCTTGGCAATCGCTGGACTGGGTTTGTTTCCTGGTTTCGTCACCGCCGTTCCCGGCGCGGCTAATGGGGTTACAGTGGGGGAAGAATCAGGCTTTGAAGTGTTTTTATTTTGAGCAAGCGCAGGGCCTGGTTTCGGCGATGCTTTCGCCGCGACTTTGCGGTAATTCTTTTTGACACTCTTCTTGCCGGCCGCGATTTTTGCGGGAGGCTTTGCAGAATCAGTTAACACTGCGGCGGTTTTCGAGGCGGTGAACTGGTGCCTGATCAACGCGGCGGGCTTCATTCCCGCCGCCATGGCGGCTTTCACGGAGAGAATCGAAAGCGGTGTTTGTTTGGCCGTGCCTTGCAGATCGGGATTTACGATGATCTGGCGGTCATAACGCAAGTCCACGGATTCCAGTTTGTCGAACTGCTGGCGCCACTCGCGCACATGGCTCACATAAATTTTGTAGCGCTCAAGGTAATTGGACGAGCCCAGATGCACCAGCACTTCCCCCTGAGGGTCACTCGGCAGCACCTTCACGTCCTCAGCGTCGGACAAGTCCACCTCGCTTAATTCCTGCGAATAGTGCGCACCGCCGGCGTCCAGTTGGCTGACGAGGTCGTTGTAGATTTTCATGCGCGCGGCACGAGTGGATGCGGGTTCGCCCGGATTCATCCCCAGGATCACAGGAAATGAATACTTTTTCTTGCCTGCGGAGGGCAATTCCATGAGCGTGCCGACCGAATCGATCAGCAAGATTTTCGAGCCAACGCGAGCGAAGGCGACGGGCGTACGCTCGTGGATTTCGATCCTGAGGCGATTGGGCACGAACCGCATAACGCTGGCTGATTCCACCCATGGGATTTTTTCCAGAGCCTGTTTCCGCGCGGATAATGGCACGAAGAAGATGTTGCGGCCAATGTCGCCGCCCATGACCTCCATAATCTGGAAGCGGGTCACGTTCTGCAGGCCGGCAATCTCGATCTCATCGCTGGAATCGATGCGGAAACGCCAGGAGTGTTCGCCGTAGTGGTAGAGCGCGGCGACCGCCGCGCTACCGGAAAAGAAGACAATCAAGGCGAGGACGCCCCAAGTCAGACCAGTTGCAGCTTTTTTCGGCAGAGAACCGCGGCGAACCGAGACGCGCTTTTGTCCGCGCAGGAAGGGCGATTCCTGTTCCACGTCCAAGTCGAGCATGCGCGCGTCGTCGAGGGTGTCGTCAGGCGCGGGACGCGCAGGTTCGTGGGCCGTTGGATACAACTCTTCCTGCGAGATGGTGGAACTGCCTTTTCGCGCCATCAACCAGGTCAGTTGTCGTCAGGGAATCGCTGAGCGGAAATAACTATAACCGCTTTTTTGGAATTGAGATAGATGAAAGTTGGTGCATGGTGTGAAAAAAAGTGCTGATTCAATTTCTAGGCTGACCGGATTGGAAAAGTCTCAATTCCGTTGTACTATTGCGGCCCTGATCTTCCCATATCGTGCTCCTTGAGGAGCAGTGAATGAGATTTCCCACCAGTTCGATTTAGCGACGCACGAGCGTCCGAAGACGCTCGCGCCTACATTAGCTGGCTTTGGCTGGCCTGTAGAACCATGCCAGTGCTTCCGGGCCACGGCCTTTGAGCTTGGTACGCAGCAGCGATAGAAATACCATGGACAGGAAAATGGTGAGCAATCCATAGGAAGCGGTGCGAATGTCGACGGCGTGCTTCGGCAGGATTGAGAGGCGTCCGTAAACGAATTCAATGTGTACCCAGTACACCAGTAGTGAAGTCTGCCCAAGTTGTATGAGGGGGCTGAAGCCCCGCTGTCCCGCTCCCCAGCGGCACCAGATATAAGCCGCACACAGAATCACGAGCAGCAAACCAATCCGAATCAAAAAGAAATTCGGACTGGTGTGCCAGAAATCATAAGTTGCATAAAAGGTATGCGGACGCGCGTCCATCCACCGTGCCAGGTAAATCAGCGCGACCCCAGCCGCGCCCGCCAGTAGAAACGTCCAAGCGCCCTGTTTCCGCGCCCCATCGCTCAATAACCAAAATCCGATTGCGAGTCCCATGAACGCAAAAGCTGCCCAGGGGAAAATTGGGAACAGCCAAGCTTGGGGCTCGCCCAGGTTGTGTACGCCATCAATGTAAGACTCGATTGGCCAAGGCAGCCAGTGCGGACGCCAGCTCGTCCACAGCAAGGGAGTGAGGTGCGAAATACCCATGGCAACGCCCGATGCGCTAAGGGCCAGGGCTACGCGCGTGGGCGACAGGCGCAAGACCATCCAGCACAGCAGGCCCATCAACATCATAGAAAGGCCGATCATGTTGAGAATGTCGACGCGCAACAAATCACTCCACGGCGCCCAGCCCCAGGCAATTACAAATTCCTGTAGACGAAATAAGAGGCCGAGGCCGAAGATTTCCGCACCCCGGCGAATGGTAGTGCGCGCAATCTGTCCGGCTGGCGTGCCTTTCTGGCGCATCTTGTCGGTCACAAGCGCGAAGGAAATTCCCGCCAAAAAAAGAAACAGCGGCGCGGGCAGAGTTCCGCCCAACTGCGACCACATAAAAAAAGTACTCTTACGGGCGCTGCCGCTTAGCCATGAATCGTAGCAATGCGTCTGGAACATCAGCACGCAGGCCAAACCGCGCATCCAGTCGATATATGAAAGCCGAGATGAAGCGGGAGTCAGCATTGGTGCCAACCTGCGAGGGCACCGAGCAGTATACAAAAAAGGTCTTTGCGGGATTAGGAACTTTCGGGCGGGAAGGTTAGTCCTTCAGCGGCACAATGGTTTGATCGCCGCGGCAGAAGGTCGCTACGTGCTGAAATCCGCCATTAGGCTGTCTCAGCAGCATGACTGGACCGTAGCAGAATACAGCGTGACCGCTTTCCGCCATGTACCAGGTGCCGCCCTGGCGGGCGTGCTGTGTCACCGTATGATCGGCAGGTGCCGGCAGAGGCGCGGCAAACCGCGAGCCCGGCAGAGACAATGCCAGGAATAATGTTGCCAGAATTTTCATCCTACCTCACCTGGGTACTGCTATCAGATCGTGTTTGCGATCCTGCGTCCGTCAACAATATCCGCGATTCCCAAAGGAGGCTTTGGCGGAAGCGACTTCCGCACTTTGCCTGCAACATGGCTGTGCTGCGAGCTTCCGGTCGGCGTTTCCTGGGTCATGGGAGCCTGCGTCATGGGAGCCTGCGTCATCGGAGTTTGGGTCATCGGCGCCTGAGCCGCAGGAGCCTGGGTCGAAGGCTCCTGGGTTTGGGAACCCGTTCCGGCGTTCTGCTGCGGGTGCTGGTCTTGGAAAATCTTGACTTTCAAATGGCTCAGTTCTGTGCTGTCGCCGAGCAGTGAAGTGATCAGCGATCGCTGCGCTGTAATTGTCTTATCCTGTTCAACTGCCAGCAGGCACATCAAGCCGTAGGAAACCAGGAATAGCACGATCAGAGTGGGAAGCAGCGAATGTTTGCTTTTCGTTTTAGCTGCTGGCTGCGGAAGCTGGACGACGGCATCTTGCGTCGAGTCGATCACTGTACACCCCGATCTGCGCCTCCTGTAGAGGCGACGTTAGGGAAAAGCAGCTTAAACGCCATCGCGGCCCGGTTTTCCAACTTGATATAAAACCGATACTTAGCTGCAATTCGTTAATCCACGCGGAATCCCATGGGTGCAAGCCGGTGCACATTATAGGTAACCGGAATGGGTTACGAGGGTGCTTTGCACGCAAAGTTCGATGGGGATTTGCCTCTAGGGGATGCTTTGCATCGACCCTAGCCAACATGTGAAATTCCTGGCACAAGGTTACGTGCCGAGCAGTAGGGGGGCAGACTGGCGCTGGAGATGCAACTAAAAGGACCGAAATCAGGCTTTGGTTTGGGAATCTGGTGCCTGCGGTCCCTTCGCTTCTAGCAGCCGATGGATTTCTTCTACCAGCGCCATCAGCTTTTGAGGGTCCTGTTCTTTCGCGGCCTGGGCGCAAAGTTCCAACCAGTCTTCTTGTTTTCCATCGCTCCGCATGGTATTACCCCACTCTGTCAGAAGACTGTATATCACATCTGGTTTAACAAGTCTGTTAGGTTGCGGACATTTCGGGAAGGCAGATTTTCACAGCTTTTGCACCTCAGAGCGGTTTCACTCGGTTGCGACATTCTTGCAACAACTCAAGGAGTCCGCTGATCACTTGGAAGCTCGCACTCGGATAACTCCATCTCCGCTTGGGCATCCTCGCTGATTACGTGGTCGGAGGTTAGGCCACAGCGAATGCAAAACCACTCCTGAAGCTCAGGATTCCAGCGGATTTCCCCATGTCGCATTAACTTAGCTATACCACGAAAGTCAACTCGATGTCCGTCCGCCGGATTGCATACAGGTTTTCAGGAAATGTTCGCTGCAGTACAGACGAAATCAGGACACTTTCTTTACATTGGCGGTCGCCATCCTGAAGGGGAAGAGAACGAATGACTCAGACAGACAGCGACCGGATCATGGAATTGTGCCGCCTCATCTGTGAGGAGCATAATCCCAGCAAGTTTCAGAAACTGGTTACGGAGCTTAACCAACTTCTGGTGCGGAAGGAACAAAACCTGTCTAACCCTCCGGGCCAGATGGATGCCGCTTTATGATCCGTGTTCCCTACAGCTCACCAATGTCCGGTCGTTAGAAAGTCGTGAATCGAGGCAGCGGCGCGACGGCCAGCGCGCTGTCTCAATCGTATTTACGGCTTCCGGTCGTCCGTCGAGGGAAGTGCGCGGTTGGTAAGCAGGTAGTTCCCGCCGTTCTCCGCTATCACGTGCAGGTTGGACTTAGCGACCAATTGCTCAAGATGTGGCATATCAGTGCCGTACGCCAGCAGGTAATAACGAGCATCCGCCCTCCACAACGACACGAACCGGTTGTCGTCGATGAACACATCGGGCGCGCCGGGGGCGTAGGAGCCATATTCCAAATTGTTCATGCGACCATTCAGCAGCAGCGCCGTACGATTGGTGTAAAAGAAAACCGATGAAAAAGCATAATAAGCATCCGCTTCGATAAGCTGGCCGGGCGGGCTCTGCTCCAGTCGTTCGGCCAGCGGGTAGGAGCCAAGATAGGAATCAAATCGGATCAGCGCAATCCGAGTGGCCTGAAAAAATACAATCATGCCGGCGGCTATGACCAGAACCGTTCGGCGCGCATTGTTCTTCGAAGATGCCAAGGCAATTGCGGTCCCTCCGAAAGCAACAGCCGCAAGCCCCAGAGGCAATTTCAAGTAGGCGAACGCATCGAGCGTCAGGTCCCAGATATGGCCGAGGGAATGAGTATAGAGTTCCGGATGTTGAGTCAATGCCTGAGAAATGTCGCCGGGCGCAGGAACATGCCAGACGAGCAGGAGCAGGGTGAAAAGCACCGCAGACAAAATCGCACACACAGTCAGCAGCGCGTATGTACCGGTGCGCACCCAACGGCTGTTGCTGGCAAGAACGGATCCCACCAGCAATGCTAGCGCCGGATAGATAGGCATCGAATAATATTCCTGCGTAGTGGAGAAGGTGAAAAACAACATCACTACCCCAATCCAGCATAGGACCATCAACCTGGTCCTGGCAGCTCGTGAGGTTGTCTTGTAATCGAGCGTGGGCGCGGCCAGCAGGTAAAACGACCAGGGAAAAATCCAGAGCAAATTCAGAGCCCAGAACCAAACTCTGGGGACAGTGTCATAGTCGCGTGGATACCTCATGCCCAAAAAACGCAGCAGGTGTTCGTTGAAAAAATAAAACCAGAAGAATCCGCGATATTCACCCGGCCCGCTGTGCAAGGAAAACGCAAAATAAGGCGGATTGCGCAAGGTTGCGAGCACGTACCACGGCACGGCAATCGCGAGGGCAACTGGAATCGCCAGCCCGAGATGCAGACGACGCCATGCCGCCAGAGAGAACAAACGCCGGGTGAGAGCCATGTACGCCAGCGCGGCGACTACGGGGAAGACCGATGCGATCAATCCTTTGAGCAGCAAACCCACGCCCAAGCAAAAACCCAGCGTGAACGACCAGCGCAGCGGATGCTGTTCATCTAGCTCAAGCAAACGCAGCCATGCCCAGATCGCTCCGGTGATGGCCAGGGTCAGGACGGCATCGGGAATCAGGACTCGGGTGAAAAGGAACAATCCCGCTGATGTGCTAAGGGCGAGGCCGGCGAAGAGTCCGGCCGTCTCGCCAAAGGCCCAGCGCCCGAAGCGATAAGTCACCCAGCACAAGAGCACTGCCGCCAGCGCATGCGGAAGCCGGGCAGCCCAGTCATGGACGCCAAAGATCTTGTACGCAACCGCCATCATCCAGTAATTGAGCGGGGCTTTTTCAAGATAGGCAACACCATCGAGGCGAGCGGTCACCCAGTCTCCCGATGCCAGCATGGTGCGAGCGGCCTGCGCCTGAACCGCGTCCACGTCGTCCATGAGGCGGGGTGGGGTGCCAATGCTGATAAGAAAAACGAGGGAAGCGACGGCGATGACGATCCAATCTGCCCGGGAAATGAGGCCGGCCAGATTACTCGAGCGATCTGCCGCCGTCACTGCCTGATCATCTACCACTTGGTTTAGTTCAGACAAAATCCTTCACCCATTCGAACTCGAAGTGAAATTCATCTTTCTTTTTGTATGCAAGCGATCAAAGGCAAAGAGCTAATCCGATGACGAGGCTCGTGGTTGCGCATTGGCAACATGGAATACAGTTTACTTTGTTTGGAAGATCCTCTTGGTTTGAAGGGTAAGGGACCGGGTACGGAATGAAGTGAGCTTTGAAGGATGAAAGAGCAAACGCTTCCGACTTTTCGCCAAACTAATGATTCGACGACAGCACGAAAAATAGCAGAACAGACAACGCAATTGCGGCGATGCTATGGCCGCGAACCGTGCGATAACTTGCCGCCCAGGGGAACATCAAGACATCAAAAACCGGCATGAACTTATCTGGCCAAAACAGGCCAGCAAGACCGAAAGCCAGCGAAAGCTGGATGATTACAGAAAGAACCAAGTGGTGCGCCGAACCATTGAGGTAAGCAATGATCACGTTTCCCTCTATGTTTTTGGATAGGTGAGTCTAGCACCGGCAATTCTCGGCAGCAAGATTTCCTTCGGGCAGTGTTCTTTCGATTTAGCCCAGTACAGGGGGGTCCGAAATAGAAGGAAATCGAGAGCATTTCTCCTGCTTTTCGGGTTGAAAATACGCTATCGACGGCGCCACGGTTCCGGGACTACAATATCCACAGTCGCATCCTAGCATCAGAGATGCGGACGGGCTCTATCCGCGAAGGCGGAGGGGCACTGGAGGAAATTGTGAGCGTCACCTCAATTGGCGAATCTCGCCGTAAAGTCACTGTAGCTTCCCTTCGAGAGAGAAAACTTCAACAGCAACCAATCACCTGCCTGACTGCCTATGATTACGCGAGCGCGCGACTGGTAGACGAGGCTGCCATCGACATTGTTCTGGTCGGCGACTCGCTGGCCATGACGATGCTGGGTTATCCGGACACGCTTTCAGTTACAGTCGACGAAATGCTTCATCACACTCGGGCAGTGCGGCGGGGAGTGAAACACGCACTGCTGGTGGCCGATATGCCTTACGGTTCCTACCACGTGGGCGCGGACGATGCCGTGCGCAACGCGGCCCGCTTTATGAAAGAAGCTGGCGCGGAAGTGGTGAAGATCGAAGGCGGCGAAAAACGGGCGGATGTCATTCGTCGCGTGATCGACGCGGAGATTCCCGTCGCCGGACACATCGGGCTGACTCCGCAGTCGGTAAACGTCATGGGCGGCTACAAGGTTCAGGGCAAGTCGCTGTCCGCAGTCGAACAACTCATGCGCGATGCGGTGGCGCTGGATCGCGCGGACGTAGCTTTCCTGGTGCTCGAAGGCATTCCGCGGGAGGTCGCTGCTCTCATCACCGCCGAGATCGAGACTCCCACTGTCGGCATCGGCGCGGGTCCAGATTGTGACGGCCAAGTGCTCGTCTTCCATGACATCCTGAACCTGACCTTTGCTCCGTCGGCTAAATTTGTTCGCCGCTACGGGGACGCCCGCAAGCTTATCAGCGATGCCGTTTCGTCTTTTCGTGATGACGTGCTATCGCATCAGTATCCGTCGGATAGTGAGTCTTATCATTTATCGAAAGAAACGCAGCAGGCGCTGGAAACCGTGCTGGCACGCAAGCGCGAGATGCGCCGATAAAACTGCGGCTACATGAATTACCTGGTCAATCGGGCATTCACATTGAGGTCCGTCGACGTCAATTGTCCTAAACGCACCCGGCAATTTTCCCCTTCAACAGCCAGCGCGGCACGTAAACCTGTACCCAATGCCAGTTGACAAATGAACCATCGTCGAGCCTCTTCTGGATTTTCGTAAACTTTCAGTTGCAAGTTCAAGTTAAAGCTGTCCGTCCCGTGGGCCGGCAGAACTCCAAAGCTGCTTAGCGACATCGACAGGCCTTCCCCGTGCGCCTTGATGTAAGCCTCTTTTCCCGTCCAACACGTGAAGAACGCTGGAATTTGTTCGGCAGTTGGTTGAGAGCGCAGCCATTCTACCTCTGGGCGCGAAAAGAAACGCTCGGCCAGTTCCAGCGCATTTGTATCCATGCGAATTCGTTCTACATCAATGCCCACCTGCCGGAGCCGCGTGATGGCAATGACGGCCGCCCCGGCAGTGTGCGACAAGTTGAAGCGAAAATCGTCATGAACCTGACGTGTCGCGGCTAGTTCAGGCTTGCCATTCGTGGTGGTACGAAAATGAACGTCGCGTGCTGCAATGCGCAGATAACGGGCAAGTACCTGCCGGAGCATGGCTCTGCTGATAACAAACTGATTGCGAGGCGCCGGGAATTTAAATCGCGCCGCCCGCTCCTGCTCTTCCTGGTTAAGTAGCGCAAGCAACGACGCGGCTTGTTTTTCCCAGACTGGAAGGTCGACAAACCATACGTGGACTTCGGCCTGCGGCAACATGCCATCCAGGTGAGGCAAGAGTTCGGTTTCCACGTCGAGCTTCCCCCAATGTGACTTCCCGTGTGTTTACTGCCCACTGCGGGAGCCTACAGGCTTGAATACCATGCTGCGCGTGTAGCTGCAAACTGGACTTCTTAAAGATGGCGGTTTTTGGGCGTTCTGTATTATCATCGCTTCACCCAGCCGCGGAAACACGCAGTCCATTTCTACTTGAAAATGTATAAGGCCGTCGCCGTCAGGTTTCATGACCATGAAAAACGTGTATGAAGTTCTGCGTTCTAAAGAGATCGATCTCGAACGTTTGCGTAACGAAGTCGATGCGCTTCGGATTGTTGCCCCGCTGCTTGCCGACCGGACAGCTGAACCGGTCGAGGTCGAACGCAAGCCCCGCCCTGATCTGGTATGGTCGCCCGCGCTGGAGAAGAACAAGTGGCCGCTGAACATAGGCCAGCCGGGACCCACCTACTCGGACTCATAAATTCGCAAACTAACGGTTGAGGATTGCCGTAAGGACACGTCATCACCGTTGTGTTCAGCCGGCCCACTCGTTGCAACGGTTTGCACCTTCAGCCCTGCGACCCATCTTTCCTAACAGAATAAGTCTTGTTCCATCAATCAACTAGCCAATCTTTGTGCTGGCATCTGGATTGCCCTGCACAACCCAGTTACCTGAGCTTGGTGTCTATATCAAATCACCATGCTCCTGGGATCGGACATGATAGTGCGCAGGTTGTGCTCGTTTCTTGTCGTGGTTCTAACCTCCGCCAACTGTCTGGCCACGGCCATGGGGCCGGAGAGGCGACTGCCTGCTGTACCACTAGCCGCCCGCGAAGGTCGAATATGGGGTTCGGCGCTACGCGACTCCAGTTTTGCCGCCATGTTGCATGCGAACTCCGGCATAACTTGCGAGGCTTCGGAACCTCCCGAACCTTTGGCGACGCCGAACCCATTACTCAGCATTATTGATCCGGATACCAGGGTGAGCGTAAGTTTCATCATCGGCACCGACGGGCGCGTGCACTCTCCGCTAATCCTTGAAAGCGCAGGCCCAGCCGAGGATCGCACCATTCTGGATACGGTTCGCTCCTGGCGATACCGCCCAGGAATGTGCAATGGCGCGGCTACTGACAGCGAAGCGAAGGTCGAGTTTTCAACTCACTAAGCTTTTCTTTTCGACCAGCCGCTTTTCGACTAGAATGAGCGCTGGCTACCCATCCCTATGGATCACGAAAAACCAGCCGGACCCGTTCGGAATTCGCCTGTCTCCGGATCGGAGGGGCAGCCTACCCGTGATCCGTCGATCGACGAGTTCTTCCGGCGAGTGACGCAAGACGTGCATCAGCCAAAGCCTGGTAATGAATCGATTGCGGCTGCGCTGCGAGCAGTTCAACGGCTGACTTCACAGGTAGACACGGATGCCAGCGTCGCAGCCGAAGCGGCTGAAACCCGTGCTTGCCTCGCGTGCGGCAGTCAAAACCCGCTGGAGAACCGGTTCTGCGCGATCTGTGGCGTTCCTCAGCAGGATGCCCCACCCTTTTCACCGGAAGCTCCAACTGCAGCGAAGCTAAAGCCGGCTGCCCCAGCGTCGGGGCAACATCATTATCACCACCATTATCATCATCACTATTTCTCCTCGCCTGATGGAGGCAGTGCATTGGCCGGCTCGGAGCAGCGTCCTACCAGTGCTCCCATTGCGCGCGACGCGCGGGCCCGGACGCCGTTGGCTGGAGCTTCGGTGAGCCGGAGCGAAGCTGCCGTCCGAAAGCTGACGCAGGATTGGGCCCTGGCTTGCAACAACAAACAACTTGACGATCTGGTGGATCTCTACGGAGCTGATGCAGTTGTGCTGCGTCCGAATGTGCCTCCGATTCGTGGCACGGCGGCAATTCGCGAGTTCTTTTTCAGTGTGCTCGATGCCGGACTGGGCGAGGTCGAGATGGATACGATGCGGGTCGAGATATTCGGAGACGTCGCCTACGAAGCCGGCCGTTGCCAGATGCTGGTGCCGTTCACGATGGGAAAACGCCGCGAAGAGCGTGGCAAGTATCTGCTGACCCTGGCGCGACAGGCGGGCGATTGGAAGATCCTCGCCGATTGCTGGTCCAGCGATTTGAGTTTAGCGGTAAACGTGGATGCGACGCCGCCCAAGTCGAATATTCAGGTGCCCCAAAATCCTGCGTTGAAACCGCCTCGCAAAGTATGAGCTACCGCTGCTGCGAATCTCTAACGTCTGGAGCGATCAGACAAGCGCCGTCTTTGCCAATCAGGGTGTTACAATCTTCCAAACAAAGATCAGGAGAAAATTAATGTCCGCACCTAGCCGTCGTCCGGAAATCCGCCGGCGCCGCACCCGCAAAGAAAAAATTCTTAAGCTGCGCAAAAGCCTCGCCGCGGCTTCATCCGAAACCGACCGTGCACGTTTCCGCACGAAATTGCACCGCCAGGGTTTGGTTTCGCCCGGAACACCGCTGTTGAAGGCGGAATAGCTTTTCGCGGCAACTACACAGCTTTCACTAATTGCCGCTCTGTTTGCCGCTTTCCCGCGACAGCTTCGTAAACTGCAAGAGTTTGCCGTGCGGATGCATCCCAGGAAAATTTCTTCACTTGTTCGTCCCCGCGCTGTTTATATTTGTCGCGAACCGTCTGATCCAGCAGCACGCGCAGCAGAGCGCGCATGATCTCGAAGACATTTTCCGGGTTCACTAATACCGCGGCGTTGCCCACCACTTCCGGCAGAGACGAAGTATTGGAAGTGACTACCGGCGTGCCATGCGCCATGGCCTCCAGCGGAGGCAGGCCGAAACCCTCGTAAAGGGAAGGAAAGACAAAGATCTTGGCGGCATCGTAGAACACTCGCAGCATTTCAATGGGAACGAATCCCATGAAGCGCACGTCGTTCTGAACGCCGCTGCGGATGACGGTGCGGCGCAAGTCGGGATGCTTCGAAAGTTCGTCGCCGATGATGATTAGTTTGAGGTCGGGAAACCGGCCGTCCTTTTCCAGTTCCGCCTTCAGTGCCGAAAATGCCTCGATAATGCGCACCAGATTCTTATGCGGACTGATGCGGCCCGCATACAGCAGAAAGGGATAAGTCACCAGATAACGTTCGGCAAGCACTTGCCGCTCGGCGTCTGACGCGTGGCCGCGCAGAAAGCGCTCATCGATGGCGTTGTACACAACCTCAATGCGGGAGCCCGGGATGCCGAACAATTTTTCGATGTCGCTCTTGGTGTACTTCGAAACTGCTAAAATTCTTGCCGCGCCTTTTAGTACGCGACGCGTGAGATGAAAATGCAGCGATCGTCGGAGGCTGGAACGGTCATGAGCGCGATACATATGCTCCAGAACGTCGTGTACGGTCATCACGTACGGGCAAGGTAAACTGCGGGGCATCCAGAATAGATAGGGAATATGCACCAGATCACAACTCAATCTTTTGAGAATGGTGCGACATTCCATGTAGCCTTTCGCGGTGCTACCGTCGTCCAACAAAGGGATGGGCTGAAAATTGGGCGGTAGCGGGCCGATCTCCGCCACCTTCTGCGGCGAACCGATAAGAAAGTATTCGCTTGAGTGATCGAGTCGGCCCAGCGCCCTGATTACATTGCGCGTGTAGGTGCCGACGCCAAACTCGGTCATACGCCGGATATCAATGGCGACTTTCAAGGGTTCTGTCCGCGTTGATCTGCGAAAATCTGTGGCGAGGAACTTCTCAAGCTCTTACTTCTGCCTTGGCTCTACGCTCCGGATATAGCGGGAAAGTATCCGCCATTTCGAGCACGCTCTTACGGATCTTTCCCAGTACCGTGTTGTCGGTTCGATTGTGCAGCGCCTCGGAGATCCACCGGCCAATTTGCCGCATTTCAGTGTCTTTCATGCCACGCGTGGTGAGCGCTGGGGTGCCAATGCGAATGCCGCTCGGTTTCATTGGTGGATTGGTATCGAAAGGAATGGCATTCTTGTTTACGGTGATGCCCGCTTGATCCAGCGCTTTTTCCGCTTCGCTGCCCAGCATGCCTTTGGCAAACACATCGACCAGCATGAGGTGCGTGTCAGTTCCACCGGAAATTATGCGGAAGCCTTCCGCTGCCAACGTTTCAGCCAGGACTTTCGCGTTCGCCACAACCTGCCGGGCATAGTCGCGGAAGTCTGGCTGCATAGCTTCGCGGAAACACACCGCTTTCGCAGCGATAATGTGCACCAGCGGACCGCCCTGCATGCCGGGGAAAACAACTTTGTCGATGGCAGCAGCGAATTCCTGCTTACACAAAATCATTCCTGCTCGCGGGCCTCGCAGCGTTTTATGGGTGGTTGAAGTCACAATTTGCGCGTGCGGAACTGGCGACGGATGCACGCCGCCTGCAACTAGCCCGGCAAAGTGAGCCATGTCCACGAGGTAAAGCGCGCCAACTTTATCGGCGATTTGCCGCATGCGGGCGAAATCAATAATTCGCGGATACGCGCTACCACCGCCGATAATCATCTTGGGCCGCTCTTTTTCCGCAAGCTTTTCCAAGTCGTCGTAATCGATAGTCTCTGTTTCCTTGGTCACCCCGTAAGGAACGATACGATAAGTTTTTCCGGAAAAGTTGAGGTGGTGTCCGTGGGTGAGATGGCCGCCATGCGCCAGGTTCAGGCCGAGAATGGTCTCGCCGGGCTGCAGCACCGCGGAGTAAGCCTCCATGTTGGCTTGCGATCCGGCGTGGGGCTGGACGTTGGCGTGTTCCGCTCCGAACAGTTGCTTGGCGCGATCGCGCGCCAGGTTCTCGACGACATCCGCGAACTCGCAGCCTCCGTAATAGCGCTTACCCGGATACCCCTCTGCGTATTTATTGGTAAACACCGAGCCCATAGCTTCGAGCACAGCCTCGCTGACAAAGTTTTCCGAGGCGATCAGTTCCAATCCTTCATGCTGGCGGCGAACTTCATTGTCGATGGCTGCGCCTATATCGGGATCGGCTTCGTAGAGTGGGCGCGACATGTTGTCATTTTTCATTTCAGTATCCGAGTTCCTGGTGTTCTAGTGTTCGGTTGCTGGTAAACGTCCGGGCGGTGAAGCTCCATACAGTTCTGCGGTTTTTTCAGAGGCTCGAATCCGAGCTGCGCGTACAACCCATGGGCATCTCGGGTGATCAAACTCCAGCGCCTTAATCCCTGCAAACGGGGATGCTGCATGATACATTCCATCAGCCATTTGCCCAAACCTTGGCTGCGAAACGATTCGAGCACGAACACGTCGCCGATGTAAGCATAGGTGGCATAGTCGGAGATCACGCGTGCGAATCCGACTTGCTTGCCCTGCGAATACAGTCCGAAACACAGTGAGTTCTCGATGGAACGAGCGACAACCTCGCGCGGGATATCCTTGGCCCAATAGCTGTTGGTCAGAAACCCGTGGACCAAGTCCAATTCAATCAGCGCCGGATCGGTGCTGACGGTGAACTCGCCTCTCTGGAGCTCACGCACCTCGGATTGAAGACTCTCTGTAGCAGCCATACGTTAATCAACCGTCACCGTTATTCTAAACAAGCAGTTAAGGATTGGCACCTCGGAAGAGCCTGTAAGTCTGTGAGAGCGAAACCCACAAACCGGGAGACCCAAAGCACAGTGCAAAATCCTGCGTCAGTGCAAACTCTTTCATCTTGACAGAAGGCGCTTGCAGCGACAGTCTGATGTCATTCTTCGCCCGCCAGCACTCTCCTGGCAGCTGCGGGAGGTAGTTATGCGGTACTTCGGTCTTCTCCTGGTGAGTCTGCTCCTCATCGGATGCGGGACTCCTGGATCATCCCATAACGATCCGCTCAGAGTGTTCATATCTACTCCACCCT
>Ga0207022_10045_pt1 | contig 33658 bp, 36 predicted proteins | sample Alteio_BWMinCont_46_FD_153307 | JGI IMG/M metagenome (GOLD analysis project Ga0207022, IMG submission 153307) | Enriched cells from forest soil in Barre Woods Harvard Forest LTER site, Petersham, Massachusetts, United States -... | ecosystem: Environmental > Terrestrial > Soil > Temperate forest >... | reverse complement strand
TCGTATGGAAGGTTAAGTATCACGCCATCTTTTTGATCTAGAACGGGGCAGAGTCCCAGCAAAAAGCATCCAATACGCTGAGGCGCGCTGTAGAGAAGATATTGCTCCAATTGCTGTTCATGGCGGCGTTGATCCTGCGCCATATAACTTACCATGTTGTACAGCAACTGATTATTCACGCCTAACTGCTCTTGCAATAGAGAAAGCGGCATACTCAGTATATGCGCATCTTCCACCACCTGCGCGCTGCTCGTATAGTGTCGCTGATTAAAAATAGAGTTCTCCCCCGTGATGCCGTTTTTTGTGAGCATTGCCAGGATAACCTCTTCGCCTTCTTCCGTAGTATGGAATAATTTCAGCCAGCCGGTGCAAATTACATAGAAGAAACCTGCCTGTTCACCTTCCATGTAAACAAGCTGCCCCTTCTTATAGGATTTTACATGAGTGGCATCGGCGAAACGCGCCACATCAACAGCGGGGAGGTTATCGAATAAAGGGATTTTTTTAAAAAAAGCGGGCGATGTGCAATGCTTTGGATCGACCTCCCGTTCTTTGATTACCGGCATAAGCACACATACCTTTTGATAAAATTTTGCGCACTATACAGTCTGCTGTGGCTTCATTATTTGACTTAAGTCAAAAACCCATTTTCTTTTTGCTCTTTGATGCAAATCAAAGCGGGCGCGCTTGATTCGTGCAATTAGTCCCTAACTAGGTAAATTCTTCCCATGCTAGAGCAAAAGAAGAAATTACGCAACCAACCATTAATTATGGAGACTGTTATGCAATTAGTCGCTCAAATCAAGGATTTTCCGGGCATTCTTCCTGCGGCAACGCTACGCTCAAAATTTGGAGATGCCGATTATCTGGCCATCATGTGCCACGAAATCGGTACGCCGCTCAATTCCATCATTGGCCTTTCTCATATTCTTTCCGATATGGAGTGCAGTCCACAAAGAAAAACGGAATGTGCCGAAATGCTGCGCGACAGTTCCCATATGCTGATGGACTTGATGAAAAACATGCTCGACTCTTCCAAGATCGACGCGGATATGCTCGAAATAGAGGATATAGATTTCGACTTGGTTGCGCTTGTGCAGGAAGCGGTGCATATCATCGCGGTCAAGGCAGCGGCGAAAGGCCTGCATTTGCATGTGCATATTACCAATGGACTTCCCCCGCAATGGATTGGTGATCCGTTGCGCATACGCCAGATTCTGCTGAACCTCTTAAGCAATGCCGTAAAGTTCACGGAAAAAGGGCAGGTTTCACTCTACGTGAATGCAAAACTCGATAGACATGGGAACGATCAGCTATGCATCACGGTAGCGGATACCGGCATTGGCATGAGCGAAACTGAGCTTAAAAAGATTTTCGGCAAATATAAACAGGCCAATGCCAGCGTTAGCCGGAATTATGGCGGCACGGGCTTAGGACTATCCATAAGCCAGGAACTTGCCCGCCTGATGCACGGTAATATCGTCGTAAAAAGCTGGCCGGGCATGGGTTCCCATTTTATCCTAACCTTGCCATTACAGAAAGCCATTGTACTATTGGCAGCAGCGTAAAGGACTTGCCGATAACTGATCCAAAAAATAGGAGCTTTTATGTCAGAACAGAAAAAAGATAAACCGGTTAAAAACGAACCTTCCACGAAAATGTTAGTGGAAAAGGGATTGTTTCCTTTGGCCGAAGGCCATAGCCAGGACGCCGACCGCCATCATAAAATCAAGCATCCCATATCGGGAAAATAATTTTCTGTGAATGGATACTTGCTACACGGGAGGAAATTAAAGATATGATCCACTGCCGCCAGAGTAGGAAAGTATGGAGATATACCTCTTGCATTATGCTTACAGTGTCCTTGATGAGCACTTCCGATTTGAATGCTTTTGCGGAGACAATTACTAATGCAGGCACAAACATTACGACAGGAAGAACGGCTGATAGTTATGTTGAAGGCAGATATGGCTATGTGACCCTTTCCGGCACTGTTTCTGAAATTCTCGATGGTGACCAGTTTGAACTGGACTATGGAAATGGCGTGACTCAGGTCGATTACGATGATGCGCTGCATGATCTGTTTCAAAAAAATGGCCATAAGATAAAGACCGGCGATAAAGTAACCGTCACCGGTAAGATAGATAATAGTTGGTTTACCAAGCATGAAATTCTTGTCTCATCTATCATTCACATTAGCGATGATTATATTATTCTCTATAAACGCCCTTCAGCAGAAGCACCTGCTATTGCCGGAGCGCCGCTCTTTCTTGATGGCCAGGTTGCCCTGACTGGTATAGTGAGCGGAGTCGCGTATGATGGCAGCCTCACACTGCACTACGAGGGGGGTACAATTCAAGTGGATGCTTCCGGTATTAAGATTCCGGACAATAACCGCATTGTCAGTGGCGATGTGGTGACGGTCTATGGAAAAATCGACAATTCCTTTTTTGAAAGCCGCGCCATTACTGCGGGGAAAATTGAAAAAATAGGGCTATACAGCCGGGAATCGCCTAAAAGTCACTGATTTTTCTGGGTGAATTTCATCAAAGCCATCTTCAATCTTCGCCCTTAAGCTGATGTGATTGAAAGAATAACACCCCATCACTCCCAATAACATCAGTTTCGCTCCCCGAATGCTCCCCCGTAGCTATCGAGCGCAGAAGACATAAAATGCTATCTGCCTCTGTCCTATGAGAAAAACGGATATGATGTTACGGCTGACCCGAACCTTACGAATGCGCCGCTCTACCAACTGAGCTACAACGGCATGAGGAGAATACGGTGGAGGGACTTTTTAGCCACAATAGCCTCAAAGCACAAGGGAAAAGCGGGGGCGGGGATAAAGAGAATAATTCGTCATCGCATATTGCCCGCCGCCGGAATTGTGCTAGGGTATAAATCCTGTGAGCCGCGTTAGCGGCGGCACAGGATCATAGGAGATCCGTAAAGACGATCCTGCGCAATCGCTTCGCGCTTCGCAGGATTTATAGGAGAATCATCGTGCGCTGGCTGGACATACAGGAAATCGCCATACGTCTGGAGGAAATGTATCCTGATGCGGATAACGTCAACCTGCGCTTCACCGATTTGCGCACATGGGTGACGTCGCTGCCCGAATTCCACGACGCCCCCGACGGCTGCAACGAAAAAATCCTCGAAGCCATCCAGATGGCGTGGATCGATGAGCGATCCTAATCCCCGCATAAACGTAGCGCATTGCGGGGTCCGGTTATGATTGCGCCGGACCCCGCAAAAGCTTGTCCCCGCGCAGGCGGGGATGTGGGGATAATCATCCGACATCTGACATCTAGCGATGTGTTACAAACACATCGGCTCGCGGCCTCGCTCTCCCGCCAGTGCCGCATGGGCGACTGCATCCTGCTGCGCGGCGATCTCGGCTCCGGCAAAACCACCTTCGCCCGTGGCTTTATCCAGGCATTGAACCCGGCGCATGACGAGGTAGTCAGCCCGACCTTTACGCTCGTGCAGACTTATCCGGCGGGCGACAAAGCGGTCTGGCATTTCGACCTCTATCGCCTGAAAAATCCCGAAGAAATCACGGAAATCGGGCTGGACGAAGCCCTGCACAGCGGCATTACGCTCATCGAATGGCCGGAGCTGGTGCAAAGCCTGTTGCCTCGGGACGCGCTTGACGTTACCATTGAAACAGGCAGCGATCCACATCAGCGGCGATTTACCTTCACCGGGTCGTCCGCCGCATGGCAGGCGCGGCTTGATAATGTAAAAGAGAATCTATGACTCACGCGGACAGGCTCGAACAGATCAGGGAATTCCTAAGCCGCAGCGGCTACAAGGATGCCGAGCTGCACCCGCTGCCGGGCGACGCTTCGTTTAGGCGCTACATCCGCATCCGCAAAGACGGGCAGACCGCCATGCTGATGGATGCGCCGCCGGAGAAGGAAAAAATCCGCCCCTACGTCGCCATTGCCGATTATTTGTGCCGGGCCGGCTACAGCGCGCCGCTGCTGCTGGCGCAGGATGTGCCGGGCGGGCTGCTGCTGCTGGAGGATCTGGGCGACGATTCCTTCACCTCGCTGCTGAAAGCGCGCGGTGGCATGGAACAGGAATTATATGCTGCCGCCATCGATGTATTGGCGCAGTGGCGCGGCGAAAAAACCATGTCGCTGCCTGCCTATAGCGAAGCGTTGCTAATGCAGGAAACCAGCCTGTTCGCCGATTGGTATCTGCCGCAGATACTGGGTCGGCAGGAAGCGGCGGCGCTTCGCCCTGAATATATGGCGTTGTGGCAAAGCATTCTGGCGCAGGCGCCGCTGGCCTCCGGTACCTGGGTGCACCGCGATTACCATGCCGATAATCTCATGTGGCTGCCGGATCGGGCGGGCGTCAAGCGCGTCGGGCTGCTTGATTTCCAGGACGGCGTCACCGGCGATGCGGCTTATGATGTCGTATCATTGCTTGAAGATGCGCGGCGCGATGTTTCCGCGCCACTGGCGGATGCCATGCTTGAGCGCTACATCGCCGCCGCCGGGGTGGACAAGGAGCAATTCATGACGGCCTACGCCGTGCTGGGCACGCAGCGCAACAGCAAGATCGTCGGCATTTTTTCGCGCCTCGCCGCGCGCGATGGCAAATTCGCCTATCTTCAATATTTGCCGCGCGTATGGCGTCATCTCGGGCGCGACCTTGCCCATCCGGCATTGGCGGACCTTAAGGCATGGATGGATACGCACGTTCCCGTAGGCCAGCGCGGCGTCATCGCCATCCGCCATACGTCGCAAGAACTGGCGCTCACGGCATGATGCCGGGAGCGATGGTGCTGGCGGCGGGATTGGGCACGCGGATGCGGCCGCTGACCGACCATGTGCCCAAGCCGCTGATAAAAGTTGCGGGCATTTCTCTGATCGACCGGACGCTGGACTGGCTTGCCGCTTCGGGCATAAGCGAGGCGGTGGTCAACAGCTATTACCAGGCGGAGTTGCTGGAAGCGCATTTAGCCAAGCGCGCTACGCCGAAGGTTCAAATATCGCGGGAAACAACGGTGCTCGAAACCGGCGGCGGCATCAGGCAGGCATTGCCGCTCTTGGGCACTGCGCCATTTTTCTCCGTCAACAGCGATGTGATCTGCATCGACGGCAAGATTCCGGCATTGCACCGGCTCTCGCAGGCGTGGGACGATACGGCGGATGCGCTGCTGCTGGTGCATCCGGTCGCCGCTGCCGTGGGCTATGACGGGCCGGGCGATTTTTTCCTGGACGCGGGCGGCACTTTACGCCGCCGCCTGGACGCGCCGTCGGCGCCGTTCGTGTTTACCGGTGTGCAGCTGCTGCATCCGCGCCTGTTCGACCATGCGCCGGACGGCGCTTTTTCACTGAATGTTTTATATAACCGCGAAATGCAAAGCGACGGGACGTTGCCGCGCATCCGCGCCTTGCGTCATGACGGGCATTGGCTGCATATCGGCGATCCGCCGGGGCTGGCCGCGGCCGAGCGCTGGCTGGCGGCGCACCGATAATCTATCGCGTGGTTCCCGTGAAGTATTCGGTATGTTCGCTGGCGGCGAGGCAGCCTTCCCATCCCGGGCCGCACAGGATGACCGGTGTAATGGCGCCGGCTCCCGCGCCGGTCCATCCTTCTATAGGCCTCCACGTGATTGGCGAATCGTAGCCGCTATTGACGCACCACTCCCATACATTGGTGGGATAATCCTGGGTCATCGCTTGTCCGATGACGCCGGGGGGAGCGAGCGAACTCGAAGCGACGGCCGTGGCCGCGGCGCCTGGAATGGTGAATTGCTGCAGAAGCAAGAGGGAGGTCAGGCCTGGCCAATCATAGGTCTTGGTAAGTTGGGGCAGGGGACATCTGCGTACGTCATCCCGGGGACGGTAAATCCACGCCGTCGTCCATTGATCTTTCCCCGCGCTATCGGGAGGTAACACACATTCGACATAGCCCGGATCCTCACAGGAGGGCTGCACGCCGGTAAGCGCAAATAAAATATGGTCGGTCGTTATTTGCGTCTCCACGGCCGTTTTATAAATACTGCGTTCCGTGGGCTGGCCTGCCATGATGCTGAAGCCGGTGGAGTCGGGGAATTTGCCCTGGTCCCAGAAGACGACATTGACGTGTTCCGCGCCCGGCTTGTTGAAATCGACGCCGGTCACAAAAGCGATGTGCGGCACGCCGCCTATGGTATAGCTGATGATGTCGCCGATACGCACGTTGTCCAGCCCCTGCCGCCCCTGCATGGCTACCGGGAATCCCTGCTTATGGGTATCGGTGACATAGCCGCGCCAGCCCTCGGGCCACGGTTTCTGCTGGCCGGCCATGCTGGTATAGCCGGCGCCCGCCTTGGCGAGAACGAGGGCTTCGGCGCTGTAGGGCTTGCCCAGTTTTTCATAGCGCCCGATGCAGGCCAGGTTGGCGCGGCGCCAGGTATTTAGCTGGTGAAGCATCAGCTCGGTCCAGCCGCCGAATCTGCCCTCCTGGGCGAACTGGGGTTTCTTCAGTTCGTCGGCGGTCTGATCCAGGGGGCCGTTTGGCGGATTTTTATTAGCCAGCACGGCATCCTCGGGCGAGCGTTCCTCGCGGCCGACGCCGATCACTACGTCGTAGCTGCCCAGCGTACCCAGAAAGCTGCCGCCATGGCGCGGCTGGCCTGCCGAAACGCCGGTATCCCACCAGCGCATGTACGGCTTGTGATAGCCCACCAGCGCCCCGGTAGAAGGATCGAAATAGGGCCTGACATAGGGGATGCTCTCGCTGCCGGGAGGATTGGGATTATTATTGAAGTGGGATTCTTTTGTCTCCAGTGTTTTATCGCAGTCATACTGGGGCTGATTCATCATTTCATCATCGGCCAGCGCCTTCTGGTAGTTCGCCTCATTGATCAGCACGTTGGGGCCTTTTTCTTTGGGATTGGTCGCATAGCGCGGGTCGGTATCCAGGATGGTCGTTGCGCCGAATACCGCCATGCGCTTGTGCCGCAGCCCTTCGCAGCTGCGCAGCTTCACGTAATTGGCGGGCACGACATCCTTGAGGATAATATGGCAGCATTGTTGAATGCTCATCTTCACCGGACAGGTCGATGTCGTATCCGTCTCGAAGAAGCGGGTGGCGCACGGCGGCTTGAATCCGCTGCCGTCCGCATGTTGGGGGTCAGGGAACCCGGCGGCGATCCAGGCATTGAAGTTAGTATTGATGCGCTGCGTGATGCAGCTGTCGAATGCCGCCTTGCGTTCGTTCAATATATCGACGGGAACGTCGGCGCACTGTACCGGCAATTCGTTGAGCGCTTTCCAATCATCCGGATTCTTCTTGTAGTCGGTGTAGCCCAGTATGGTAGCGCTGCAGGAGTTAAGGTCTTGCGAAGTTTTCGGGGAATAGGTATCGCGGTCGGTGTTGCCGGGGGTGAAATCCAGGCGCGGCGAGAACGGGTTGCTCGGATCGATGATTTTCTCGACGTTCGGGCAATAATAAATTTTCTTCCCCTTGGAATCGGTCGGCACCGGCGGCGATTGGTAATTGTAATCCGGCGGGATCGGGAAGCTGGGCAGCGCGCATGAATCGGGGGCGGTGTCGGGAATGCTGTCAGGAGGGGCGTGGCATAACGGCGGTATGGGTTTGGGTGGCGGCGGGGAAACCCCGGTGGCCGGGCTGTCCGAGGTGGCCGGGCTGTCCGACGACGGCGGGCTGTCCGAGCCGATATCCTGGACGCACGGTAGCCCGATGACTTGGTCTTTAAATGGATTTGGCTCCAGCGTTTCTGTCAATACATAGAGCGGATTGATGGGACGATCGATGAAGTTCGCCTTCCAGTCTTTCCACAGGTAATTGCCTAAGCCGCCGGCCAGACCGGTGCTCAACCGGAATTCGTTTTCGTCATACACCGCCGCCAGCACATTGCCGTCGGCAACGCTGATCTCAGGCCACAATGCGTTTATCCCTTCACCGCTATAACGCCAGACCGGCGCGCCGCCGCCTTTCGTTTCATTCGGCCCGCCTAATTTGGCGATCTGCGCCCAATAACCGCTTACCAGCGGCTGGCAGCTGGCGACGATAGCGCCGTTGGGATCGTCTTTCGAGCGGGGATCGGGCGTGCCGAAATCGCCGGGGCCGGGGACGCCCGGCCGTGCCATGACGTAGGCCGGGCCGGGGAGGCTGGTGCCTGGAACGGGAAAAAGGTCATTGCTCAAAGTGAAATTGGCGTCGCAATTAAAGAACTTCGCGCGGGCCAGGTCGGCGAACAGGGAGATGTTCCACGGCGCCATGGCGGGCGGAAGGGCAAAGTCAAGGATGTCCAGGCACCCGGCCTTGCCGCCGACCACATGCGTCACGTTCGGGTAAGAGCTGATGGCGCCATACATGTCGGGTAAGCCCCATATGGCGTTATCGAGGTTATATTGGTTCGCAGCGTCCATGTTCAGGTAAGAGGCAAAAGCGAGGTTGGGATTCGCTTTGATGGCGGCGGGAATATCCACTACCGGCGTATCCTTCATTGCTACGCACTGACGGTTGCCCGCCGCGTCGGGCGGCGGTTTCGCTCCCAGCAGGGTGCCGGTGCAGCCCTCGCCAAATAGATTCGACTCGCTGCAGGGGGTGCCGGGCGCTCCGGTCAGGTTGCCGGTTTTCGCATCGAAATCGCTGGCCGGCAGCACCGCCCCCGTAACGCACATATCGCGGTAGCGCGTATCCATCGGCAGCGCTTCCATGAAAGGCAGGTCGGGCAGCCGCTCCGGAGAAGATTCGGGACCCGAGTCGGGTGAAGTATCGGGGTACGTCTCAGGAATGCTGTCGTTACAGTTGTCGGGATAGGTATCGGGATAGGTGTCGGGATGCGTATCAGGATACGTATCGGGGTAAGTATCAGGATAAGTATCGGGATAGGTATCAGGATACGTATCAGGGTAGGTATCGGGATAGTGCTCAGGATAAGTGTCGGGATAATACTCGGGATGCGTATCAGGGTAGGTATCGGGATGCGTTTCAGGATGAGGCTCAGGGTGGTGAATGCTATCGGGGAAGGAATCAGGATGCGTATCGGGATGGGTTTCCGGAAAGGGCTCGGGAAAGGTAATGATAAAAGGTTCAGGATTGGAATCGGGAAAAGAGTCAGGAAAGGTAATGGTAAAAGGTTCAGGATTGGAATCGGGAAAAGAGTCAGGAAAGGTAATGGTAAAAGAGTCGGGATTGGACTCCGGAAGTGGTAGATCGATAACGGTAAAAGGGCTATCGGGATTGGAATTAGGCGGAACTACAGGCGGCGGATTTACAGGCGGAACTACAGGCGGCGGATTTACAGGCGGATTTACAGGTGGCGGATTTACAGGTGGATTCACAGGTGGCGGATTTACAGGCGGATTCACAGGTGGATTCGGGTCTACTACAGGCGGATTCACAGGCGGATTTACAGGCGGATTCACAGGTGGATTCGGGTCTACTACAGGCGGATTCACAGGCGGATTTACAGGTGGCGGATTTACAGGTGGATTCACAGGTGGCGGATTCACAGGCGGATTTACAGGTGGCGGATTTACAGGTGGATTCACAGGTGGCGGATTTACAGGCGGATTCACAGGTGGATTCGGGTCTACTACAGGCGGATTCACAGGTGGATTTACAGGCGACGGATTTACAGGTGGATTCACAGGTGGATTCACAGGCGGATTCGGGTCTACCACAGGTGGATTTACGGGCGGATTTTGGGCGTTCGCGGAGGGGACGAGGAGTTCCTTAAGCGAGAAGAATTCATCGACGACCTGCTGGATGGACAGCTGCAGCAATGTGTGCTGATCGCGCGGCAATACCGACGGATCGTGACTGCCGTCGGGGTCGGGAGCGTGCCGGATGTCGCTGGCATGGCTTTGCTGGGGCAGGGTGGTGAGGCATGACGTCAGCAGGAACAGCCGCCATTTATGGGCAAGCGTTTTTTTCTTGGCGTTTTTCCCGCGGGTACGTTTCATTGGCTACGGCACGGCAAAGCGGTTGATAAACAGAATAAGCCATTTTCAATACTAAATATATTTCCAGTGTAGCGCAAGAATGTTTCAATATGATGACAGTCGGGGAAAAAGACGTGAATCTAGGCGAGCAACGCCAGAATCGCCCGGGCGGCGATGTCGCTGGGGCGCTCGTTGCCCGGGGGCAAAAGCTGTGCAAGCGCCGAGGCCGATTGCTTTTTTTGCAGCTGCCGCTGCTCTGGGCTGGATAGCAGATGCGCCGCCGCATTGGCGATCAGAAGCGGCGTGCATTGCTCCTGCAATAGTTCCGGGATGACTTCTTTTCCCTTAAGGATATTGACCAGATTGACATATCTGGTCAGGCTCATGCGCCGGAAACACCAGGCCGAAATAGGATTGACGCGATAGGCGATGAGCATAGGCGCGCCCGCCATCGCCACTTCCAGTGCCACCGTGCCGGATTTGACCAGCGCCAGGTCGGCGCCCGCAAGCGCATTTTTTTTATCCTCCTCGTCGGCGGTAATGACGGCGCGGAACGGGCAGTTCTCAAAATACGGCGCAATAAATCCCATGACATTTTTCGGCACGGCGGCGGCAATGGCCAGATCCGGCGTTTGCGCGGCGATCATGCTGATGGCCTTGGCGAACACCGGCATGTGCCGCTCGACCTCGCCCTTGCGGCTGCCCGGCAGCAGGCAGAATAATGTCGTCTCCGCGGCAATGTCATATTTTTTCCGGAAAGCCGCGCCGTCGCCGATGGCAGTTTCCGCCACCACCGGATGGCCGACCCACGTGCACGGCAATCCCACTTTCTCAAAATACGGCGGCTCAAACGGTAGCAGGCATAGCAAATGATCGAATAATTGGGCGCATTTTTGCGCGCGCTGCGGCTTATACGCCCACACCGTCGGCGCAACGTAATGCACGAATTTCGCTTTGAGATTTTCCTTGCGCAATTTTTTTACCACCCGGAAGCAAAATCCCGGCGAGTCGATGGTGACAACGGTATCAGGTTGTTTGGCTAGAATATCATCAACCGTTAGATTGATGCGCGCCGACAAATTAAAAATATAAGGCAGTATTTCGATGAACCCCATCATCGAAAGTTCATAATAGGGAAACAGGCTGACCAGCCCCTCCGCCGCCATTTTTTCGCCGCCGACGCCATAGAAAATAATCGGCCGCACCGATTGGCTTTTAAGCGCCCGCATCACATGCGCGCCCAGCACATCGCCCGACGCTTCCCCGGCGATGAGGTAGATTTTAAGCGGCGTGGCGGCCGTCATTTTATGCCGACCACGAACACGCCCAGCGCATTGGCGGCGGCGATGGTTTTGTCTTTATCGAGGATGATGCCGCCCGCAGCCTCGATGGCGATGCCGGCGAAGCCCGCCGCATGGATTTTTTCGACCGTCTGCGGGCCGATGGCGGGCAGGTCGGCGCGCGCTTCCTGCTCCGGTTTTTTGACCTTGACCAGCACGCCGCTTCGCATCTCGCGCCTAAGCTTGCCGCAGCGCTCGATCAGCGCGTCGGTGCCCTCGGCGGCCTCGACGCCCAGCACATAGCCGTTTTCGACGATGACGGCCTGCCCGATATCCAGCTCGCCCAGCGTTTTGGCAATTCTGGCGCCCTGTGCGATGTCGGTCTGCGCGCGTTCATCGGGCTTGACGTTGCCCAAAATACCCATCGGCGCCACCAGCCCACGCAAAATATCATCGCTGCCGACGACGCGGAATCCTTCCCCTTCAAGAAAGGCGATGACGGCTTTAAGCAGCGCATCGTCACCGGAAAAAAACGCCGCGCCCAGCCGCCCCAGCAGCCGTGTCCCCAGCAGATCGGGGCGCAGCGACAGCAGCGACGGGCGGCGCATACTTCCCGCCAGCACGAGGTCGCGCGCCCCGGCAAGTTTCAAATGATCGAGCGCTTCCCCCACCGCGCCCAGCCGCACCACTTCATGGGGAACGTGGTCGATGGCCTCGCAATCGGTGACATCCTCGAACCCCAGCACGAAACACGGCCGCCCCGCCGCCTGGCACGCCTCGACCAACTGCCCCGGAAGCCGCCCGCCTCCGGCGATGATGCCGAGTGTGTTAGTGGGCATGATTTTGCCGTTCCGGGCCGAATATAAAGGGAAATAATTGCGCCTTGGCGGCAGTAGTTTCTTTTAAGGAAAGCATCCCCAGCTTTTTCTCTACAACAGAGGCTTCCACCGTCATCATTACCGGTTTGACGAAAGAAGGTTTGAGCAACCCCGCCTCGCGCCAGGAAGCAATGTTATAGCCGACAGATTCGCCGTGCATTCTGCTGGTAATCAGCATCAGCACGCTGTCGCCGCGAAAAGCATGATACGCGTCTCCGCTGACCACCAAGGCCGGACGTTTTTTGCTGCCGGAGAAATCGGTAAACGGAAAACGGACGAGCACAATATCGCCGGTGTTATAGCTTGTCGTACTCGGCATCATCCTCATTGTCCCAATAGCGCACAAGCACCGGCGTGGAGGCGCTCATCGCCGCCCGCACCTCTTCCTGATGTGCTTTTTTTGCAAGCAGGAATTCGATAAAATCCTGCACCTCGATGCGCTGGTCCGGCGATAAGGCGCTCAATTGCGCAATGACCGGACCAAAAGAGGGATCATTCGAGACGGTGGGCTGCATAATGAAAATTCTATAGGTTTTTCTGTATTATGTCAATTTCGATGATGTAATCTCATACACCGTCACGCCGCCTGCGGGGCGTTCTGGCTGGAAAAGGATTTCGGAACGCACAGCGAGCGCGAGCCCTTGTCGTCCATGAACGCCAGTACCTGCATGACTTCATCGACAGCGGCGTAATTCTCGCGGGCTTTCTGTGCGCGGTCGGCCAGCGTGCCGGTTTCTTCCTCGAACAGGATTTTATAGGCGTTGCGCAGGGCATGGATGGCGTCGCGGTTGAAGCCATGGCGCTTGAGGCCGACCAGGTTCAGCCCGGCGAGGTTGGCGCGCTCCCCCATCACCGAGCCGTAGGGGATGACGTCATGCTCGACGCCGGACATGCCGCCGACGATGGCATACGCGCCGATGCGCACGAACTGGTGCACGGCGGCCAGCCCGCCGATGATCGAATGGTCGCCGACATGGACGTGGCCGCCGAGCGTGGCATTGTTGGCGAGGATGACATGGTCGCCGACGCGGCAATCATGCGCCACGTGCGAGCCGACCATGAATAAACCATGGCTGCCGACGGTGGTCATCATGCCGCCACCCTCGGTGCCGGGATTCATCGTCACATGCTCACGGATAACATTGTTATCCCCGATAGTTAATTGTGACTTCTCACCTTTATATTTAAGGTCCTGCGGCGCATGTCCCAGCGAGGCGAAGGGAAATATTGTATTGTTTTTGCCGATGCGTGTCCGCCCGCCGATGACCACGTGCGAAACAAGCTCCGTTCCCTCGCCGATCTCCACTTCGCCGCCCAGCACGCAATAGGGGCCGACGCTGACATTAGCGGCGAGTTTCACCGTGGGGGCGATAATGGCAGTGGGGTGGAGGTTAGACATTCGGTGAACCAGTATTTGTTTCGATATTGGTTTTGCCAGAAGTTCTGTCTGCCCAGGCTTGTGCTCCGTGAGAGAGAATTTGTCTAAGTGTTCCATCCTGGGCTAATTTTTCTCTAACATGTTGGGTAACTTCCACGGAGTCGTGTGATGTTTTATTGAGTGTATCATAAGTCAAAGGCATACCGTGGATTGCGGCAACAATGCCGTTCATCAATTGTGTCCAGCCATCCGGACTTTGCAGGCTCATACGCATGAGATCATCAAACACATATAAATCACCATCATCAGGCGCAACGATTAAAATTTCGGGAATGCGTTCTGCAAAGACATCTAAATGCATTGCGCTCGTGGCATCTACCATATTCACTGTTTTACACTGATTGCTGTCATCAAACTGGCTGATAATCAGGCTTAATTGGCTGCCTGATTTTACAATGTGATCAATTAATGCTTCATGTGTGGCTGCCCAGCGCATCTCACCACCCTCCGATTCGATCATTTGTTGCAATACTCGTCTCAGGTTGGGATGATAGCAACCTGCCACTATGATCTGCGGCTTCTCTGGCGGGGGGGGGGCAAGATTGTCCAAGGCTTCAGTCAGCAAAGAAAGCAGCCATTTTCCGTTATCCATACCCGTTACTTTGCTAAACAATTTAGCTTCTGGACGATTATGAAAAGAAGGGTCAGCTGTCGAAGCAATTAAGTATATATCATTGCCATAAGGTACAATTTCACCCGATCTTAGTTTTTTTGCCAATGCTAGACCGCTTTCAGAGCCGGGATACTGAAAATTTCCGCCCATATGTATGTCGGTTACAATCGCATCCACTTTTACATTGGTCTTGGCCAGCTTTTTTATTTCTTCTTCTGCTAGGATAGCATCTTCCGCTTGTATAACATTACAGCCAAGGACTTTTAAGTGCGTAATCACTCCCTCATATATATGCAGATGGTCGGAAACGAATAAGATGGTTTTTGGTGCAGCAGTCATCGCTCAATCCAGAATCACGGATGGCAGTCTTGGTGCGCGGTGATCCACTCGCGCAGCGCGGCGTTGATGCGTGTCTGCCAGCCTTTGCCGGTGGAGGCGAAAAAGCGCTTCACGTCGCGGTCGAGCCGGATATGTGTCGGCACCTTGGGATTGGCTTTTTTCGGGCGGCCGCGGCGCGCGGCGATATGCTTTTTATTTTCCGCCAGGAACGCCTCGGCTTTTTCCTTGCCCCAGATTTCGATCAACACGTCCCGCGCCGGACGGGAATTTTTAAACATCTCCTCCGTCCATTCCGGATTATCCTCATCAATGAGATAAGGATCAGGCTTTTTTTTCTTGCTCATATCGTTTCCTTTCCCTGGTATTGGCCTTGCGAAAACTAATCACGCGTAAACCTTCCATCCGCGGCGTGTAGGCGATGGAATGAAGCCGGTCATCGAGCCAGCCGATGGAGCATAATCGCGTTTCTCCATAGGCCTTCCGGTTATCCACCCACGTCAATGCCGTCTCGAAGTCAAAATCCACCGCACGCTCGAAGCTAAGCCCGCGCTCCGCGATGTTCTTGGCATTCTTGGCCGGATCGTAAATTAACTTCATTTATTGTAGACACAATAATTCAAAAAGGCAAGCGTTATTTAATCCAAAATCATCGCGCAAATGACCGCATCGGCAACGCGGGCGCCGTCCACCGTGGCGGTGCAGGCGAATTTCCATACGTTTTTGCGGCTCTGCTGTTTTTCGACACGGATGTGGAGGGCGTCACCGGGGACGACGGGCTTTCTGAATCGCGCCTCGTCGATCGACATGAAATAAACCAGCTTGCCCTCGGATGCCTTGCCCAGCGTTTCGACGACGAGCACCGCCGAGGTCTGTGCCATCGCCTCGATGATGAGTACGCCTGGCATCACCGGCTTGCCGGGAAAATGCCCCTGGAAATGATGTTCATTGATGCTGACGTTTTTGACGCCGACGGCATATTCGCCCGGCACCATCTCGATGACCTTGTCGATCATCAGGAAAGGGTAACGGTGCGGAATCATCTCCATGATGCGCTCGATGGCGACGACGCCTTGTGGTTTTTTTGCTTCGGACTCCATGTTTTACTCCTCTTTCTTCCCCGCCAGCTTCGCCAGCGCCAGCGTCTGCCGGTGCCAGTCGCGGGCGGGCACGGCCGGCGATCCGCCGTAAGTTGCGCCCGGCGGGATATCGGTCATGACGCCCACCTGCGCCGCCAGCTTCGCGCCGGCGCCGATCTGCACATGGCCGGAAATACCGGCCTGCCCGCCCAGCATGGCGCCGTCGCCGATGCGGGTACTCCCCGCAATACCACATTGCGCCGCAATAATCACGCCCAAACCGAGCTGCACATTATGCCCGATCTGCACCAGATTGTCGATCTTGCAGCCGTTGCCGATGACGGTATCCGGCCCGGCGCCGCGGTCGATGCAGGTTCCCGAGCCGATTTCGACGTCCTCGCCGATGAGGACGCGCCCCAGCTGCGGCACTTTAACCGCCCCTTTTTTGCTTGCCGCGAAGCCGAACCCGTCCTGTCCGATATGGATGCCGCGGTGCAGCAAAACGCGTTTGCCAAGGATGGCATGGCTGATGCTGCATAATGCGCCGATGCGGCAGCCATCGCCGATCTCCACGCCATCGCCGATGACCGTGTTCGCCCCGATATGCACGTCTTTGCCGATGGTGACATGCTCGCCTATGGCCGCCCCGGCGTCGATGCGGCAGCCCTTGCCGACGGCGGCGCTCCCCGCAATCACCGCCTGCGGCGAAATGCCTGCTGCGAGCGGCAGCTCGGGATAAAAACGCTGCGCCGCCAGCGCATAGGCGTAATAAGGTTCTTCGGTAATCAATAACGCCATGCCCTGCGGCGCGCGCCCGGCATATTTCTGCCGCACGAAACAGGCCCCCGCTTTGCTGGCAACGAAGGCCTCGACATATTTGACATTGTCGAGAAAACTGACATCGACCGCGCCGGCGCGGTCGAGCGGCGCGACGCCGGAGAAAACGCGGGTGCCGTCCGCAGCGATGGACGCCCCGGTCAGCGCCGCGATTTCGCTTAAGCGGAGTGAGCCGGCGCTGCGGAAGAAGCGTGTATCAACCATGCGGGAATTTCCGTCATGAGGAAGCCGTTATTCCTTGTCCGGCTTGGCGTCGGACTTGGCATCCGCGGCGGCGTCGAACTTGACGTCCAGCTTCGGCAGTTTCTGGTTGAGGCGCTTCAGCACCTCATCCGAGATGTCGAGCTTGGGATCGCCGTACAGCACCTCCGACGTCGGGATGGCGACTTGGAAGCCTTTTTCCTTGGCGAGGTCGGCGATGCTGTCGGTGACCACTTTCTGGATATCCCCCAGCGAGCGCGAGAAGGCGTTATCGAGCAGGGATTTCTTGGACTGCACTTCCTTCTGCACAGCGGTCACCTTGTTGCTGAAGGCGCGCGCCTTTTCCTCGAACGCGTCCTTGGACAATACGCTGTGCTTCTTGTCCAGCTCGGCTTTTTCCTTCTGCAGCTGATCCTGCTTCTTGGTGATCTCGGCCTGGAAGGCTTTTTGTTTGCTGTCCAGCTGCTCGCGCACATTCTGCGCCGCCGTCGAATCGCGCATGATCTGTTGGATGTTGACGGTGGCGATGAGCGGAGCGTCGGCCAGCGCGGCGGGCGCGGTGGCCAGCATGGCAACGGCGGCGAGGAGGGGAAGGCGAAGTAGTTTCATAACATTTATCCTTTTGGTTGAGGGGTTACATTAAAATCGTGTGCCGAAGCTGAAATTGATCAGCTGCGTGCGGTCTTCCGATTGCTTGAGCACGGCATGGGCGAAGTCGATGCGTATGGGGCCGAAGGGCGACGTCCACAGCACGCTGACGCCGGTGGAAAGGCGCAGGGCGTTGCTGTCGGCCACATTCGGGCCGGAATCGTCGGTGTGCCACAGGCTGCCCGCATCGGTGAACAGCGCGCCCGATACGCCCAGCTCGTCGGGCAGGCCGACGGGGAAGCGCAGTTCCGCCGTGCCTTCGTAATATTCGTTGCCACCCAGCGCGTCGAGCGTGGTGATGTCGTGCGGGCCGACGCCGGCTTCTTGGAATCCGCGGAAACTGTTGCCGCCCAGAAAGAAGCGGTTGGTGATGCGAATGTTCTGGCCATTGAACCCGTAAATATAACCGCCGGAGCCGAGCACGCTCATGATCCATTTGGGGGCGATGGGGTAATAATAACTCGTCTTCACTTCATGCTTCAAATATTTGTCGGTGCCGCCCAGCCCGGCCGCTTCCTGGGTGATGCTGGCGAAATAACCCTTGGTGGGACTTTGCTTGTTGTCGCGCTGGTCGTAGGCCAGCGTCTGCCCGACGGCGGAAGTGGTGTTGGTGCCGGCCTGCTCCTGGATGTAGATCGACGCCGTGCTCGGCACGTCGCTGATGGTGTTGCGGTGGACGGTGTAATACACGGTGTGCTGCAGTTTTTCCTGCAGGGAATAGCTGCCGCGCAGCGTCACGCCCTCGATATTGCTGATGTAGGAGCTTTCACTGCTGAAATCCTCATAGGTCTTGAAAATATCGAAACCGGCCGCCACCTCGCGGTCCATGAAATACGGGTTGGTGAAGCTGAGTTCGGCATCCCGGCGCAACGACGCCAGCACGAAATTGGCTTTCAGTTCCTGGCCGGTGCCCATCAGGTTGGACTCCTTGATGCCGAGATTGCCGAGCGCGCCGTCGGTGGTCGAATAGCCGGCGCCGAGGTTGATTTCGCCGGTGGATTTTTCCTTGACGTCGACATTGATGACGGTTTTGTCCGGCGCGCTGCCCGGCTCGTCCTTGATGTTCACCTTCTCGAAGAAGCCGAGATTGTTGAGGCGCTGCTCGGTGCGCTGCAGCAGCGCCGCGTTATAGGGATCGCCTTCGTTCAGGCGGAACTCGCGGCGGATGACCTCGTCGAGCGTGCGCACGTTGCCGGTGATGTTGATGCGCTCGACATACACCCGGGGGCCGGGCTTGATAACGTAGGTCAGGGTGGCGATTTTCTTTTCCTTGTCGCGCTCCAGCCTGGGCTGGATGTCGACGAACGCATAGCCGTAATTGCCGAGTTCCTTGGTCATGGCGTCGACGCTGTCCTCGACCTTGCTACCGTCATAGGTCTTGCCGGTTTTGGTGGTGACGACCTTGTCTAAATCCGGCTTGTCCTTGCCCTGCAGTTCATTGACGACTTTGACCTCGCCGAAGGTATATTGCGGCCCTTCCTCGACGACGAAAGTCAGGTAGAAAGCGTCCCGGTTGGGCGACAATTCGGCATTGGCCGATTTGACCTGGAAATCGGCATAGCCTTCGTTGGCATAGAAACGGCGCAGCAGTTCCTGGTCGAACTGCAGCCGGTCGGGATCGAACTTGTCGTTGTCGGTGAGGAATTTATACCAGCGCGTTTCCTCGGTGCGCAGCGTCTTGCGCAGCGTATCGCCGTCGAAATGATCGTTGCCGATGAAGCTGATCTTGGCGACTTTGGCGGTGGGGCCTTCGGTGATTTCATAGACGAGGTCGACGCGGTTCTGATCCTCTTTGATGATTTTCGGCTCGACGGCGGCATTGTAGCGGCCGCTGCGGCGGTAAATGTCGAGGATGCGCTTGACGTCGCTGGCTACCTTGTCCTGCGAGAAGATGGAGCGCGGCTTCAACTCGACTTCCTTTTCGAGGTCCTTGGTTTCGATTTTATCGTTTCCTTCGAACGCCACCTTGCTGATGATCGGATTCTCGACGACGCGCACCAGGAGCGTATTGCCCTGGCGCAGCAGTTGGACATCGGCGAAAAAGCCGGTGGCGAAAAGATTTTTAAGGCCGGCGTCGATGTCGTCCTGGCTGAACTTGTCGCCCGGTTTGAGGCCCAGGTAGGACAGTACCGTGGCGCTTTCGATGCGTTGGTTGCCCTCGACCGCAATGCCGCCGATGACCCCCCCGGAAACGGCCTGCCCGGCCTGCGGCGCCGCTGCGAGGGCAGGCGCCCCGGCCAGCGCAAAGCTGCACAGGGCGGAAAGAAAGATATAGCCGCGCATTTTCATGGCTAGTAGTCATGCGGCAAAAGGGGAGTTAAATCAAGTGGAAATCGTTTGTCATGCCGCACTCGTTGCGGCATCTCCATCTATTTGCGGAAGACCCCGCAACAAGTGCGGGGTGACAATGTTTAGAACAGCTTGCGCAGATAAATTATTGCTGGGGATGTTGATATATCGTTCATTAGTGTGAACGCCATAAGACTAAACAGAATGACGAAGCCAATCCTGAAACCGTATTCTTGTATTTGTTGAGATAATGGACGACGGCGAAGTGCTTCCACGGCATAATAAGCAAGATGGCCGCCGTCGAGCAGCGGGATCGGAAATAAATTCACCAGCCCAAGATTGGCCGACAGCATGGCAATTAGCCACAGCGCCGTGTGAAAATCCTTGCCAGTGGCCTGTCCCGACAATTGGGCGATACCCAGCGGCCCCTTGAGGTCGCCCGCACCGCGCTTGCCGGTAATCATCTGGCCGACGACCTTAAGCGTCGTTGCGCACAACATATACGTCCGCCGCACCGACTCGCTGAGCGCGCGCACCGGACCGACATCATGGTATTTGATTTCGGCGCTCTTGATGCCGATGAGCGGATGCTTGATCTTGTTGCCCAGCCCGTCATCGTCCTCGACTTCCCTGGGCGTGATGGTCATGGTGATGTCCTTGTCGGCGCGTTCGACCAGCAGCACGATCGGCGTGCCGAGATTGGTCGAGATAAGGTAGGGAATATCGTTGAAGCTGGAGACTTTATCCTCATTGATCTGCAGGATACGGTCGCCCGATTTGAGCCCCGCCGCCTGTGCTGGCGAATCCGGCAGCACCTGGCCTACGATGGGATCGGCCGACGGCAGCCCGGTAGTCATGATGAAGAAGGCGAAAATAGCGATGGTCAGGATAAAATTGGCCAGCGGCCCGGCGACGACGATGGCGGCTTTCCTGGGCAGCGATTTATAATGAAAAGTCACGGCGCGCTCGGCTTCGCTCATGCGCGTGAGGGCTTCGGCATCGGCGGTGCTTGCCGAGGAGGCGTCGCCGAACATCTTGACGTAGCCGCCCAGCGGCAGCAGCGAAATTTTCCAGCGTGTGCCGGACTTATCGTTCCAGCCGATGAGTTCTTTTCCGAAGCCGATCGAAAAAGCGACGATTTTCACGCCGCACCATTTGGCAACCAGATAATGCCCGAATTCATGAATGAATACGATGACGGACAGGACGATGAAAAATGACCAGAGTGTGTGGAGGAAGTGTAAGGCGATGTCCATGTGATTATATGTTCCCTGCGAATTGCCGCGCCGCCTTATCGCATTCCAGCACGTCGTCGATGGTTTCCAATACCGTATTATCCACGTTTTCCAGGGTTTTTTCAACCATTTTGGCGATGTCGAGAAACCCGATCTCGCCTTTCAGGAACCGCTGCACCGCGATTTCGTTGGCGGCGTTGAGCACGGTGGGCGCGTTGCCTCCCGCCACCAGCGCGTCACGGGCGATGCGCAGCGCGGGGAAGCGCCCCGTATCGGGCGGCTCGAACTGCAAGCTTCCAATAGCGCCGAGATCGAGCTTCTTAACCGGTGCGGCTATGCGTTCCGGCCAGGCCAGCGCGTGGGCGATCGGCGTGCACATGTCGGGCAGGCTCATCTGCGCCAGCACCGAGCCGTCAATCATCTGCACCAGGCAATGCACGATGGATTGCGGGTGAATCAGCACCTGCAATTGCTCGGGCGTGAACGGAAAAAGATAATAGGCTTCGATCAGCTCCAGCCCTTTATTCATCAACGTCGCCGAATCGACCGAGATTTTCGCGCCCATGTTCCAGTTGGGATGCTTCACCGCCTGCTGCGGCGTTGCTCCCCGCATTTGCTCCAGTGTCCAGTCGCGGAACGGCCCGCCGGACGCGGTGATGGTCACGCTTTCGACGCATTCAGGGTGATGGAAATCGAACAATTGAAAAATGGCGTTATGCTCGGAATCGACGGGAATCAGCGTCGTGCCGTACTTCCTGATTTCCCTGGTCATCACCACCCCGGCGGAGACCAGGCATTCCTTGTTGGCCAGCGCCAATGTTGCGCCGCTACGGATGGCGGCCAGCGTCGGTTTCAATCCCGCCGCCCCGACAATGGCCGACATGACCAGGTCCGACGGCATGGCGGCGGCCTCGCACACCGCGTCCTCCCCGGCGGCGGCTTCAATGCCGCTGCCTTGCAGTAACTCCTTCAGCTCGCCGTACAGCGCCGCGTTGGCGATGACGGCGCGTTTGGGACGGAATTTTTTGGCCTGCTCGGCCAGCAGCGCGACGTTGTCACCGGCGGTCAACGCCATGATGTCAAAACGGTTGGGGTGCGCCGCGATGATCTTGAGCGTATTCTGGCCGATGGTGCCGGTCGCGCCCAGCAGCGTAATGGATTTTTTTTGCGCCGCCGGTATGGGGACAACGCGGGATTTTATGTTCATATGGCGCTGCCTGAAACATACACCAGCCAGGCGAAAATCGGCGCGGTGAAAATCAGCCCGTCGACGCGGTCGAGCAGGCCGCCGTGGCCGGGGATGAGATCGCCGCTGTCCTTGGCGCCGATGCGGCGCTTCAGCCAGGATTCAAACAAATCGCCGCCCTGCGCGATGATGGCAAGCAGCATTCCCGTCTCCATGCAGGCGATGAACGACGGCGGGTAGGGCGTAAAGGACGCGCTGAATCCGCCGACCACCGCGGCGCTGACGATGCCGCCGCCCAGCCCGGCCCAGGTTTTGTTAGGGCTGATGAAGGGCGCCAGCTTCGGCCCGCCGATTTTGCGCCCGGCGAAATAAGCGCCGATGTCGGTCGCCCATACCACCAGCAGGAGAAAAAGCACCAGCTTCGCGCCGGCATAGGCGTCGCTTTCCAGCCGTGCGTCGCGCAGCCAGATCAGCGACGCGCAGGGAATGGACACATAAGCCAGCCCGGCGGCGCGCCACAGCCGGTTGTCGTTCTCGGTCAGGCCGTTCCATTCCTTGATCATGATCATGACGGCGATCATCACCAGCAGGGTAAACAGCCATCCGCCCAGCCACAACGCCGCCAATACCGGCACGGCCAGCGCCGCGCCGTACATGGCGCGTGTTTGCAGGCCTTCCCAGCGCGACATCGCCTCGTCACTCTTCTCCTGTGGTTCCATATCGCCTTTCCCGCCCGGCATAATCCTGCAGGGCTTCCGTAAAATGTTTCGTATCGAAATCCGGCCACAATATATCCGTAAAATAAAACTCGGTATAGGCTGCCTGCCACAATAAAAAATTACTCAGGCGCTGCTCGCCGCCGGTGCGTATCAGCAAATCCGGTTCCGGCAGTTCGGCGGTATCGAGCGCTTCGGCCAGCGTTTCTTCGGTGATATCCGAAGCCGCCACGCCTTTTTCCACGATGCGGCGCACGGCGCGCACGATTTCCTGGCGGCTGCCGTAGGACAGCGCCACGGTGAGATTGAACGCGCCGTTGCGCGCCGTCATCTCCATGGCATCGTCGATGCTGGCGCGAATATCCTTGTCGAGTTGCGACAGATCGCCGATGAAGCGCAGCCGCACCTTATTCTCATGCAGCGTGTCGAGTTCCTTTTGGAGGTAATGGCGCAACAGTTGCATCAGGTCAGAAATTTCATCGCTCGGGCGCTTCCAGTTTTCCGAGGAAAACGCATAAATGGTGAGGTATTTTACCCCGGCGTCGCGGCAGGCGTTGAGCGTACTGCGCAGCGTATCGGCGCCTTTCTTATGCCCCGCCGTGCGCGGCAGCCCGCGCGACTTCGCCCAGCGGCCGTTGCCGTCCATGATGATCGCCACGTGCCGTGGCGGGGTATAGGGGATAGGGGATAGGGGATAGTGAAGGTTAGGTTGCATATCTCTACTACTGTTTTCACTAAACCCTATACCCTAAACCCTAACCCCTAACCCAGAATCTCTTTCTCCTTCACCGCCAGCGCATCATCAATCTTCTTGATGAGTTCGTCGGTGAGTTTCTGGATGTCGCCCTCGCGTTTTTTGTGCTCGTCTTTGGAGATATCGCCGTCTTTTTCCATTTTCTTGAGCGCTTCCATGCCGTCGCGGCGGACGTTGCGCACGGCGACTTTGCCCTCCTCGGCGTATTTCTTGGCGACCTTGCCCAGCTCGACGCGACGCTCCTGCGACAGCCCCGGAATCGGCACGCGCACTAGCTGCCCGTCGGCCACGGCGTTGACGCCCAGCCCGGCGGCATTGATCGCCTTCTCGACCGATTTGACCAGCCCCTTGTCCCACACCTGCACCGACAGCAGCCGCGGCTCCGGCACGCTGACGGTGGACACCTGGTTGAGCGGCATCATGCTGCCATACGCCTCGACCTGGATGTTGTCGAGCAGCGAAGCATTGGCGCGGCCGGTGCGCAACCCTCCGAATTCCTTGTGCAGCGATTGCAGCGCCCCATCCATGCGGCGGCGCAGTTCATTGATGTCAGCGGTCATAAGCTACCTCTTTTTGTCTGTAATCACCGTAAACTTCCCCTTGCCGCATACAGCCTGGGCGATGGAATCCTTATTATGTATGGAAAACACCATGATCGGGATTTTGTTTTCGCGGGCGAGCGAGATGGCCGATTGATCCATCACTTTCAGGTCGCGCACCAGCACTTCGTGATAACTCAGCGTATCGAAATGTTTTGCCTTTTTGTCCTTGCGCGGATCGGCGGAATAGACGCCGTCGACCTGCGTGCCTTTCATCAATAAATCGCAACCCATTTCGTTGGCGCGCAGCGCCGCGGCGGTGTCGGTGGTGAAAAACGGGTTGCCCGTCCCGGCGGCGAAAATCACGACACGGCCGCGCTCCATATGGCGCATGGCGCGGCGGCGGACATACGGTTCGCACACCTGCATCATATTGATCGCCGATAACACGCGTGTATCGACGCCCATGCGCTCCAGCGTATTCTGGATGGCCAGGGCGTTGAGCACGGTGGCCAGCATCCCCATGTAATCGGCGCTGGCGCGTTCCATGCCGCTATTGGCGCCGTCGATGCCGCGGAAGATGTTGCCGCCGCCGACGACGAGGCACAGCTCGACGCCGATGGCCAGGGCGCTCTTGATGTCGCGGCAGATGCGCTCGATGGTCTTATAATCCTGCCCGTATTTTTCATTGCCCATCAGTGCCTCGCCGGAAATTTTCAGCAACACGCGGCGGTAGAGGGGTTTGCAGGCGGGTTTATGGATGATTTTGCTCATGGCGACCACTATTAATAGCAATTTTCCAATACTGCAACAGGCAAGGCGTGATCGCTTCGGCTATCGCATACAGCATGATGAAATAATAAGGGTAATAATAGCGGTCTTCCCCCCAGGCCGGAAACAGGGCGAAGCGCACGGCAAACGCAAGCCAGGTTACTGCCAGGATGCCGATAAAACCCCTTTCTTCCCTCGATTGGCATAAGGCCGCCATCAGCGAAGTGACGAGGAGGAATTGCAGCCGCGCATTGGCCATAATGCGCAGGGTTCCATGCCGGACGATGCCTATATATTGCTCCCAGCCGAAATGCGGTTCGAAATGGGCTGGATAGGAAAGATGCTTGATGAACTTATAGAAAAAAAGTACCTTCCAACCGTAGTTGCCGGCCAGGTAATTAACCGCCATATAAAGAATAATCGTCATGGCAATGAATCCGCATCCTTGACGCGCGCTCATGCGGTAAGAACCGCTGGCAAAAAATATAAAGCCCAAAGCCAGAGCCGATGACAGCAGCAGCATATCCGGACGCGCCAGTTGCGCCAGCAGGAAGCAGGCGGCAAACCCGGTAAAAGATCGCCGGTATATCCATAAGCAATAACCGGCGGCGGATAAGGCGATGCATAGCGTATCGGGGGTCGATAGCCTGGCGACATCGGACATGGACCATGCGCCCAGCGCACAAAATAAACCTGCCGTTCCCCACCATATCCCCGCATCCAGCCCCCGGGGTACAAAAAGATAACATACCATACCCAAACCAAGGAATCCGAGAATGGATAACACCCAACTCGCTTCCGGCATGGCCATGCCCAGCGCATGTAACAGCCAGATGCCGCCGGTGTATAGGGGCTTGACGCTGTAAAAAGGCAATTGCTGGTAAAACGCCTCCGAACGGTTGGAGAGGATATCCCCACGGCGTTGGTAGTGCCACTCCGGAGATCGTACCTGACTGACCTCCGTCATGGTGGTATCATAGATTTTCTGCGGATCACCGGCCGAGAACGATTCCGCCACGCCCATATACGCGACCATGTCCCAGTTGAGGAACGGGTGGCGATAAGCGTGGAGTGCCGCCGCGGCAAAAAACCAGAAATAGAGGAGGGCGCAACCGTACCACCAGCCCAGTCTGATATATTGGCGTTTCATGCGCCATACATAACAATACCGGCAATAAAATACAGGAAAATTTAATATCAGCGCCGCGCTGGCGCAGCGGGCGCACGGGTGGGGGCGACGGCGGGGCTTGCGCCGCTGCGCGCCGTGCGCACCTGGCTCACGCTCTGGTGGAAAGCGGCGCGGCTGGCGGCGGATTTCACTTTGATGCCGAAGAAAGCCGCCACGCGCGCGCCCAGGCCTTTGAGGTAATTATGGCCGTTGCCGGTGCCCCAGATCTGGACGCTTTTGCCGCCGAACGGATTGCCGCCGATGCCGCCCCAGACGTCGCTCATATTGGTGCCCCAGACCGTATCCGACGAGGTGCCCCAGACGTTGTCGGTAAACGTGCCCCAGGCATTGTCGCTCATGGCGCCCCAGGCGGTGGCGCCGATATTCTGGCGCGGGCCGGCGACGTCGCTGCCGTAGCTGGAGAAGGCGACCGAACTGTCGTTGGCGGAACCGTAATTGCCGGCAGGGCCGGGGATGTTGATGACGTCCTGGTCGGGACCCCACACCGTGCCCTGCTGCATCGCCTGCATTTTGCGCAGGTTGATGTAATAGGGGCTGTATTTGTCGATGGCGCCCTGAATGAGGCCGTTGGTGACATAGGATTTGGGATCGTATTTGCCGATCGACCAGCCCATCAGGGTCGTCATGTTGCCGTTTTTTCTATGGACCTTGGCGACGAGGGTGCCCTGGATGTCGTAAATTTTTCCGTTCTTGGCGATGCGGCCGTTGTGATAGGTGCGCGGCGTCACCACGACCATCTGGCGCAGCGCCTTGGCCTCCTTGCTGGCTTTTTTCTTGGCCATCTGCTTCAGGGCTTCTTCCGCCTTTTTGGACATCTGATAGGCTTGGGCGATGGTGCCGGGGATGGCGAAGGTCTTCATCTTGCCTATGGTCTTTTTCTTGTTTTCGACGAACTTCCTGTCGCGCAGGCGTTTCCAGCGCTCGGCGGCGCTCATTTTTTTCCTTGCTTCGAGAAAAAACTTGACGTCTTCTCTCGACATCCCAGTGCCGGAACTTCTTGTGCCGCTAAAAAAACGTATCGTGCTCATAGGATTTATTATATATAATATCCATGGCCCGGCCTAGCGCTTTTGGGTATTTTGCTATAAAATTCATCAAACTGTAATAAATGGGAATCGCCATGAAAATAAACGAAATACTGCCCCGGTTTTTGCTCATCCTCTGCCTGCTGGCCGCAGTGCCGCCGCAGGCCAGCGCCGATGCTGCCCCCCCCATCGCTGAATTCCGCCATGACGATTTGACCATCCGCACCGGCGGCGGAGTGTATTTTTTCACCATCGAGCTCGCCAGAACGCCGGCGGAGCAGGAGCAGGGCCTGATGCACCGCGACAGCCTGGACCCTGCCCGCGGCATGTTGTTCATCATGCCCGAGGATAGCGTCATGCGCATGTGGATGAAGGATACGCTGATTCCGCTCGACATGCTCTTCATCGACCGGCACGGCAAAATTGTGTATATCGCGGCCAACGCGACGCCGGAATCGGAGGCCATCATCACCGCCGGGCGCCCGGTGCGCGCCGTATTGGAACTGGCCGGCGGGGTGGCCGAGTTGCGCGGCATCCATGTCGGCGACCATGTCGTCCATTCCTATTTCATGCCATGAGGATTCTCACCGTTTTCCTTTTGTTATGGGCGGGAGCGGCGCTGGCCGATACATCCTCGCCGTTGTTTTATACCCGCGCCACTATTGCCGTCATGCGCAAGTCGCCGCCGCAGAAAACGATTCCGCCGCTGCCATGGAGCAAGGAGCAGCCGGTGGTCGTGGCCGAGGCTTCCAATGTGGGTTTCGACGTCGAGGTGCGCGACGGGATGACGCTGTATAACCAGAAAGGCTGGTTCAACCTGAGCAGCCCATCGGAGAAAAACGGCGTGCTGATGGTCTTTGCCGCGCCCGGCCAGCCGCCGGTGATTCCCATGACGCAATATGCGCCGCTGGATATTTTGCTCATCGACGGGGAAGGCACCATCGCCCAGATTATCCCCAACATCACATTATCCGAACTGGACCGCGACATCGTGCCGCCGTCGCCGGTGCTGGCGTTTTTGTTCCTTAAAGGCGGCAGTTGCCAGAAGTTATCGATCAACCCCGGCGACGTGGTTGACTATAAGCTATTCAGAAGGCCGCCGACGGTGCTCAGCGCGCCGATTAGTCCTGCGAGGCGGGAGCCTGCGCAGGATCCTGTGCCGCCTCACGGCTCACAGGATTGATCGATGCACCGCAAACGGCGAGAACGCCTGTTCCGCGGCCATCAGCTCGATGCGGTTGATGTTGACATGCGCCGGGCGCGTCAGGCACCAGAGAACGGTTTCGGCAATGTCTTCGGAGGTCAATGGCCGGGTGTTTTCATAGACGGATTTTGCTTTGGCGTTATCGCCGTGAAAGCGCACCTGCGAGAATTCGGTTTCGGCCATGCCCGGCTCGATATTGGTAACGCGGATATTCCTGCCCAGCAGGTCGGCCTTCAGATTGAGCGTGAAATGTTCGAGAAAGGCTTTGGTCGCGCCATAGACATTGCCGCCGGGATAAGGATAGGTGCCCGCGATGGAGCCCATATTGACGATGTGGCCCGAGTCGCGCGCGATCATCCCCGGCAGCAGCGCGTGCGTGCAGTAAAGCACGCCGGAGATATTGGTGTCGATCATCTGCCGGATGTCACCCAGCGCTAATTTTTCAAACGATTCCAACCCCAGCGCGAGGCCGGCATTGTTGATGAGAATATCGACCTTGTCGAACGGCGCGGGCAGCGATGCGACGGCTTTTTCCACCGCATGGTTGTCGCGCACGTCGAGCGCAAGCGTATGGGCGCTCGCCCCCAATTCTTTTTTCAACCTCTCCAGCCTCTCCACCCGCCTCCCGCTGACAACCACCCGCGCCCCATTCGCCACCAACAACCTGGCGCACGCGGCGCCAAACCCCGCCGTTGCACCGGTGATGAAAATGGTTTTGTTGGTGAGCATAATTATTTCCCGTCATTCCCGCGAAGGCGGGAATCCAGTGTAATTTCAAGTTGCATCATTGTTCCTATGGGCATTCATGGTGCTATAGTTTCCACCAGAATCCCAAAGAGCAAATTGACAGAAATTGGTGTGATGAGAATCGCCAAAGGCATCTTTATATTTGATGGTTCCGTATACATAAAGAGCTTTTCCATTAATGTTGGTAATGTCCGTAATAGTTTGATCGTCAATAAAATCAGACAGCCAAGTAGTGAAAAAGTTATTCTGTCCCGAAGCGATATATCCACCTGTTTCATTAATAACAATAGGCAAAGAGAGATCTATATCTTCTGGAAGAGGGTACGGAAATATATCGGCTTTCATGCGACAACTTACGGCATGAGCCGGAGTAAATCCGGTATTTTTTACGAATATTCTAATTTCATATCTAGTATTTTTCTCTCTGTCTTGCTTAAAACAACTACCAGTAATAACAGTCAAATAAGCTCTCATTTGTTTTTTTCCATTGCGCTCTAAAATGCTTGCAATACTAGTAGTAGCATCAGCAGATTCTTTAGCGGCGGCAGCTCCAATGGTAGCCGCTTCAGCGGCTTCTTTAGCATCGGCAAGGCTTTCACGGATGAGTATTAATTGCCATAAAAACAATGCTGCCTGAACGAGACCAACAATTAGTAATCCAACAGTAGCACTAGCAAGCTGCTTATCGTTGGATGTTTTTTCTTGTGCTTCTTGAGCATTTTGAAAATCAAGCAATTTTACTACAAGTGGAGATGCTGTTGTTCCGCGATTGTCAATATGGGATGGTTGTTTTTTATTGGATTGCTGTGATTGTGCAATCGCACTTCCCGTCATTAGGAAGATAACTAATACGCCAATTAAGCCTCGTTTAATCTTACTGTATGACATTCTAGCACTACAACTTCGTTTTAGATGACAATTCGCTTTGCTTTCAATATAGTACCGCCTTTCGTATAAACAATGACTGGATTCCCGCTTTCGCGGGAATGACAAGAGGGGATTGTATTTCCCGCTTCCTTTCGGAAGCGGTTTGTGGCTAACGCCAATCTGTGATTATAATACTATTTCTTTTATTATATTGAAAGTCGCTTATTCACCATGCCCTCCCTCGCATCCCCCTCTCGCTTCCTCCGCCTCTCCGACAAACTCCTCCCCTGGCTGGTGGCGGCTACCGTCATCGTATTGGCGTTCGGCCTCATCGAGGCGCTGTTTATTTCGCCGCCGGATTATCAGCAGGGGGAGTCGGTGCGGATGATGTATGTGCATGTGCCGTCGGCGTGGATGTCGATGATGGTGTATACGGCGATGGCGGCGGCGAGCGCGTCGTTTCTCATCTGGCGGCATCCGCTGGCCGATGTCGCCGCCCGGCAGAGCGCGCCGCTGGGCGCGGCGTTCACGCTGGTGACGCTCATCACCGGCTCGCTCTGGGGCAAGCCCATGTGGGGCGCGTGGTGGGTATGGGACGCGCGGCTGACCTCCGAACTCATCCTGTTTTTCCTGTATATCGGCTATATCGCGCTCTCCGACAGCTATGCCGCCCAGGAGCGGGGCAAAAAAATCTGCGCCATCCTGGCGCTGGTCGGCTTCGTCAATATCCCGATCATCCGCTTTTCCGTCGAATGGTGGAACACCCTGCACCAGCCGGCCAGCCTCATCCGCGCCGGCGGCCCCGCCATCGACGCCGCCATGCTTACCCCCTTGCTGGCCATGGGATTGGGGTTTATACTGCTATATGTTACGCTGCTGCTGGTGCGGGTGAAGGCGGCGCTCTTGGAGCAGCGGGTTCGGAGGATGCGGTTTGGTCATGGGTCATGAGTCCCTGGTCATGGGTTAAAAAAAATCCCCAACCATATTGCCAGATAACCAAAATTAGTTTATAAGCACTCCCCTTCACCAATGACCAGGGACTCATGACCCATGACTTTTGTAGTTACCGACGCCTGCATCAAATGCAAATACACCGACTGCGTGGAAGTCTGCCCGGTAGACTGCTTCTATGAGGGTGAGAACATGCTGGTCATCAACCCCGACGAGTGCATCGATTGCGGCGTCTGCGAGCCGGAATGCCCGGTGGAGGCCATCAAGCCGGAATCGGACGAGTTGCTCAAATGGGTCGAGCAGAACCGCGAATACTCGGCCAAATGGCCCAATATCACCGTCAAGAAGCCCGGCCCGCCCGATGCCAAGGAATATGAGGGCATGGAAGGCAAATTCGAGAAATTCTTCAGCCCGGAGCCGGGATCCAAATAAAGTCTTTCTTTTCCGTTAAAATTGTGCTATGTTGGCGCCTGTTTTATGGGCAGCGTCCATACCAAGTGGTGCTTTCCCGGAAAAACACACTATAAGTAGTTTAACTATGCAGGCAACTGCAGCAACCTAGAGTTCAAGGAAAAACTATGGCTAAGAATAAACCTAAAAAAGCCCAGGCTAAAAAACAAAAGCACTCGGCACATAAAAAATCCACAACGAAAAAAATCATCGCTAAAAAAGCGGCGGTAAAAAAACCGGCAGCGAAAAAAACGCCGGCGAAGAAGCCCGTGATGAAGCCCGTAGCCCGGAAAATCGTGGCGCATAAGCCCGCGGCCAAAAAACCCGTGGCGGTAAAGCCCGCCCTGCAGAAAGCGGCGCCGCAAAAGCCGGTCATGCAGAAACCGGCGCAAGTCAAGCCCGCTGCGAAGCCGGCCGCGCCGAAATCCTATAAGGTCGGTCATTACGTGGTCTATCCGACGCATGGCGTCGGACGCATCATGGCTGAGGAAACGCAGATGATCGGCGACGTCGAACTGCGCATGTTGGTCATTTCCTTCGAAAAGGACAAGATGACGCTGCGCGTGCCGGTGCATCGCGCCACGGCGGCGGGGCTGCGCCCGGTCAGCTCAAGCGACCAGATGAAACGCGTGTTCGTAACGCTCAAAAGCCGTGCCCGCACGTCGCGGGGCATGTGGTCGCGCCGCGCCCAGGAATACGAGACGAAGATCAACTCCGGCAATATCTTTTTCATCGCCGAAGTGGTGCGCGACCTGCACCAGAACGTCGATCAGTCCGAGCGTTCCTATTCCGAGCGCATGATCTATGAATCGGCGCTCAGCCGCCTGGTCGGCGAGCTTGCCGCCGCCGAAGCCATTTCGCACGAAACGGCAACCGACCGGCTGATGAAGCTCCTGCGCGCCAAGGTGGCCGCAGCGGCAGAAGCAGCCGCGGAAGCTGCGAAGGAAGCGGCTTAGTTTTAATCCTGCGAGCCGTAAGGCTGCGCAGGATCTATATATTTCAATGGGATCCTGTGCAGCGCCTAAGGCGCTCACAGGATTTTTTATTGTCACAAAAGCTTCATTTGTCCCCCATGCCCTGAAAAGCTATAGTGGTATGAGCAATCGTTAATGGAGGCCATTTATGTCGGAAGAATTAAAATTGCAAACAGATCAAAAGCCTAGCTTTTTCAACAAGGAAATGGCGATCGGTATGCTGACCGGCCTCGTCATGCCGGGCAGCCTTTTGGTAGGCGGGTTGGTTACAGTAACCGGCGCCATTATCGGCGGGCTTCTCGGCAAAGCGCGCATGGAGAATGAATATCGCAATGGAAAAACAATCAAGGAACCGACATTTTGGAATAAAACTACTGCGCTTGGTGGATTGCTCGGCACTTTTTTAGGGGAAGTGGCGGGAATAACGCTGGCTATTTTTACTGCGCCCAACTTAGGGATAGCCTTAGCAACTTTCTTAGGGGCTACCCTGGGCGGCGCGCTTATCGGCGGCTATCTCGGTGGCGAATCCGGCAAGAAGGAGATGCAGCTTGAACAGGATAAAGCCCGCCAGCAGCACATCGTCCAGCATCTCAGCCAGAATGTTTCCCCCGAAATCGGCCAGGCCGTCGAATATACGATGGAACATAATAAGGAATGGGCGAAGCAGGCGCTGGAAGAAAAGCTGCTGGCGCAAGCGCAGCAGAGTGTGCGCAGCTAAGCCGCCTTCTTCCTCTTCAACAACCCCGCCAGATATTTCCCGGTAATGCTTTCCTTATTGCGTGCCACATCCTCCGGCGTGCCGGCGGCGATGATTTTGCCGCCCTTGTCGCCGCCGCCGGGGCCGATGTCGATGATCCAGTCGGAGGTTTTGATGACGTCGAGGTTGTGCTCGATGACCAACACGGTATTGCCGCTATCGACCAGCTTATGCAGCACGGCCAGTAGTTTGCGGATGTCGTCGCTATGCAGGCCGGTGGTCGGCTCATCCAGTATATATAAGGTTCGTCCCGTAGCGCGTTTCGATAATTCCCGCGCCAGCTTGATGCGCTGCGCCTCGCCGCCGGAAAGCGTGGTGGCGCTCTGCCCGATGGCGATGTAGCCCAGCCCGACTTCCTGCATCGCCAGCAACTTCTCGCGGATGGAAGTCTGCGCGGTGAAAAAACTCACGCCTTCGTCCACGGTCATTTCGAGCACATCGGAAATGGATTTACCTTTGTAATGAATCTCCAGCGTCTCGCGGTTATAGCGCTTGCCGTGGCAGATGTCGCATTTGACGTAGACGTCGGGCAAAAAATGCATCTCGATTTTGATGAGGCCATCGCCCTGGCAGGCCTCGCAGCGCCCGCCCTTGACGTTGAACGAAAATCGCCCGGGATGATAGCCGCGCGCCTTGGCTTCCGGCAGTGCAGTGTACCAGTCGCGGATGGGCGTGAAGGCGCCGGTATAGGTGGCGGGATTGCTGCGCGGCGTGCGGCCGATCGGCGACTGGTCGATCTCGATCACCTTGTCGATGGATTCCAGGCCGGAG
>Ga0207022_10043_pt1 | contig 33682 bp, 34 predicted proteins | sample Alteio_BWMinCont_46_FD_153307 | JGI IMG/M metagenome (GOLD analysis project Ga0207022, IMG submission 153307) | Enriched cells from forest soil in Barre Woods Harvard Forest LTER site, Petersham, Massachusetts, United States -... | ecosystem: Environmental > Terrestrial > Soil > Temperate forest >... | reverse complement strand
ACCGAAACCAATGATACTCCACGCTTAGCTGTACGCCGTTGAACTCCGGGTTTCGTACGCCCAGGTTGGCATTCGAAATATGCTCCCAACGGCAGCCAATTTCAATTGACTGACGCGGCTTGGTAAATACTCGCAGACCTCCGCCGCCTCGAGCAGAGAAGTTGAAGCTTGAAGTATCCCCTGCGGGGAAATCAACGTTGGTATACAACGCTCCGCCTGCTAATTCGATGTAGGGGGCAAAGTGTTGCGTGTGGAGGCTGGAATTCCAGCGCAAAATTACAGGCTCAAAACCTCCGCCGTACACCAAATTAGGCCGGAATTGCCGGAATAGCGGGATAACATCGATTCCATATTCGAAGCGACCGCGGCGCCATCCGCTGCCGACCTCACCTGTCAGAACTTTGCCTACGAAAACCGCCGCGGACAAAGTCTGCGCTTCGGCAAAAGAGTTTGTATTTTCTTCACCAGTCGCCCCGGCCACCCATACGCCGAAGTCCCAATTTTCGGGCTGGGTGGGGAAAAGGTCGGCTTGTCCATATAGCGGACCTACAGAAGCCAGCCCTAACGTTAGATAGAAAAGAAATCGCGAATGAAAACGAAAGAGGATGAGGTGCACCATCAGGCGACTTTCGCTGGTTCTCGGCCCAAGTTTTGGATACACGAAACTGCCCTGACTGCTCAGTTTGGATCCCTACGTCACGTTCCCAAAACCCAAGCGTTCATGTCAAGGACTATGCATTCGAATTTAACGTGATTGCGCTTGCGCCCAAGTAAAGTCCTAGAATCGTAAGGGAAAACGATGCAAAAGGTTGCATAACAACCAGCTTCGCGTCCACAATCAGCGTTGAAAAGGGCAGTTTTACAGGTGTCCGGTTGCGGCATCCCAATTGCATTGATCCCGAAGTGCGCCCAGGCATTACTGTGTCACTCGGCTCTGCAGTCGCGATTCGAGGAAAGAAATGAACACTAAAGAAAGCTTCTGGATGGCCTGCGACTCGATTGAGCAACTGCGAGCGGAATACGGACCCTTCCAGACCCGCGCCGAAGCTGAGGCCGAGGCCCAGAAGCTGGGATTTGGCTTCCTGCTCCGTTACGAGCACATTATCGACGCCAATGAAAACATCCAGGAAGTTCGTTGCATCTTTATCGAATTGCCCAGCGCCCACCAGACCCCGAGCGGCCCGGTGATCCGCAAGCTTCACACTCGTTGCGCCACCTGCGGCGAGAATGCGATTCACGAAGAGCATTGGCAGGCTGAAGTCTGGGCTGATATCCACGAATTTGAGCATATCCGGCATCGTGTGCGCCTGTTTGAGCAATCCCGTCGCGAAGGTCTAAAGGAAATCGGGGACTGGCGCGATCAATGTGCCTAGTCTTGATTCCCAGCCTGCAAAATTAAACAATTTTCTGCTACTCTGTTTCCCAGTTGGCCTCGGTCTGGGCCGCTTTCCGACAAACCTATGGCCTTGGTGATTTCGCTCTTTCTGGCGCTAATTCCGCTACTCGGCATCGTTTATATCGTTCTATTTGGCTCTTTGACCACCGTGGATGGGCTGTTCATGTCGCTCATCCTGCTCTCTATCTCCGCAATACTCGGCCTGAATGGATTGATCGAGTTGCGCAAAGGGAAAGCGGCTTTTGCGCCGAAGGGGAGTGCGCCGGTCACCCGCTCGACTGGACCAGTGTCGGACGGTTCCCAGGTCAAAGCCCGCGGCACGGTAAGAGAAGTTGTATTCTTTGAATCGAATGTGGGACAGCCGAACAAATCGATTGTCACGCTGTCTGACGGCGCGGGATCGCCCCAAACCCTGGCGCTTGAAGGAGACATGCGCAATGCCCTCCCCGTAGGCCAGACCCTCGAGATTACCTTGCGCAAAGAAGCTGGCAAGAACGTCCTCCTAGACGTCAGCCATGCCTGATCTCGACGCCGGCCCAGAATCAGCGGTGTCCCGCGGGCCGATTACGAACGTAACCGGCGAAGGCACTTCCACCTCGCTCCGCCTACGATTCCAAAGGAAAATACAGTGTTGGCAATCGCCGGGCGAAGTACGCCCGGAGCGGAGGGGCAATGCAGACCAAAGAGCAACAGCCCGCGCTACCGCCCACGATGTTAGCGCGAGCGGAACAAATCCAGAGCGAGATTCAGCAACTCTCGGGACGCGACCTGCAGTTGTGGTCAATCGTTATCCTGGTAATTGTCGTACTGACGGCCGGGATGCTGGCGTTGGTCCTGCCGAATGTCATCTGGGCGCAACGCGTCATTCGGGTCGAGCACGCCTACCTGCCGCAACTGTTCTTTGGATTGATCTCGCTGATCCTGCTTTTCAACATCTACCTCGTGGGGCAAAAAATCGCCCTGAACAACACGCGCCGCGCCCTGATCAGCGAATTGGTGCTTAACGAACGCCTGGAAAGCTTGTCGCTGATTGATCCGTTAACCCAACTGTTCAACCGACGGGCGATGAACGAGATGATTCCACGAGAGGTGGCACGGGCCAATCGTCTGTCCAGCCATCTCACGTTTTTGACCATTGACCTCGACGATTTTCGCGCCATCAATTCCAAGTTTGGCAACATCGAAGGCAATTTTCTGCTAAGAGAATTCGCGCGTTTACTGACGACCAGCTTTCGCGGAGGCGATGTTGTCTTCCGGCAAGGCGGAGACGAATTTCTTGTAGTGATGCCGGATACCAGCGAGCAAGACTCCGACGCCCCCATCCGCCGCCTGCACAGTATGCTGGAACAGTGGAACATCAGTAGCGGCAAGAGCTATCAACTGGCATTCAGCTGGGGCATCGCGGCCTACGTAACCGGAAGCCAGGTTGAAGACGTGCTGCGCGCGGTCGACCGCCAGCTTTATCAGAAAAAACACAACCTCGTCCCGGTTTTCTGAGTAATCAAGTGTGGGGTAAATTTTGGAGGCGCGGGTCGGAATCGAACCGACGCATAAAGGTTTTGCAGACCTCTCCCTTACCACTTGGGTACCGCGCCCTGATTACCTAAATTAGCGTGATACGGAATAAAAGTCTACCCGCCTGCAAGTGATACATCCGAACGAGTAAAAATCAGGCCTCCCCACCTGCTTTGATTGCCGAATATGGCCGGACGATTCTGCGGGACCTCCACCATATATGTCAGGCGATTCAGTACAGCATTGTATATTAGTACCTGATACCTGCATGAGATCCGACCTTCCAACAGTTGTGACCTGCCACTGTCTCTTCGGCACTCTCTGCTCAAACCGCATGCACAACAAGTTGCAGGCTGCCATGCAACGCGATCACAAAAACGGCGACGCGGGGACGAGATGATTCCTGGCGTGAAATACGTCTTCCTTGGTGTCGCTACCATTCCATTTATCTACTATTTGATTGTGCTTTTCAGTGCGTGGCAATTTTTCCGCAGAAGAGCTCCAAGCGTCACTTCTGACTCTAACTTCACTCCGCCGGTCAGCATCCTCAAACCGATTCGCGGTCTTGATCCCGACGCCTACGAAAACTTTGCCAGCTTCTGTAAGCAGGACTATCCAGAGTACGAATTGCTTTTCTGTGTAAGGGTGGACGATGACCTGGTCATCCCCGTGTTGCAGAAACTGGTAGCTGATTTTCCGGAGCGTCGAATTCGCGTGTTGTTCGGCTCTGGCCGTGGCGGTTCGAACGACAAGGTAGTTAAGCTGGCGCGCCTGGTCAGCGAAGCTCAGTACGAAGTCATCGTGATTAACGATAGCGATGTCCGGGTGCAGCCCGACTATTTACGAACAATTGTTGCCCCACTCGCAAAGCCAAAAGTTGGAGCTGTCACCTGTTTTTATGTACCCACCGAGGAGAAAACGCTAGCCGAAGGTCTGCAAACGATCGGTATGTCTTCCGATTTCTACCCCGGAATTTTGGTCGCCCGCCAACTCGATGGAGTGAAGTTTGCCTTAGGGCCGACCATCGCAACTACGCGCACGCGGCTTGCCGGATTCGGCGGCTATGGGGCGATTGAAAACCGTCCTGCGGACGATCTGCTGGTAGGGCGCCTCATCGCCGAACAGGGTTACGAAGTTGAACTCTTGCCGTACACCATTTCGACGGTTGCCGACTACGGCTCTATGCGCGATCTGCTGCACAAGCGCCTCCGTTGGATTGTGGTCATGCGCCATCTGCGGCCTTGGGGACACTTTGGCTTGCTTCTAACGCAAGGGTTGCCTTGGTCGCTGGCAGCGGTTGCAATCGCGCCCTCAGCGGCGATTGCCTTCGCTTATCTGGGCACGTATCTGGTTCTGCGATTCGCCATGACCTGGATGGTCGGCATTTGGGGACTGAAGCACCTATCGCTTTGGAAAAAGTTGTGGCTGATTCCGCTATGGGATGCGGTAGCTTTCTTGATCTGGCTAACAAGTTTTGCGCGCAACAGCATCCGCTGGAGGGATGGCGAATACTACATTCGCGACGGCAGGCTCGTACCCGTCACTTCAACTAATGCTCAACGTGCAGCCTGAAGCGTAGCCTGCGTCAGCTGCCAACTTTGCTTTTCAATTCGCTGCGCGCGGTTCTCCCACTCCCACGATTGCCGTTACTCTTTCCGCCAGCGCCAGCCACTACTTCTAAAGAACCTTCGGTCCGAGGCGTAATCTCTCGAACGCCTGGCTCGCGTCGCTCGTTGTGTGGCTCCCGCCAGTTAACCCGCGGAAGCATTACGTTGGGATCGATTCGGTCGCGATATTTAAGCGCCACGTTCATCAATGAGTCCAGCAAAGAATCGGAAAGTAAATGCGGCTGCAATCCAAGTTCGATTAGCTTCGAGTGTTTGGCGTTGTAATAATGCTCCTGGGCTTCCACGCGGGGATCCGCGAGATGATCGACCTGGATCGTCAGGCCTAATCTTGCGCCAGCCGTTTGCACGATGCGGGCCAGGTCCAATACCGAAAACTGTTCGGTGAACTGATTAAAGACGCGGCACTCACCTCGCGCCGCCGGATTCAAACATGCGATCTCGACGCATCGTACCGTGTCACGAACATCGAGAAAGCCGCGCGTTTGGCCGCCCTTGCCGTACACAGTGAGCGGATGCCCGATGGCCGCCTGTACGCAGAAACGATTGAGCACGGTGCCAAAGACTTCGTCATAATCGAAACGATTAATGAGCGCCTCGTCCAACCCTACTTCATCGGTTAAGGTTCCGTACACCACGCCTTGATTCAAGTCGGTGGCGCGAAGGCCCCACGCCTTGCAGGTGAACATGATGTTGTGACTGTCGTGGACTTTCGAAAGATGGTAAAAGGAGCCCGGCTGCTTGGGATAAGGGACGGTGTCTTTTCGCCCATTATGCTCGATGGTGATGTAGCCTTCTTCGATGTCGATATTGGGCGTGCCGTATTCGCCCATGGTGCCAAGCTTGATGAGATGACAATCGGGTTGGAACTCCCGCAGTGCGAAAAGAAGATTCAGGGTGCCAACCACGTTGTTTACCTGCGTGAAAACCGCATGTTTGCGGTCGATCATTGAATACGGAGCCGAGCGTTGCTCAGCAAAGTGAACAACCGCTTCGGGTTCGAAATCCTGAATGACTGCGGAGAGAAAGTCGTACTCCATTACATCGCCGACAAACAGTTGGATGATATTTCCAGTGAGCTCTTGCCAAACCCGAAGGCGATCTGAAAGCGGACGAATTGGCGCGAGGGTTTGCACGCCGAGCTCGTGATCCCAATGGCGCCGGCAAAAATTGTCGACAATCGCAACCGAATGTCCCTTGTTCGATAAATACAAAGCGGTCGCCCAACCACAGTAGCCATCGCCTCCCAACACCGCAACCTTCATTTGACCCCCTCGCGTTGTGATTAACTATCGCCAGGATGCTGGCGTTCCTTACTGACATGGCTTGCGTTTCAGACAACCGCTCAACTGGTCTCGCTCAGGCCACGCAAAGTCTCAGGTTCGACAATAACAAATATTCTAAAACACCATCGCTGTCTTTGCCGGTTCGGACCCAGAAATAACAATGGGATGGTTCGTCATCACGACTTTCCCTCCGCTTGACGCAACCAGATTGAGATGATCGGAACCAACGAGTGATTGAAGTTCAGGGACCACATTCTGTTTGGCCACGATGTACGAACGTTCCGGCTTCAGCCAGACATCTTTGAACTGCGAATTGTCGATAAAGATATCCGGAGCACCCGGAGCGTAGGCGCCGTATTCCAGATTGAAAAATCGGCCATTGCGAAGCAGCGCCGTGCGGTTCGTGTAAAAAAAGATAGAAGAGAACGTGTAATAGTGATGATCGACGATCAGCGTGCCTTCGGGCGATTTCAAGATCGCCTCGGCCAGCGGCCGCGAAGACATGAACGGATCGAAAACCGCCATCGCCATACGGGCGGCATGGAAGAAGATGATCATCATCAGCGCGGCGGCTAGGAATGCTCGCTGCCCCGTCAGCTTCCACGCTGCCAGTGCACCCAGACAGAAAGCAATTGCCGCCACCAGCAGCGGCTTTCGAAGATAGGCAAACGATGCGAGAGTCAGGTCCTGCATGTGGCCTAACGAGAGCGTGTAAGCGCCCGGATGCTGACTCAGCGCCTGCGAAATGTCTCCCGGAGCCGGGAGATTGCGAGTGAGAAGAAACAGAGTCAACGTTATTAGCCCAGCAGTCGCGGCGATTACAGCGAGAACCCGTGTGCCTCGCCGGATCCAATCTCCTCCGGTCGCCATCGCTGAACCTAGAAGCAATGCGATCGCGGGGTAGCAAGGCATCGAATAATATTCCTGCGTGGTTGAGAACGTAAAGAAGATCAACACAAAACCAACCCAGCAAAGCGCCAGAAGCCGAGTCCGGCCGGCGCGATCGACCGGTTTGAAAGAGAGCTTGGCAATTGCAGGAAAATAGACACTCCACGGAAACAGCCACACCAGGTGCAACAACCAGAAGTAAAGTCGCGGCACGGTGTTGTAATCGCGCGGATAACGCAGGTTCAGGAAACGCAGCAATTGTTCGTTGATGAAGAAGAACCAAAAAAAACCATGATACTGGCCGGGGCCGCTGTGAAGAGTAACCGCGAAGTAAGGCGGATTGCGGAGCGTGGCGAGAATGTGCCAGGGTGCGGCAATAAGCAGGATAACCAGCAGTCCGCTGAAAGGATGCAACCGCCGCCATGTGCGAGCGGAAAAGAGCTGGCGCGTAATCCACAGATAAATTATCCCAGATGCAATCGGGAACAGGACTCCAATCAGACTCTTTAGCAACAAGCCTACGCCGAGGTTTGCGGCTAATACGAACGCCCAAAAGCGCGGATGAGATTCCTCTTCGTCCAGGGCACGAAGAAACGCCCACATGCCCAAGGCGACGGTGAAAGTCAACATGACGTCGGGGATCAGAATCCTGGTGAATAAGAACAAGCCGATGCACGTAGCCATGCACAAGCCTGCGTAGAATCCTGCCCGCTTACCGAAAGCCCACGCACCGAAAGCGAACGTCAGCCAGCAGAGAGCAATAGCCGAGAAAGCAATGGGAAGCCGCGCTGCCCAATCGTGCGCTCCGAGAGTTGCGTAGGCAACCGCCATCGTCCAGTAAATCAGCGGGGCTTTTTCCAGATAGACCACACCATCCAAGCGGGCAGTAACCCAATCGCCCGAAGTCAGCATGTTGCGCGCGATCTGCGCCTGCACGGCGTCGACGTCGTCCATGAGTGATGGAGGAGAAACGATGCAACCCAGGTAAATGGCCGCAGCGACCAGCAAAAGAACTAAGTGTAGGTGCCAGTTTTTTCCGGTATCCACATGCTCGGGTGGTGGGAAGCTGCTACCTGAATCCTCCATTTTTTCATCCACAGAAACAACACCATCAATCCCCATAGGTGATATCCAACATTAATTCGTCTCTCCAGGTGCTCTCGAATTTGCGTCTCAATAACTTCACGTCGGAAAAGCGCTGCGTGTTCGGACGCGCCGTCCATCAAGACTTCCATTATCAGCGGGCGCAAGCAGCCGCGAAGCCAATCATGCGCCGGAATGTCAAAGCCGACTTTTTTTCTTTGCAGAACCGAGGGCGGCAGCTTGTCGCGCATCAACTCTTTGAGAAGAACCTTTTGCCGCGAACCGCGAATCTTCAGAGATGCAGGCAACGTGGCGGCAAATTCCACGATGCGATGATCGAGGAACGGCGGCCGCACTTCAAGCGAATGCGCCATGCTCATACGATCCGCCTTGTTCAAAATATCGTCGGGAAGAAAATAGCTTTGATCGAACCACAAATATGGAGATAAATCGTCGTTTGCCTGAAACCGGTCGCGCAGTCCGCCCAAAATTCGGTCCAGGGCCGGTGGAAGTTCTGATTTCAGGAGAGCCGACTTCTGCTCTTCGGAGAACGTTCCATTCCAATACACATGCGCGCGATCGGCAGGCATCAGTGAGCCTTCGAGAAATCGCTTCAGTTGGTATTCAAAACTAATTTTTTCGTCCGAGACCGGCCAGTTGCGCAAAGCGTCGAGTGCGAATTGCAAGGCTTTTCGCGGCAAGCGCCGGGCGAGCGCTGCCAGGCGGTTTGCACGATGAGTGAGATAGCCGCCAAACAACTCATCCGCACCTTCGCCACTCAAGCTGACCGTCGTTTTGGTTTTACTGAGTTTCGAGAGAAACCAGACCGGAAGCGCTCCTGCATCGGCGGAAGGTTCGTCTGAAAAATAGGCAAATTCTTCGATGGCACCGCGCAGGTCAACTTCCGGATTGAGATCCAGCTCCTCGTGCTCGGTCTGGTATCTCTGCGCGACCTCACGAATGTAAGCAGTCTCATCGAAACTGCGTCCCTGGAACGAAATGGAGAAAGTCTTGAGCGGCGTGCTCGATTCATTCGCTGCGTAATGCAAGATTGCTGAAGAATCAATGCCGCCGCTAAGCCACATGCCCAACGGAACATCAGAAATCAAATGTTCGCGGATGGATTGCCGTAGAAGGGCGTCAAGTTTTTCCCGCGCCGACTCTAGCGTCCAAGCGCTGGGAGCTGCGAGCGGCAATTGCCAGTAAGCATGCGAAGAAATTTTGCCATCACGCCATTCCAGCCATTTTCCCGGATGAAGTTTTTCAATGCCCTCTACAAGCGTCCAAGGACACGGCACATAGTTCAGCGACAGATAACAATCGAGACCGTCCAGGCTCAAACGCCGGTCAATTTCAGGATGGATCAGGATTGCTTTGAGTTCCGAACCGAAGAACAGGTCTTCTCCGCGTCGCGCGAAGTAAAGCGGCTTAATTCCCATGCGATCGCGTGCCAGCACCAGCCGCTTCGTCGACTTCGTCCAGAGCGCGATCGCGAACATGCCGCGCAATCGTGCAAAACAGTCCGTATCCCATTCGATAAATGCCCGGAGAACGGTTTCGGTATCGCAGTGCGAATAAAAACGATGACCGAGTCCTTCCAGTTCGGATCTCAACTCCCGATGGTTGTAGATTTCGCCATTGAACACGATGGCGACGTCGCCATCTTCAGAGAGAATGGGCTGGTCACCGGAACCGAGATCGATAATTTTGAGTCGGGTCGCTCCGAGCGAGCAGAGGCTCGACTGAAACACACCTTGCTCGTCGGGGCCGCGGTGAAACAATGTCGCGGTCGCATTCCGAATGCGATCGGGCTCAGGCGCCCAATGTTTGTGGGTGAAGCCGACGATTCCGCACAAGTGCCCTGCACCCCTTCCAAGTCTTGAAGTCAGCCTGCAATATGACAGCCGCGTTTATGCAACGTCGCGCATTTCGTTGGTTACCCAGAAAGCCATCCTAACGTTTTGCACCGTGCCCTAGCAAAGACCTGTCGTCCGCGCGCGTCATCTGCGGCCCATAATTACTAGGGCAACACCGACGCAAACCAGCAGCACACCTGTCCAGCGCCGCCGAGTAACCTGCTCTCCGAGAAAGAATTTTCCTCCCAACGCGCCGGCCGCATAACTGAGGGCGGTAACCGGAACCACTAAGCTCACATTTTCCATCGACAGCACCGCGAGCAGGGCGAAGAATGCCGTCCCCATTAGCGTCAGCCCCACCCACATCCATGGCACTCGCAGAGCGCGCGCGGCGACTTTCATCAGCGAAGCGGGCCGGAAATTCTTCACCTCACCCACGGCCTTCATAGCGCGGCTTACACACAATTCGCCGCCGGTGCCGGCGCAGATGATCAGCAGATAGAAAATAAACTCGGGCATTTAGTTGGGCTCCGTGGTGCGCGGGGGAGTATGCCCGACGACGACGACGCCGAGGCAAATAACCGCAACTCCCATCCAGCGCAACGGTGTTACGACCTCTCGCAGCATGTAGTGTGCCAGGAGTGCAACCACCGCATAGGCGACTGACGAAGCTGGCTGAACGTAGCTGTAATCCGCCCACGAGAGCACCAGCGTATAGGCAACAAAGAAAGAAATGAGTAACCCGATGCCTAGCCAGATCGTGCCCGACGCGAGCACTCGGGAAAGAACATCAAGCGCCTCCGCGGGTCTAGCTATGCTCACCGCGCCAATACCCTTCATCCCCTTGCCGAGGAGCACATTACCCAAGGGCCCCAAGATCACCATTAACAAAATCAGCAAATAGGTTTTAAGGTGCAGCCCCGCGGAAGAATTCATGCGCTGCGGGCGCTTTCGGCCTGGCAGATGTATAGCCGTTTGGCTCGCGCAAGGCGATACTCCCGCTGGACGATTACAATATCTCTCTTGCGAACAATTAGCACTGAGAGACAGATCATGTATTTATCTTACTTGATTTCCCTGATCAGCCCAACTCTGCCCGGCGCGTTGGACCGCCGTCGAGTGGAATGCCCGGATCCGGTGTTTAACCTCAAAATAAGGAGAGTAATATTGCAGCGTAGGGACGTTGTTTTTCTGCTTGGGATGACCGCGGCCGCACTATTTGTACACGGCTACCATCCCCGCGCGGAGGATGCAGCAATTTATCTGCCGGGAGTGGAGAAGATTCTGAATCATCAACTATTCCCTTTCAACTCCCAGTTTTTCGAATCACACGCTCATCTCACGTTCTTTCCGAACCTTATCGCAATCTCCGTTCGCCTTACTCATCTGCCATTGTTGCACGTATTATTTTTTTGGCATTTGATTTCGATTTTTCTTTTGCTGTGCGCCTGCTGGGAACTTTCTCAAAGAGTCTTCAATGAAAAGATCGCTTTCTATGCGGGGGTAGCCCTGGTCGCCGGGCTTCTGACTCTACCGGTGGCGGGAACTGCGCTTTACATTATGGATCAATATGTCAATCCACGAAACCTGACGGCGTTCGTGGGCGTTCTGGCCATCGCCAAAGTACTTGATCGAAAATATCTTACCGCGTTGCTATTACTTTTGTTCAGCGCAGCGATTCATCCGCTCATGTCGGTGTTTGCCTTTTCGTTTTGCATTCTGCTGTTGTGCGTGGAAAAGTTTCAACCGTGGCAGCCGACGGTGGCTTGCCTGCTGCCTCTCGGCTTGCTCGATCCGCCTGGGGCTGCCTACCACGAGGTGGCGCTCACACGCAGTTATTTTTATCCGCTGCAATGGCAGTGGTATGAGTGGTTAGGTGTGATAGGTCCATTGGCGATTCTTTGGTGGTTCAGCCGCATTGCTCGGACCAGACGCATGAAAAACCTGGAACTTTTGTCCCGCACGCTAGTGCTTTACCAAGTCATTTTTGTGATCGCCTCCCTAGTTGTCTCCGTCCCTCCGCGTTTTGAAAGCCTGGCACGTTTGCAGCCCATGCGCAGCCTTTATCTGCTCTACATCCTGTTTGTTTTATTTTCTGGAGGCCTGCTCGGACAATTCGTTTTGAAGGACCGCTGGTGGCGATGGATGGCTCTCTTTCTGCCATTATGCGCGGGCATGTTCTATGCGCAAAGAGCACTTTTCTCGGATAGTGCCCATGTCGAATGGCCTGGCGCCGCGCCGCGCAACCCATGGGCACAGGCCTTTGAATGGGTACGGGCAAACACGCCGCCTGACGCCATCTTTGCGCTGGATCCGCAATTTATGCATATTCGCGGAGAAGATGAAAACGGTTTTCGCGCCACTGCCCAGCGCAGCATGTTAGCCGACGGGAACACCGACAGTGGCGCTGTCACCATGTTCCCTCAGATGGCGGATGAGTGGCTTAAGCAAGTGCAAGCTGAAAACGGTTGGCACAAGTTTCAGCTCCAGGACTTTCGCCGGCTGCATGCTCAATACGGTGTAAATTGGGTAGTCCTGCAGCAGCCCGGCGTCGCAGGACTGGAGTGCCCTTATCAGAATAGCGCGGTACGAATTTGCCGGGTCGATTGAGGTTTCGGTGGTCGCGCGGGATGGACCTCTACGATCCGCTGGGGCAGAGCCAGTATCTAATGCGCTCCCCGACGGGCTGGCTGAAATCCGCATCGGTGAGCAACGCGCGCGACGTATTCTCGAAGGCATCGCCGTTACTTGAAAGGCCAAAAAAATCTGGAGCGGGAGACGGGATTTGAACCCGCGACTTCGACCTTGGCAAGGTCGCACTCTACCACTGAGTTACTCCCGCTCGCTGTCTCATTCTACTTCGAGTCGCCCAACTCGAACAAGGACACTACGAAACTGACTTTCGGCGCCGGGAAAAAGACGTAGCCTGACAGCGAGCCCCAAAGCCTGAAGTCCAAAGCCCGAGGCCTGAACCCTGAAGTACACTAATCTTTCAGATGCCCAGCAATCTATCCCGCCTGCGGCGCTGGTTTGCCGCAGCCATCGTCGCCGCACTGCTGCTGGTCGCGGGGACCTATTTCTATGCGCGTCATCGCGTGCAAAATGCGCTGAAGCAGATTCCCGAGAAGATCGGTCTTGAAATCAAACAAACCGCCACCGGTTTTACCATCTCAAAGTCACAGCAGGGACGCAGCCTGTTTACCATCCAAGCCAGCAAAGCAGTGCAGTTCAAGAAAGGCGGGCACACAGAACTGCATGATGTGCAGATCACTCTTTACGGAAGCGATTCCACCCGCTTCGATCAGATCCGCGGTGCCGATTTCGAATACGATCAGCAGACTGGAAACGTAATCGCCAAGGGTGAAGTTCTGATTGATCTGCAGTCGAATCCTGAAGGCGTGTTGAATCCCGACCAATCGCCTCCCGCGGAACGCAAAAATCCCATCCACCTCAAGACCAGCGGACTCACGTTCAACCAAAGCTCGGGAGACGCGCACACCCGCGAACGAGTCGACTTTGATCTGCCGCAGGGCAGCGGCTGGGCTATGGGTGTGAACTATGTTGCTAAGACGAACGTGCTCACACTGCTGTCGCAAGTGAATCTCAGGCTCGGCGGACTTACTCCAGCCACCATAAATGCTGCGCGCGCCACCATCACCAAGGATCCGCACCTGATCGTGCTCGATCATCCACAAATGCGGAGCGGCGCTCGTCAATGCGACTCGGATGAGGCTACGCTTTTTCTGCGTCCTGATAACACGCTGGACCGGGTCCTAGCGCGCGGCGATGTAATCGTAAAAGCGGAGGGTCCGCAGCCGGCCGAAGCTCGGTCTGACGAACTCGAACTGATCATGTCCAAGCACCACGATACGCTGCGAACCGCCGTTTTCTCCGGAGACGTGCGAGCTCAAATCGCGCGAACAAACTCAATGGAGGACGGGCGTCCACGCCCGTCTAAGCCGGACGAAGCCTCAAGCGACCAAGACCAGCCCCCGCAAGCGCAACCGATGGAAGGCAAAGCCGGCCGCGTCGTACTAGAATTTGCCGAGATCAGAGCTTCTGGAAAAAGAAATTCTCCGAGCAAGAATCTGTTAACCAAAATTCATGCCGAAGACCACGTAGTGTTGTCGCAACATCAAGCTTCCGCAAACCCGGCTACCAGCGCGCAGGATTTGGAGCTGAGCGCCTCGGGCATCGACTTTTTCATGGCCAACAAGCAAAGCCATCTCGACCGAGCCGAAACGTCTGGCGCCGCGCAGATTGTCATTCGCCCCTCCGCAGGCGCCGCATCACAAACTGTGGTCACAGCGGCGAAATTTGACGCTCACTTTGACAACTCCGGTCAGCTCTCTTCGGTTCACGGCGCCCCCGATGCACGCATCGTCAGTAAGAATCCCGGCCAGCCAGATCGCGTCAGCACTAGTCGTGTCCTCGACGCCGCCTTCCAACCCGGCAACGGCATCGACACCCTCGTGCAGCAGGGAAATGTGATCTACGTGGACGGCGAACGCAAAGCTTGGGGCGATCACGCCCGCTATACTCCGAATGATCAGTTGCTGGCTCTTACCGGCTCCCCGCGTGTAACTGACGGTGAAATGACTACCACGGCGAACTCCATGCGCCTAAATCGAGCCGCTGGAGATGCCTTCGCGGAAGGGAACGTCAAAAGTACCTACAGCGATTTGAAGCCGCAGCCCGGCGGCGCCCTTCTGTCTTCGTCCAGTCCCATCCACATCACCGCTCGCTCGATGAGCGTACACGGATCATCAGCAATCGCTTTGTACACAGGAGAGGCGCGCCTGTGGCAGGACGCAAACGTCGTCGAGGCGCAGTCGATTGAATTCGATCGCGATCACCGTTCCATGATTGCGCTCGGCTCCGATGCGTCCAGAATCGTCTCGACAATCTTGGTTCAGGCTGAACCGGCTCAAACCGGCAGGTCAGAAGAGAAATCACGAGCGCCCGTGCTAGTTGCCATTACTTCTTCGCGGCTAACCTACGCAGACGGCGAACGCAAGGCTCACTTCGAGGGTAACGTCGCAGCCAAAGCAACTGACATGACGATCACGGCCAAAAAGATGGACGCATTTCTCCAAGCTCGCGGCCCCGCAAACCAACCTCTATCGTCAGCCGGAAAACTGGAAAAAATCGTAGCCACCGAGCAAGTGGTCATCACCCAGCCGGAGCGCCACGCTACCGGCGACCTCCTCGTCTATACGGCGGCAGACGACAAATTTGTCCTGACCGGCGGACCGCCTAGCATTTTTGATGCCGAACATGGCAAGATTACCGGCGTTTCGTTGACTTTCTTTAGACGCGATGATAGGGTGCTCGTGGAAGGCAATAATTCATCCCCCACGGTCACCCAAACGCGAGTGGCACGATAAATGCGTACCTTGGCCACCGACGAAATCGGTAAATCTTATCGCAGCCGCCGAGTTGTAAACGGGGTCAGCCTGCGCGTCGAGCAGGGGGAAGTCGTTGGTTTGCTTGGACCTAATGGCGCAGGCAAGACAACTACCTTCTACGCTATCGTCGGCCTCATCCCTCCGGATACGGGCCGCGTCTTAATCGATGACGACGACATTACTGACGTTCCCATGTACCTGCGGGCTCGTCAGTTTGGCATCAGCTACCTCCCTCAAGAAGCTTCGGTTTTCCGGAAGCTCACGGTCGAGGAGAACATCCTGGCAGTGCTTGAAGCCCAGTCCATCTCCTGGCATGAGCGCCGCGAGAAAATGGAGAAGCTGATCGATCAACTGGGGTTGGAGCACATCCGCCAAAATCGTGGATACGCGTTGTCGGGAGGCGAACGGCGCAGAGTAGAAATCGCCCGCGCCCTATGCATCAACCCGACATTCATTCTTTTGGACGAGCCTTTTTCCGGCATCGATCCCATAGCCGTGCTCGATCTGCAAAAAATTATCAGTGATCTGAAGACCAGCGGCATCGGCATCCTCATCACCGATCACAATGTGCGCGAAACGTTATCGGTCACGGATCGCGCGTACATAATTAACGAAGGCCGAATTTTCCGCCAGGGCACACCAGAGCAACTCGGAGGCGACCCCGAAGTTCGCCGCGTGTACCTGGGCCAAAGTTTTTCGCTGGTGTAGAGAAATCGTCATTGGTCGTCGGCGGGTCGCGACTAACAAACGGCGGCCAAAAGCCAACGACGAACGACCAAAGACGAACGACTGAATTTATGGTCTTGTTGCAACACAAGCTAAGCCTTAAGGTCTCGCAGAGACAGATACTGACCCCGGGTCTTGTCCAGATGGTCAGCGTGCTCGCGCTCAACAAGCTCGAGCTGCGGGACATGATCACCGCCGAAATGGTAGAGAACCCGGTGCTCGAAGAACTGGAAGAATCAGTTCCCCTGCTCGATGACGTAGATCGCCGCCAGGAAGAGCGCGACCGCGCTCCCGTAGAAGAAAGCCCGACCACAGCTGCCGACGCCGAGAAGAAAGATCCATTCGAAGAGATCGATTTCGGCTCTTTCTTCCAGGACTACCTCGACCCCGGCTATCGCAGCTCCCGTGAAATGGAGGACATCGAGCGTCCGTCATTCGAGAATTTCCTCTCCAAGCCCGGCAGTTTGACCGACCATCTGAGGTGGCAACTGGGTTCGATCTTCATGCGGCCGGAGGTTCAGGAAGCCGTCGAATTAATCATCGGCAATCTCAACGAAGACGGCTACCTGATCGCCAGCGACGAAGAATTGATCGGAGTAGTGCCCCCAGCCGCGCCCGAATCCGATGCCGCAGTGGCAGAAAATCTTTTCAAAGAAGCGGCAGCTCTTGGACTGAGCGCAACTGAAGAAGCTTTGTCCCATGAAGCATCGTCCGATTTGGCGTCATCAGAACTTGATTACCAAGAAGCCGCTTCGTTAGATTCGATTCCTGCTGATGCTGTCGAATCCATCCTGCCCGGAATCGATTCCTCGGAATCACAGAGCGCAGTGGTCGCCGATTCCGCCGACCTAGAATTGCACCCGCTGGAACCGAGTAAAGAAGTCGCAACTGTGTCGCAGCCGGCTCCAACCGTGCCTGCGGCGCATCCTACATTCGCAACCAGCTTCAATCTTGCCGACCTCCACGAAGCCATCGAAGTCGTAAGGCAATTGGATCCACCCGGCGTGGCCTGCCGCGATCTGCGCGAGTGCCTGCTCTATCAGTTGCGCTATCACCAGCAACAAAACGAGCTGCACAAGAACGGCAACGGAGAATCCATCAGCGAGACTCTGAACGATGCCATCGCCATCGTCGACCAGCACTTGCGAGCGGTACAGAACAAACAATACAAAGAAATCGCCCGCATCCTGACGCGGCCCGTTGAAGCTGTACAGCAAGCGCTCGATTACATTCGGACACTCGACCCCCGTCCCGGCCTGCGCTACAACAAAACCGAGCCTCGCCTGATTGAACCAGACGTCGCTTTCGTGAAGCACGGAGACGAATGGCTGGTAGTGATGAACGACGAAGACGTGCCGCAGCTTCGCCTCAACCCGGCGTATAAGCGTCTGCTCACCAAAGAAACCAACGACAAAGATACGCGCAACTACGTCAAAGAACGCTACAAGAGCGCCATTCAGCTCATCAAGAATATCGAGCAACGCAAGCAAACCATCGTTAAGGTCTGCTACAGCATCCTGGCTCGCCAGCAGGACTTCCTGGAAAAAGGCATCGACCAGCTGAAGCCAATGATGATCAAAGAAGTCGCGGAAGAAATTGGCGTACATCCTTCGACTGTCAGCCGCGCGGTTTCGAGCAAATACGCTCACACCCCACAAGGTGTCTTCGAACTGCGTTACTTCTTCAGCGAAAGCGTCAATGGACCTCAGGGCGGCAACACGTCATTGCTCATCCTGAAACGGCGCGTCAAAAAGCTCATCGAAGAAGAAGATCCCGCCAGGCCGCTGACCGACGAGCAGATCACCCGTATCCTACAGTCGCAGGGTATTCAGGTCACTCGCCGCACGGTCGCAAAATACCGGGAAGATATGCGCATCCCGAGCACCCACCAGCGCAGAGTAAAGAAGTAAAAGTTGTAGCGCCGGCGTCTGGCCGGCATTATTGGCACCCAATGATACCGGTTATGCTGTGCCCAAAGTCGCAAGAACCCAAGGAGGGGCGCTCATGAACGTGGAATACACCGGCAGGCATTTCGAAGTCACTCCCGCAATCCGCGAAGAAGTTGAATCCGGCCTGGTAAAAATCCGAAAAATCCTCGGCAATAAATTTGAGACCAAAGTGGTGCTCGCCGTCGAGAAGCGCCGGCATAAAGCCGAAATCACCATCACTCCGCGCAACGGCCCGCTGGTTGGTCTGGCTCAGGCTGGCGACATGACCGCCGCCATCAGCGAAGCTCTCGAACACCTGGAAAAGCAGGCAGTCAAATACAAGACCCGCTGGCGCACCAAAAAACGCCGCAACCACAAAAGTCCGAATCCAAAGAGCCAAAGTACCGTTGCCGGAAAATGGAATGGCGAGGCCTCGCAGGAAAAAATCGGCGTCGCCCTCGGCCTGTCAGAAGCCACTTCAGTCGATGTGGTAGTGCACAAGTTTCCCGCCGTGGCCCGCACCACCGAAGTTCACTTGGTGCGGTCCGAAGAAGCCGTTGCCATGCGTCCCATGACCCTTGAAGAAGCCATCAAGGAAGCCCACTTCCGCGATCGCGATGTCTTCGTCTTTCGCGATCCCAAGGGCAAAGTCATGATCCTGCACCGCACCCGCGACGGCAAAATGGAACTAATCGAAGCCGCGTAAAACCGCTATCAGCTCTCGGCTGTCAGCTTTCAGCAGCCCTTTGTAGCGCCGGCATCCTGCCCGCTATCGCGAGGGCATCCTGCCCTCGCAAATCTATCTCTCACACGAAACCACGTGTAGCGTATGATTCTCCTCGCCGTTTCCCAAAAAATCGCTCTCAGGAGATCACACGATGAAAACGATTTACCGTCTCGCAGCTTTCCTGTTGTTGCTGGCCCCTGCTGTGCTCGCGCAAGAACATTACACCGAAGGCCCAGTCTGGCGAGTCTCGCTGGTTCGGGTAAAGCCCACGCAAATGGACGCCTATCTCACCAGCCTGCAACAATCCAGCAAACCGCTACTGGAGCAGGAAAAGCGCGATGGAACAATCATGGATTACAAATTCTTCCTCAAAGAAACCAAGCACAGCCCCGAAGATTGGGATGTCTGTCTCGCCATCGAATACAAGAATCATGCTGCCATGGACGGCCTTGCCGCGAAAGGCGAAATCGCTCGCGATAAAATCCTCGGTGGCAAACAACCCGCGCAACAACTCTCAGAAAAACGCGCTGAAATCCGCGAACTAATTAGCTCAGAACTGCTGGAGGAGATCATTCTGAAATAGCCGTCATCCTGAGGAAGCGCAGGCCTTCGCAAAGCGAAGGCCTGCCAACTCAGGCTCTCTCTGCACTTGCGAGCAGCTCCGTCTGCGCTCCATCTGATGAGTCGCGCGGAAGCAACCCGAGTATCGGTTCCGCATCGCTTTCGCGTCGCACTCATCTAATTTGTTATGAAGAACGAATTCGCGATTTCAGTGTTAGACCTGGTGAGCATGCGACCAGGAGAGCCCGCGGGTAGCGCAATTTCCCGATCGGTGGACCTGGCGGGGCACGCTGAGCAGTTGGGATACAAACGTTATTGGCTCGCAGAACACCATTCCATTTCTGGGCTGGCGTGCTCGGCCACGCCGGTACTCATCGGGCATGTCGCTGGGGCGACGAAGACAATCCGGGTAGGCAGCGGCGGAGTGATGTTGCCGAATCATGCCCCGCTCGTGGTAGCGGAACAGTTTGGCACGTTGGAGGCCTTGTATCCGGGACGAATCGATCTTGGTCTGGGACGCGCGCCGGGCGGTGATTTTCAAACGATGCGGGCGCTACGACGCGACTTGGATCAGAGCGGCGACGATTTTCCGGCGCTGCTCGAAGAGCTGCAGACATACCTCGGGCCCGAGAAACCGGGTCAAGCGGTAAAAGCAATTCCAGGACAAGGAACCAATGTACCGATCACGCTGCTGGGCTCAAGTACGTTCAGCGCACAGTTGGCGGCTCAACTAGGGTTGCCTTTTGCGTTCGCGGCGCACTTTGCTCCTGATTATCTCCGTACAGCGGCTCAGCTTTATCGCGAGAAATTCAGGCCAAGTAAGGCAGTGCGCAAGCCGTACCTGATGGTAGCGGTGCCGGTGATTGCGGCAGAGACGGACGCTGCGGCCCGGCGGTTGTTCACAACTCCCCAACAGCGATTTCTGCGATTAATCCGAAACCAGCCAGTGGAGTTGTTGCCGCCAGTAGATTCGATGGAACCACTATGGCGCGACCATGAGCGAGCGGCTGTGGAAAGCAGACTGCGCGCCGCGATTGTGGGATCGGAAACTACAGTGAGGGCAGGACTGCAGAAATTGGTGCGCGAGACAGTGGCCGATGAAGCGATCGTTGTAACCGATACCTATGATCACGCAGACCGATTACAGTCGTATCGGCGGTTGGCTGCCATTGCCAGGACGATCGAGTCGAAATCAACTGAGGCCGTTGTCGCCTGAAAGTCTGGGAGACTGTCGTTCGCAGATTTTCCTGAGTTCCATTAGAGCTGCCGATGTCCGTCCGCCCCTTGCAACCGCAAGGAGCGGAGCACTCGGTTCAGAATGTCACTTCGTTACCCGGAACACCACGTTGCTCTTGAGCGTGTTCTTGGTTGTCTTCACCTCGACCGTGCCGGTGGTAGCCCCTGACGGTACGTTGGTCTCGATTTCCGATTTCGAGATGACCTTAAATTTCGCTGCCGTGCCGTTAAAGGTGACGCTGGTCGCGCCTGTCAATTCCGTTCCCAGGATTCTAACCGCCGCTCCCACCTTGCCAGAGGTAGGCACCATTTCCACGAACGGTCCCAGACCCACGGACAGACTGAAGACCGTGCCACAGCCATACGGGCAGGCAGTGCTGGAGCCGCCAGCGTAGGTTGCCCCGTAAAATTTCCCACTCGTGGCCTGAATGAGCCCCGCGTAGGGGTAGGAGCCGTCCGTGCTGTCAAAGTTGTGCAGCGTCGTAAATGTGCCACCTGGGGTGATTTTGAAGACGGTGCCAAAGTTTGGGTACTTCCCGCCATAGGACGCGGTCCCGTAGAAATTTCCATCAGTGCCCTGAACCAGGTCTGAAATGGGGTTGTCGCCGTCCGTTTGTTCGAAGCTATGCAACGTCGTCACCTTGCCGCTTGGGGTCATCTTGTAGACCGTTCCGAAAGCGCCGTACTGGGAGGCTCCCCCGAGATCCGTTTGACCGTAGAAGTTCCCATCAGTGCCCAGGATTAGCCCACCGAACGGGTAGGCGCCGTCGGTATCGTTGAACTGGTGGATCACGGTAAATTTTCCGTTCGTTGTAATGGTAAAGACCGTACCGTAGCTACCCGCGTTCCCGAGATTTGATGCTGTCCCGTAAAGCTTTCCATTCGGGGCTTGGGTCATCGTAGCCAGGGGACCGCCGCCATCAGGTAGGCCGTTGAAGTTGTGTATCGTCGTATATTTTCCCTTCGGGGTTATCTTGAAGATCGTGCCACAGCCATTCGGTTTGCATTGGCCGGTAGGCGGACCACCGCTCCCGGCTGTCCCATAGAAATTCCCGTCGCTAGCTAGGACCAAGCCCCCTAAGGGACCGTAGCCCGTGTTTGGGTTGAAGCTGTACAGCGTGGTTAGCCCGCCGTTTGGGGTGAACTTGAAGACGGTCCCCGAATTGTAAACCCCGCCAGCAGTCGTTACACCGTAAAAGTCCCCATTGGCGACTTGGACCACCCCCGCGATGGGGTCAGAGCCGTTCGTCCCGTCGAAATTGAACGTGGTGAGCTTGCCATTTGGGGTGATTTTGAAGATCGTGCCACAGCCCGACGAGCAGGCAGTGTTTCCGCCATTTTGTGTTGTCCCATAGAAATTCCCATCATTGGCCTGCAGCAGCGTCGCCCAGGGAAAGGCGGCGTCTGTGTTGTCAAAGCTCTTCAGTGATTTAAAAGTCTGTGCAGGCAGGGTAACCGTTGTCGTTGCCCACAGTACAAAGAGAGCGCATGCTCTCATACAAAAGTTCAATTTACTCATTTATTCTCCTTGTCTTGATGGTCCGCAGGTGGGCTCTACGACAGTAACCGCTGAATATGTTCGAGCTTCGAGAGCAGAAACAGTATCAGACAACCGTTTCAAATAGTGGTCAACCTTGCACACATTCGAAAACGGTCGAAGATGGGGAATGATCCGAGTCATGGCTCTGGGGGCAGCAGGCATCAGCAGCCCGGCAGGAGCGGACGAGCTTAGCCCAGTGCGTGAGCGATGAGGAAGTGAAAGCAGAGATGGGGAAGTGAAAGAAAATTACCGGCTAGACAAGCTGGTTACTGACGCATGGAAGAAAAAAATAGCCCGCCGAAGTAGCTTAGCAATTAAGTCCACCGTTTTGTAGCCCCTTTTCGTATCTCTTACTAACGTATTGTTGTTTCCTGTTCACCGTGCGCACGGCGGTGACCAACTCAAGGGCGGCATCAGCTTTGAGCAGATAGCCGCATGCCCCGGCGCGAAAAGCCGCGTCCATAACTGCATTACCATGCTCACTCACCAAAAGGACTTCACAGTTTGGAGCAATTTTCCGCATTCGCCGCGTGACTTCTAAACCATCAATGTCGGGAAGGCTGATGTCCAGGACAACCACATTGGGCTGAAGCTCCGCTGCTTTGAGCAGGGCATCTCTACCCCGTGCCGCTTCGCCAACGACCTCAACCCCTGGGTCTGCTGTTAGGAACGAGCAGAGGCCATGTCTTATCATCGCGTGGTCATCAGCAACTAAAACTCGGATTGCGCGAGTCAGTGCCGTTAGGACATCGCGTAGCTTTTGATCAGTCCAATCGGTAATCTCATCGGCATGAAAGTCGGCTGATGGTCCGGCTATGATTTTCCCCGAACGGTCTTCTATTCGGAAACGAACCCAAGCAAACGGAGTCCCCTCAAAAACGACTTGGCAACCGGGAATGACTTGGGCGGCAACGTGTGCGATACGTCTTCTTAGAATATCGAGGTTCGGCATCGCAGGAGCGTATCTTTGGCGAGCCCACCTTACCGTTTTCCAAGAATAAATTCCGTTCGGTGTCGAACGTCAGAGGTAAAGGCCGCCATGTTCTTCCAATCCAGGGCGGGGATCTTTTCTTGCTAGGGGGTGGAAAAAATGATCGACGCAGTGTTACGACGTTGCGCTCGCCGCCGCTCAGCTTCATCCCTCACGACGGTGAGCGGTTTCGAATGTCCTATGTGAAATTCAAGGCACACGCCCCGCAACATAAAGAAGGGGCGGAGACGAGAGAAAGCGGTGGGTTTCCGGGAAATGGCGAACACTGCGCTGTGACGGTTGTGGCGAGGAATTTTGCATACGTCACGATCCGGCATTCGCGGATAAGAGGGTTGCTGAAAGGCAAGCAGGTTGGCTCGAAAAGGTTCTTGCAGAAGAGCACGAGCGTGACAAGAAACATGCAGACCGCATCGAATTGCCGGACTGACTCGCCGAGGGTTCTGAACGACGTATTGCAAGCGGGGCCGAACTTCAGAGTCCGGCCCTTTGCTTGTTTAGGTTTTACTGGCCACAGGTCTCGCTGACCATTTTGAGGTCTGTAATTGTCAAATGGCCGTGCTCGGAATTGTCTTTCTTCGCGCCGCTATCCTTCGCCAGGTCCTTCGTATCCTCTTTCATGTTATGCATGGCAGCATTGGACACAACTCCGGTTGCGCTGACAGTGTGCCCGACGTGAGAGGCGAGGTCCACCTGACTGCTACGAACTTCCCAGGTGCTGCCATCGTTTCCAGTGAGCTGGAACTCCTTGGCACTATCGCCTTTTGACAGACAGCCGGTGATAGTTCTTGTGTCTGACTTTCCCTTTTCCTGCGCAGTTCCCAATGAAGCAGCGAAAACGATGAGAATTAAACACAAAACTGAATTGCTGATTTTGGTTTTCATTTTTCTCCTTTTAGCAACGCCGATAGACACTTAAGGCGTACTGACTAGGTGTCAGAACTTGGTTGCAAAATATCGACAGGAGGATGCCTGGCCTCGTTTCCGTGCCAACGGAGCGCAAGCAGAGCGCGAGTCCAGCTAACCGATTGAAATATTGGTCGGGGCGATAGGATTTGAACCTACGACCCCCTGCGCCCAAGGCAGGTGCGCTACCAGGCTGCGCTACGCCCCGACTTTCAATGAGTTACGTGGTGGTTGCGACTTGCCTAATCATAGAGGCAGGAGCGCTCTGGGGCAAGCCCGGTTGACATCGTGTTGTAACCTACACACCAACATGCGTAGGGGAACTTTCCAGTGCAACTTGTCACAATGGCGCCGAAAACCATGAACCGCCGGATAGTCCATCTGGCTTTAGTGTTGCTGGCCCTGGCCGTTCTGGCGGTGAATTTTCGGCTGGAGCCTGAGAATCCTGGAGATTTCTTTCCGGTGTGGTTCGGCGCACGCGCAGTGTTGGACGGGCATGATCCTTACAGTGAAGAAATATCAAAACAGATTCAGCTTCAGACTTACGGAAGAAGACTCACGGATTACGAACTAGAGCATGGACGAGACCAGCACCGCTTTGCCTACCCAGCCTATGTGGCATTCGTGTTGGCGCCACTAACGGTGTGCAGCTACAACACCGCTCGCGCCCTCGCATGCGGCGTTTTCGCGGCCCTTATCGCACTGTCGGTCCTGTTGTGGTTGCGAACGGTTGGCTGGCGTCCGCCTCCGCCGATGCTCGCCTGGATAACCGTAATCGTGCTGCTTTCACCCCTTACCAGTCGCGGCCTGCGCCTTGTTCAGGTGGGAATCCTCGCCGGATTTCTCTTGTCCGCCGCGGCCCTGGCGGTTGCAAGAGATCACCTGCTTCTTGCTGGCGCGTTCCTTGCCGCGGCTTCGATTAAACCCCAACTGGCGCTGCTGCCCACGGCATGGTTTCTCCTTTGGTCATTTAGCGAGTTCGGGAAGCGTTGGCATCTGCTGCTTGGTCTTGTACTCGCACTTTTGGCCTTGATCGCGGGTGCGGCAGCATTGGTGCCGCAGTGGATTCCGCACTTTCTCGCCGGGCTCGCCGCATACCGGCGCTACACGGGAGCGCCCTCGGCGTTTGACGCCATCTTTGGGCGTCCGTGGTCAGCCGTACCAACCGCCCTTGGGTTAATCACTCTTGCGATTGTTGCGTGGAGATCAAGGTTCGCAGAGGCTTCAACGCGACAGTATGTGTTGGCGCTGACTCTCACCTTAGCAGTTACAGTTTGGGCTGTTCCTGCCAACTTCGATCCCTACAATCAGCTTCTCACCTTGCCGCTCGTGTTCCTGCTCGGCCGAGCGATGCAAGAAAGAGCTTCGCGCTCGAAGTGATAAATGAATCGCGTACGAACGGCTCGGTGATCCTCAATCCTGGCAATGTGCAATTCATGAAAGGCCGCGCGGTCGAGTGGACATCTGGCTGATCGGACCGGAATCGCGAATCATTACGACGAACTCTTCACTAACTCGAAGGAAGACGTGAGTTGGATCGCCCTGTGCAGAGTACGGTAGAGGGGGCACTTCATCGGATAGAGCGAATGCGCACGCTCAGCCTTCTCCCTCGCTTCCTCCGGCGCTGTCAAACGCATGGCAACGTGAATCCTGCGGATGACCAGCACTCCTTCCTCCTCTTCTACCTCGCCGGTCACATCCGCAGTGAGCCTGCCTTCGCTGGCGTTAATTTGACGCGCTTCCAGCGCGCCTCCGAAAGTGCCCATCATTCAACCAGCGGTCGCGGAGATCACGTAGTCAATGGTGGCAGCGTGGGACTCTTTCAAATTCGCGGGATCAACTTTGTAGTGCTCAGCTATAGCTCCATGCACGCTGTACACCACGGGTTGAGGCTCTCCAGGCAAATATGCGATGCGCAACGGCCCACGGATGCGTTCAATTCGCGACTTAGAGACGTAAACGACTTCACTCATGGCTCGCTCCTACGTTGCTCGGATCATCGCCCCCTGCCTTCAATTCATCATCGAGAAAGGGAGCCGCGTCCTTCCTGCCTTTACTATCATTATTATGCGTTTCTTGCCCGACATGGTAGGAATCTTCTTTAAACAGTTGTAAAATCTTGGCCGACAAGTAACCGTCGTGTTCCACGCAGGAAACGCATTCTCAATCACTTTCACCCGTTGGAACTCCTTCTGACTCACTGTCACCATCCCTCCAGGGTGACAAAGTCTGGTTGCAGTTAGGGGGTGACATTATCTTGGAGCATCTACAACGCAGTTCGAGGGATTGACAAACCAGCGGGAAGCGAACAAGATAGGTTTCGCCGTGCAGACGGGCGCCAGCGAAATCAATGCCGCCGACAGCATGCGCGGCTACCATTGCGGTGCCTGTCACAACGGCAAAATGATTTTTCGACGGGAAGCCGTCTGTGGGCCTGCTCGACCACTATTTTTCTCGGTCAAGAAGGAGATTCCGGATGGATTGTCTGTTTTGTTCTCTACAAGAGATCTCTAACCCCTCTAATCCAGAGGACGAAATCATTGATGAATCCGAAAATTTCTACGCCAAGGCGGCTTTGGGCCACTTTGTCTTTGGGTACACGCTGATTATCTCCAAAGAACACTTTCTCAGCTATGCGTATGTGCCCGAGCACCTATTCCCCGAACTTGAAGCCTTCCGAGACAATGTCCTCGACAAACTGCACAACATTTGCCAGCACCCGATAACCATACTGGAACATGGCGCCATCAATCGTTGCCAGCGAGGAGGCTCATGCATCGATCATGCTCACCTGCACCTGATGCCTCTTGCCGCGGACTTACACCCTATCTTAAGCGAGAGATTCTCATTCGGTGAATTGGGGTCGATCAGCGAACTGCGACGCTTCAAAGACGAAGAGACTTCCTATCTGTACTGCCAAAGGGAAGGGCTCCGAGGTCGCGGCGTCAAACTAACGCAAGATGTGCCCAGCCAACTGCTGAGGCGAGTTGCCTGTCAAGCGTTGGGTCAGCCTGAGTTGTGGGATTGGCGCGCCAGACCACTGCGGGACGTTCTTCAACGGTTCACGAGTGAATATAAGCGCCTCGCAGTCGCCGCACCGACCAATAAGAAGCAGGTGGCGCGTACTAGTTTGCAGCAACTTTTGCGGGGCGCTTGAAACTTGCAATGGATCGCTACTCTTCGAACTGACAGGTAGGAGTCGGTGATGGTTCCAATGGTAAATTGCCCATTTTGTCGAGAACTCCAGAGTGGCAAGCTGCCCGACTTTATTGATGCGGATATCGATTCCCGCATTTTGCATGAAACCAACCGATTTGTCGTCATGGCTGATATCAGCCCGCTTGTGCCTGGCCATGTGATGATTGTGCCCAAAGCTCACATTCTCTGCTACGGCGCTGTTGAAGATAACGCACAAGAAGAGTTTTCAGGCCTGGTGAATGCCGTGCGCACGGTCTTGAGAGAGCACTATGGCCCATCCGTCATTCTTGAGCATGGCACCAGTTCGCTCGAACCTGTCGCAGATCATGTTACACACGCGCATTTGCACATCGTTCCCGCCGCTATCGACATTCGTGACTCCCTCGTGAACTTCAACACAACCACGGTTGCGAGTCTCTCTGATCTATCACACTGGGCCGCTCGCGATGAAGCTTACATCTACTTCGAGAGTTGCGCTGGCGAACGCATTGTTGCCGATCGAATTGTCGATATTAAAAGGCTATTCATCAGGTCTGAAATAGCGAAGCGGATCGAACTTCCCGATCCGCTCTGGGATTGGCGCCGTCACATACTGAGCGACAACCTTCGTTCAACCGTAGACACGCTAGGACATGCGAGTTGGAAAACCTATGCTAGCGGCTGAAGTTGATGCCGTCCTTCGACGCGTCTGGCAGGCAGTTTGCCATTATTGGAAACCCAATTCAGTGCATGGCCACGGGCCCGATCACGCCGTGCGCGTGTATTCGATGGGACTCCAGCTAGCTGCGGCAGAAAGGGCTGGCCCTCTGGTTGTGGGTGCCGGCTGTTACATCCATGACGCAGGAATGCGCCCCGACGTCGGTAGAACGGGACACATCGAGCGATCTCTGGAGATCGCCTCGGCTTTATGCAAGGAGATGCCCGAACTGGCCAGTGTCCGGGATCTTCTCTTGACCACGATTCGCTACCACGAGGCGGAGCTTCCGTTCCCGGCTCCGCTACCGATGGAGGCAGTGTGTGTCCGTGATAGTGATACGCTCGACCGGCTCGGTTTCACCGGAATACGAATGACGCTCCAGTACGGTGTTTGGATCGGAAGAGCACTTTGTCATCCGACCGACCCTCTATGCCGCGAACGCACACCCGACCTTAACGGCTTCACTATGGATTACGTGCGCTATTTAGAATCGCTTCCTCAATTTCTAATGACTCCATTCGCCCGCCGTAATTCCGAGGAGAAACAAAAGCAGCGTGAGTTCTACTGCAGCGAATTCCTGTCATCTTTTCGACAGGGGCGCATGCGCGATCACGAGGACGCGTTGCAGTTGGTTACGGCACACATGCGTGAGGAATCTCCCGTCGGATGAACATCGGCGTGCCGGCAGTACCAATGAAATGGAGGAAATATCTTGCTCTTGTCGATTTTGGTTTCGTGTCCGCAGACGAGCTAGCCGCGGATATTCGGCGATATCCAATCAGCGAAGTACGTCGTTTGGTCAGTGACCTCAGGTCCGATATTCGGGACGATTTTCGGCGAGCTCGCCGTCGCTTTTACGTGGTGAAGTTAGTGCCTGCTGATCTTCCCGGTCAGCTTCCTAACTTTAACGTAGAACGAGTTTCTCAGTTGAAACAGCTTGTTGCATTTCTAACCGCTCACAGCGGCGAGACTTACCTCGAAGCGTGGTATTGCCGTACTCGTATTGATTCTGAAGTCTTCAGTGTGGCTGGCCGCATCGTCTTCACCGCGCCTGACAATGGAAGGACTCAACTAGTTGAACAACTGTGGCGAGGCAGTCCTCGATTGCTGGAGACCTATTCTGATAATTTCGCGCTGCCATATGTAAGGGCATCACGATATTCCTGGGGTTGGCCATACTCGATTGAGCATGTTCATCTTCCACGGAAATCGGCACTCAGCAAGTTGCAGCTGCAATCTGAATTTGGCTATTCCATGCGCTGTCTCGAGCAAGAAAGGGAAAAGATCGCGACGTTTTGCGAATTTCTCGACTCGTTTTCTTTCAAGGCCTATAGCCTCGAATACAAGATGGTTGCATCGCAACTCAAAATCATCGACTGGGACACACCAAACGATAGGCGAGTACTAGCGTCGCAGGATATGCAGCTTTTGGATGGAATGCGTTGAGCCGATCAGAAGTCCGAGTACATCACGCCGACTGATTTCGCAGACTGCACATATTCTGGTGCAGACTTTCCCGCAAAAAAATCACTCAGTTCCGCCCAAAATCCAGAAAATAAAGGATCGGATTTTTTTTGCCTTGTAGATCTATGGTTCCTAAGGTAGTTAGAGGCAAAGTATTCTAGACGTTGGGGTTAGCAGTGTCTGTCGGGCCGGTTGCGCCTACGCTCTCGGGACAACGGCAAAGCGCCGGACGAAGGTTTTCGCCTTCGTCTTGCGGGTCGGACTCAGCAGTTGACGTATGCAGTGAACACAATGGCCAAGAGCTGCGCCCTTGTCAGGTTGTCAAAGAACGTGGTTATCTTTTAGATAACATGTGTTTTTCTATAATATCTGGACGAGGGAATGAGATCAAGGGGAAAGTGGATGGGCCCTGAAGACGGTTGCCGAAGTGGGAAACGCCCGGTTTTGGCTTGAGTGGGGATGTTCGACAGCCGCACAGAGTGTTCCGGCCGCTCGTTTGCGCTTTCGCGTCGGCTATTCCGACTCGGTCCCCACCGTCCCTCACAACCGGGTGACGTCACAACGCAAGGTCCCTCCACTCCACAGATCATCGCTTTGCGATGATCTGTTCCGGTCGGGATGACAGAGTTGGGAGAGAACGGAGGCATCCCCAGCCAAATCCGGCTTGAGCGGGCGGCCCGCGGGTACTAGGATCACAGGATGTGCATCTTTAAACTTTGAGCCGATATGAGCAAACTCCTTCCACCGCACGGCAGTTCTGAACTGAAACCGCTCTTGTTGGAAGGCCAAGCCAACCGGGAAGAGACCAGGAAAGCCCTGGGGTTGAAGAAGGTTCCACTCACCAGCCGCGAAACCGGCGATCTGATCATGATGGGCATCGGCGCTTTCACTCCGCTCGATGGATTCATGGGCAAGGACGACTGGAAAAGCTGCTGCGACGACTACCAGCTGCCCAGCAAGAACGGTCTGTTCTGGCCTATCCCGATCACGCTTTCGGCGGATGAGGCGTTGGCGAAATCCATCCGCGCAGGCGAAGAAGTCGCCCTGTGGGACGCAGCGACCGACGCGCTTGTGGGCACCATGAAAGTCAACGAGAAGTACGCTATCGATAAGGAGCATGAGTGCAAGCAGGTGTTCCGCACCAACGACCCGAAGCATCCGGGCGTGCAGAAGATCATGAAACAGGGACCGGTGAATCTGGCTGGGCCGGTGAAAGCGCTGTCCGAGTCGTTCTTCCCGGAGGAGTTCAAAGGGATTTATCAGCGGCCTGCGGAAGCCCGCAAGCTTTTTGCCGATCGCGGCTGGAGCACGGTAGCGGTGCTGCAGCTCCGTAACCCGATGCACAACTCGCACGCTTATTTGGCGTGGATTGCGATCGAAGTCTGCGACGGAGTGTACGTGCATCAGTCGCTGGGCAAACTCAAGCCCGGCGACATTCCGGCCGATGTCCGCGTGAAAGCAATCGATGCGCTGGTAACCAACTACTTCCGCAAGGAACGCGTAATCCAAGGTGGCCACCCGCTGGAGATGCGCTATGCGGGCCCGCGCGAAGCCTTGCTCCACGCCACTTTCCGCCAGAACTACGGTTGTTCGCACCTGATCGTAGGGCGCGACCACGCCGGCGTGGGCGATTATTACGGACCGTTTGACTCGCAGAAGATATTCAACGAAATCCCGCTGGGGGCGCTGGCCGTCCGGCCGCTTTGCATGGACTGGACGTTCTACTGCTATGAGTGCGGGCGCATGGCTTCGATGAAGACCTGTCCCCACGAGAGCAAAGCCGTGATTGACGACAATGGCAACTACAAGGGCGGCGCCAGACTCCTGCTTTCCGGTTCACTGCTTCGAAAGCTGATGAGCGAAGGCAAGCCGGTTCCCGCGGAGTTCTCCAAACCCGAGGTGATCGCGGTTCTGAAGCAGTACTACGACACGCTGCAAGAGGAAGAGAAGGTAGAAGTCAAGTTGCATGGCGCAGCCACGGGCGTGGTGAAGCCGCGCTGAAGTCTGCGGCCGCAAGATGCGTCCAGCCACGCCGCGGGCCGGGCGGGACGCGGCTGTGAGAACAGCCTTAGTACTCATTGACAGCGGAAACTGGCTAGCTAGGACCAACGAAATTCGCTACCCGTTGGCCCTCAGCATCTGCTCGGCGTGTTTGCCGGAGGTCAGCTTGGCGCGGCCTGAAGATAACCTCTACTTCTTTCCTTGGGCCAGGCTGCCCAGGCTGCCAGATGCGGTGTCCGGCAGTAGTGTAATTGCGTCCGGCCCGTGTGTCTTGCCGGTGATGATCGGCTTGTTCGGGACGGTTTCGTAGGCATAACCTGTCAGCGTAGCCGTGATTGAATTGTCAAACTGGTGTTTTGAGGTTCGGGTAACCGTAGCCCTGGCCCAGCCATAGTGGATCTCTCCTTTGATCACAAATTTCAGGCCAAGATATCGATTCTTCTTGTAAAGCCACTGGCCTGACTTGTAACTTCTGCAGCCGGGAGCCCACGTTGAGCAGTTATAGAATTCCTTTGCCAATGGGTCCTCGGGGTTCCAGTCCACGGTCAGGCGTTCCATGACGGCGGTCGGGCTTTTCTGAAAGTGCGACTTTTTGGCGCCCACAGAGTAACCAGCCTGTAGAGCCGAGGCAAACCTATTCGCGCCGTGGCTCGTTGTTACCCCCTTGCCCAAGACCTGGTTACGCATTACGCCTGACGCGCTGACAAGCAAAGTGGCAGCGCTTGCCGATGGATAGCCTCGGTCCGAAGTAAATACGCGGAAAACATTCGACAAAATGAAGTCCGCGATGCCGTCATGGTTTAGATCAAGAAAAACCGGCCCACCATCCACCCGGATTAGAATCTTAGCCGGCGTGTACACGATTTTGGCTTCGGCCGACCTTGCAATCGCCATCAAACCCACGCTGGCAGCCAGTGCTGCGCTTGCGTATGACGACAACGCCTTTTCCAATTGCGGCCCGAACTGGACCATTGGGCGGGAGTGGCCGCCATGTTTGCGGTTTAAAATTTTCTTAGTCATATTCGTCACGTCAACTGAAGCTGCGCTTCAATGCACCATTGCTTACGGCGCAAACTCGAAAACAGTCCCATCCGCATACTCGCCGCCAAATCCCGTCGTCCCGTACAGCTTCCCGGTGACGCCGAAGATCAGGCCTGCCTCCGGATCAGATCCGTCGCCGTCGCGCCCGAAGTTGTAAATGACGCTCTCGGTCCACACACCATCCGGATACCGGGTCATCTTGAAGATCGTTCCGCCTGCACGCGTTCCACCGCCAGACGTCGTGCCGTAAAGGTTCCCACTCGAACTGGATGTTAATTTGGCAAAAGGGTTGGATCCGTCAAAACCGTTCACCACGAAACTGTGCAGCACTGTTTCGCTCCACTTGCCGTTCTGTGAGGGAGACAGACGGAATACAACCCCACACCCGATCACTTTTCCGTACCCGTCGTGACACTGCCCAGTCCCGCCCCAGTACGTGGTGCCGTACACATTTCCGGTCTTGTCGAGGGTGACGCCGGCCCACGGGTTAGCTCCGTCCGGGAGCCCGCGAAACTGGTGTAGCGTCTTCTCGTTCCACTTCCCATTGGCGCCCGGCGAGAGCTCAAACACCCGTCCACAGCTGGCCTCAGTGGGATCGCAATTGTCGCTGCCAAGGCCACCGCCGTAGGTCGTTCCGTACAAATTCCCGACGGTGTCAAAAACCACGCCACTGAGAGGGCCGGACACGTACCCGGTGTGCCCGGGCACAAAGCTGTGAAGGACTTTCTCCGTCCAGGTGCCGTTGGTGCCTGGTGACAGTTCGAATACCGTGCCTCCTTTGTATGCGCCCCCGGCGGAGGTGGTTCCGTACAGGTTCCCGGCCGCATCGAAGATGACGCCCCCGTAGGGATCGGCCCCGTCGGTCCCACCCCCGAAATTGTGCAATACTTTCTCGGTCCATCCTTCTTTGCCGCGAGTCAGCTCAAAAACGACGCCAATATCCTGGGATCCGCCGCAGACTGTTGTTCCGTACAGGTTTCCCGCAGTATCGACAATGACACCACCTTGTGGCCAGCCTCCGTCTTGGCAGTTATTCTGCAAGCAGAAAGCGTACAGCTCTTGCTCCGTCCACTTATCTCCTTGACCGGGCATCAGTTCGAAAACCGATCCAGTGGAGCAGAGGGCGCCTGAACTTGTGCCATACAAATTGCCGGATTGATCAAAGACGAGGTTCGAGTCTGGAAGATAGCTTCCGTCAAAGCTGTATAGCACTTGCTCTCTTTGCGCCAAAGAAGGGGTCGCGATAGTCAGGACCCCGAGGACCACGGCTAAAGCGGCGGGAAACGACGTAAGGGTTGATCTGCGCGGCATCGAAACCTCCGCAAGGAGGGTTCCTCGCCCTCCCCTCCACAAGAATTGGCGGACACTGTATCACACTTTGGTGTGCCGCTGAGCAGTTATGTGAATCGGACTTCATGGCAATCTCAATTAGCGGGTACATCTAGCTCCGAGCCCGAGTCCCCACTCCCCTCGGAAAGCACGGAGATTATCCGTCGAACTCGATACGGGCTGAATTCGGCGCTGTCGAAATATAATAGCCCGTAGCTAGCTCTGAAGATCTGGGTCGCCCCCTCGGAACATCTTGTTGTAACCAGCCATAGCATAAATTGAC
>Ga0207022_10035_pt2 | contig 33808 bp, 28 predicted proteins | sample Alteio_BWMinCont_46_FD_153307 | JGI IMG/M metagenome (GOLD analysis project Ga0207022, IMG submission 153307) | Enriched cells from forest soil in Barre Woods Harvard Forest LTER site, Petersham, Massachusetts, United States -... | ecosystem: Environmental > Terrestrial > Soil > Temperate forest >... | reverse complement strand
GGCGCGTGGCGGCATTTTCGGCGGGCAGTTCGGTATCACAACAACCCGCGCCTCCGACGGGATTGACCGTTGTAGTCAACTGAATCTGCGCGACTTACCTACCTGATGCCGCATCATTCGGCTGTATCATCAGCGTTAGCGCTGGGACTCGCGCGCCGTAACCCGGTACATTGCCTTATCCCAGCTCCTTAACACCGAGGCCTTCAACTGCGGCAGCGCCATCTGCGCGCGTTTGGCGGCCTTCCATCCAAAGATCGGCTTCATCCACGCATACTTCCATCGCAAACGAGGCTCTTCCAAGCGCCCCTGCAGTTCCGTCGCCAGCGCCTGCAATTCCGCAACAAGATCTGGCCGCTCCGGATAAAAATTCTCCAGCCAATTTTGCATGTATGTCAGACACGCCTTCCGCACTCGCTGGCTATCTTCCAGGGATCGCAGGTATTCGATATGCAGCTTCATCGAAACTACCATGGCGACTTTCTTTTTGTCCGACATGCCGATCTGGCTCAATCGGTTAGAAGGCGTCACGCGGTAGTACACCTTCGCTTCCCGCACAAACGTAGTCTGCTTCGACGCCAGCAGCACTCGGCAAAAGTATTCCCCGTCGTCATCGCTCAACAGACGGGTGTCCCAGGATCCGGCAGCGTCGGCCAGTTGCCGGGGCGTCAGCCATGTCGCCGTCTGCATGTGCAGATTTTCACCCATCTTCCTCAAAAGCCACTCCACCGGCGTCAAGTCTGCCCATAGCGACGTTGGCGAAAACCTTGCCCGGTCGGTTCTATAATTGAAGTAGGCCCACGGCGAGGAAAGCAGTGTCCGCCCGCTGTCACCTTCGGGACGCGCTGCAAGCTGGCGCTCGATTTTATCCGGCGCCAAAAGATCATCCGCGTCCAGCCACTGGATGTAGTCTCCCTGGCTGAGGCTCAAGGCATGATTGCGGGTCGCGGCGGCACCTTGGTTCTCTTTAGAGACGACGGCGACTTCCTTCGAGGCGAATTGCCGGGCCACCTCGGCCGTCCCGTCCTTGGAGCCGTCGTCTACGACGATGATCTCCTTGCGTTGCCAGGTTTGGGCAAGGGCAGATTGGAGCGTATCCGCGATCCACTCCTCGGCGTTATAAGCGGGGATCAGTATTGAGACTAACGGCTTCATAATGAAATAGTTGGCGTGAGGTTGAATATTGCGGCCGCTACCGGCTAAGACCGGGCAGCGCCGCGACTTGGCTAGGCGGGTGAGTCGGCGGCGAGGCCAGAGTGGCAATGAAAGTGCGCCAGCCCCCCCCCCCTCCCCCCCTCTTTTTTATTAAGAGTGTCATTCTAAACCAGTTATTCTTCCGCGTTGGATAACGATGTCATTCTAAAAGGTTTATGGCTTTAGTCCCCTCAGCCGCCAGAGGCCCGCCCGAGCCGCGAGGCGGGAGCCCGACAGGCCCCTAAAACGAACAACGTAACTATTTTACCGCAGGCGTCAAACGATGGATTCATGATGGCGGAGAGAGAAACTCTCGCGCGAACAGAACCTCTCCTGAACCCATTCATCCTCAGCACGCACACACCTTACGCTTTTTATTCGAAACCCCACGATAGCACTTGCCGTACCCTAACGCACAAGCACGTTTGGCCTGAGCACCGGATTGTTAATTCTGGCCAAATACTGTCCTCTTGGACAGTGGATTTGGTTCTCTGTATGAGCCATGATCTCTACCGAATGAGAGCGCCCCAACCCGCGGTCTCGTTACATAGTCGAGGAGCCGGGCAGATGACGAGGATTGCAAAATACCTTCTTCTAACGTTGTTCCTAAGTGGCCTTTATAGCGCAGCGGCGCGAGCGCAAACCATCAATGCGGCCTCATGCAGCTCTAGCGACGTACAGACGGCGTTCAACTCTGTAACGGCAGCCACGACAACGGTAAACATTCCATCCTGCCCCTCGGGGACAGCTTGGACTACGCCAGTGACTCTAAACATACCCGCCGGTAATACATCACTCACCGTTCAAGGGCAAACCACGGTTGCGGGAACATGCGCCCCTGGGGGGGCATGCACGCCGTCCGACAGTACTGTGATCGTGGATAACGTAAGCGGGACTGGCTTGACTGTAAACACGGTAACTGGCGGCTCGTTCCGACTGACGGGTATTACGTTCAATCCGTCCTCTGGCACGCCGGCCTATGGGGCCATCGACGTTTCCGGCGGTTCTACGTCCGTTCGCTTTGACCACAATCATTTTAACGATACGGTAAACGGAGATCACACCATCCAGCCGGACGCCGTCAATGGGGTTTTTGACCATAACTTTTTTGATTCCACAAATCAGGCGAATCTCTTCTTCATCCAGCCAACGATCAATGGGCCGGACGGGGAATCGAATGCGACGTGGACGGTGCCGGATAATTTCGGCACGAGCCAATTCCTATTCGTCGAGAACAACTTCTTTCAGAACGGGGCCTTTATATTTGACTGCGATTTTGGTGGGCGAATTGTGTTTCGCTACAACACTGGCGGCACGAACAGCCGCATACAGACTCATGGCGTAGGTTCTGGTGCGCAACGGCGGGGCTGCCGAGCGATGGAGGTCTATCAAAACACTTTCACCTTTAGCAGCAACCCGAACACCAACAGCTTCGCTTTTCTGGTTGACTACGAGAGTGGCACCGCCATGTGGTGGGGGAACACGATTACCGGCTTTAGCACCTTCCTGCGCGAGGATGAGGTTCGCAGCAACACCGACACCTATACACAGACCGCTACACCAAATGGCTGGGGATATTGTGGAAACGGCGCCAGCAATTGGGACCAGAACAGCAATAGTAGTGGCTATGCCTGCCTGGATCAGATTGGACGCGGAGCTGGGAACCTTTTGACCGGTAGCTTTCCAAATCTGGTGAACCAACTCACCGGCACAATCTCATGGCCGAACCAGGCGGTCGTTCCCGTGTACGCCTGGGACAACACGCTGAACACGAACAGTTATGCTCCCAATCACTATTGGGTAAATTATGAAAGTCCCGCCACTGCTACTGAAAACAAGGATTACTATCTTCAACTTCCGAATGTCGATGAAAACGTAACATTCAACGGAACCAAGGGCGTCGGACAGGGACTGGCTTCTGCAAAGCCCTCAACCTGCACGCCGGCGGTAGGATGGTGGGGAACCGATACGCAAACCCTCTATGTCTGCCAGACGACAAACACCTGGGTCTCCTACTACACGCCGTATACGTATCCGCATCCGCTCGTCAGCGGCCTGAATTCAGGAGGGCCCGCCGCCCCGACAAATCTAGCAGTAGCGGTTCAATGACGCTGGGATGCGCGGCCTGGCGACCGTCCGCCAGTTTAGACGGAGAATCGTGGTCCACAAACAGGCGATGTATAAGCTCGAGGGTCAGCAGTTTGTGGATTTCGTTAGTGTAATTTCGCTGCCCCTTTAGGTGCCCCCGCACTACGGTCTCCACCGCCCGTCGTTCAACATATGGCCTCGAAAGGCTCCGAGGGTCGAGCAAAATCTCCCGTACAGACTGCGCCAGGGCATCGCGGTACCAAAGCCGGAAATGGAAGACTTTGTGCCTGCCAAGAAAGAGCCGCTCGAGGTGCAGCGGCGCGAAGGCATGATCGATCCGCGCCACCCACTGGGGCATCCCCATGTCGTAGGCATATTCCGCTTTGAACGAGAATTCAAGCAGGGCCTTGGATACCGCCGCCGAGAAGCCCGTCCGTTCGCCAGCCAGACCGCGATCGGTGGGGATTCGCAGAAGATTCCGATTCCCTTCACCGATTATGCGAAGAGAAGCCTCGTTGCTGGCCCGAGCGGATTCCGGCGACCGAAAGACAGTTCGCACAAAGTCGTTGTCGAGGAATGGCGTCCGCAAGGAGAGCTGCGACTGCTCCAAGGCGAGCACTCCGTAATGATTCCATGGGGTCTGCCTGAAGGCGGCAAACGAAAGCGGGTGCGCCTCGGAAAGGCCGGCATAGGTTTCGGCCGCCTGCCTTAGGAAGCGATCAAACTCCGGCCGGAACAGCCCCGGAAAACGCGCCTCAGGCTTAAAGGTCCGGACGCCGCGAAGGATTTCCCCGCCAAAGTTCCCGGTCATTCTGACCGGCGCAATCTCTCGCGCACGCTCGTTTAGATAGAGATCCGGGGCACGGCCCACTTCCACGCATCCATCGCTGAGATACACGACGCGCTCAGCGTATCGCGGAAATGCCGATAGAGATTCGCGGCCCGCGGTGACGACGTCGTAGGGCTGCCGGCACATTTTCGCCACGCGCCGCGCAATGCGCACGTCGTGGTTTTCGCGAAACATGCTGCCGAAGGAATAACAAGGAAGCTCGCCGGCTTCCGACCTCTGCCAGGCCATAATCATCCGGGTGTCCAGGCCCCCCGTGAGTGACATGGCGACAGGCTCATGGCCATGGAAATACCGGGGGAGATTCCTGGAGAAGACGTCACAGAGCTCCCGAGAATAGGCCTGTGGCTCCAGCGTCTCCTGGTTTTCCCACTCTTCAGGCCTGAAGTAGGAGTCCTGCGTCGCCAACGAGCCATTCCGAAAGATCCAGTTGGATCCTCCCGGCATGATGGATATTCCGTGGAATAAGCTCCGCCAGTCGAGCGTGCAGCCGCAGGAGACGAATTCACCCAGCGCCCGAGGATCGAGGCGGCGAAGTTCAGGCCGAACGGCAAGGACGGCCTTGGCTTCGGCGGCAAAATAGAACGCCGTCTTCGATTGATGGTAGTAGAGCCGGTGTAAACCGTATCGATCATTGAAGAGGTTGGCGATTCCCTGTCTCCGGTCTATTACCAGCCCGTGGAATCTGCCGTTCAATGGCGCCGGAAAGGACGGCTCTTCTTCATAGAGGTGAACGAGATAAGAAGCTTCCGAGTCCTCCAGCTTATGTCCTCGGGCCTTCAACTGTTGCGCCGTCCCCGGTTCCGGAAACTCCTCTCCGGAAAAGGTTAGCGAGACATCCTTCTGTTCGTTCCGGAGGGGCATTCCATCGGAGAAGGAATCTTTTCGCGCGACCCAGCCCACATAGACTCCGAGGGATTCATCTACATATGTGCCCGTCACATAGAAGTCCTCGTGACGCAGAGCTTCTACCATTTGAAGGAGTTGGCGCTGCGCCTCTTCGCGCGGAATTCTTGTGATGAGCCCTACGATTCCCGGCATTGTTGTCCCGCGAAGGCCTCTTTGTTATTTTTCAGTTTACGTTCGTACCAAGAGGTTCTGATCTTCAACAGACGCGTAAGTATCGGTTTTGGTATACATTGCACCAGGCCACGGTGGAGCCCCAAGCGCAAGGCGATTTTCCCTTTGAGAGTGAGGGGAATGTAATATCGCGGAAGCAGTACTTGCTCGAAGCCGTTTCGCCGTTTGAACTCCGTCAGGGAGCTCTTCGGATCGTTATAGATGTAGTTGCAATACATCAGGTAAGAGATGCCCTGTTGCTCGCAGACCTCGACAGCCTTTGCGATCAGAGCATTCGCCGGCCTCTTGTCGAAGTGTTTCATCATGGTGAGCAGCTGAATGGTGCTCGCTACTTTGCCGGTGTAAATCAGCCGGATGTAACCGATCAATTCATCCTGATAATACGCACCCAGAAACAGGTTTCTTCCTGGATACGTTGAGTTCTCAAGTTTCACGGCGTCCGAGTCCTTCTGGAAGTGCCAAAAAGCCTTACCCTGCCTCACCGGACTTTCATTGTTGATGTTGACTATATCCTTTATGAACGCGTCATTGAATTCCGCCACCCTAACAGTTATTCCGGATTTTGTCGCCTTTCTGACAGCCCTTCGCACACTCGATTCGGTTTTCTTTTCCCACCACTCTAAAAACGTTGTGATCGGGATTACGGCGAAATTCTCCCATTCAAAATGGTATTTGAATTTTGGAGTTGTCTTCGGCAGCTTTTGAGCAAACGTGAAGATATCGGCTTTAAGCCCGGTTTCCTTCAACCGTGAAACGAAAGATTCCGGATCGGTGACTGTTTCACCTTCCACGAGTTCCTCATCGTGAACGGCCGCTATGGGGAGCCATTTGCCGCTGGTCAATACCGTTCGGCCGTCAACCTGCGCGGATTGCACTGAAACGGGCTTCCCTTTCACGCGGATTTCAGTTACACCAACGCTCATGGTTTCTCCTGCACGTTGTTTCATTTCTGGTCAGTCGAGCCCATGGTCAGGCTCGGCGATTCGCCGGTTCTAAAGGTAGCCCGGAAACTCTACTAGTGGTCTTGACATTACTGAGCGCGCCGACATCCTGCACCCGCTCCGTAGCGCGCACGGGAACGGCAATCACGCCCAACAAAAAAGTCAGCCATAACAAGCCGCCCTTGAACGCAGCCTCAGTAACATTATAAAAAAGGACGACCGTCCAAACGGCCAAACTGAGTGAGCCTAGCGCGGGAAGCGAGACGATTCGTTTCCAGATCGCCCGGTAGCCAGAGATCAGGAATCCGATCAGGAGGACGAGCCCGATTAGGCCCAGGTTAAGGTAGACCTCGAGGTAACCGTTGTGCGCCTCATTCACATGTCCTGCCAACTGCCATACTCTTTCGAGCCGAGGACCCAGCCAGAAACTCTCGTAGCCGGTTCCTACGAGGGAATTGGTATCCATGCTGAGAACGGCCGTCCATATGGTGGTTCTGTCGGTGAGCGTTGAATCCCGGCCGACCTGGCCGGCCAACTGCCCTGTGAGATCGAAGCCAAGCGCCAGGATCAGAAACAGACAAAAGCCTGCCGGGATCATGGCCTTGAAGAAACCCGGATGGCGTTTGAATGTTTTGCTGCGTGCCGCCAGAATCACCAGACAGCCGATCATCAAGCAAACGCTAGACGTCGCGCTGTTCGAAAGGCTCAGCAGCCACAGGGTCATGGCCATAAACGCGACGTTTACCATCAGGATTCTTCTTGTCCGCCTATCCTTGCGATCACGCCAGCGTTCCACCGTATCCCAGAGGAAAAATAGTCCGCTGACCAGGCACAGCGCGCCAAGCATGTTCTTGCTGGTCGTGGCGCCGGACAACGTGAAAGTACCCGTCCAACTGTCGTACTGCCTGCTCATACCGAGATAGTATTTATTCAACACAATGGAAAGAGGGATCAGCAGGTAAGAAAGGCGTCGAAGCAGCGTGCGCACGGCTTCGAGCGGCTGAGCGTCGGACAGAACGACTAGAATCATGAGGTACTGGCCAATATCCCGAAACCACCTCTTGAAGGAGACGAAGGGAAAGTCGGACCAAAGGACGCTCAGCAGCGCAAAAGAAAGGAACGCTATCAGGACAATGTTGCGCGCGAAGAACCCTCCCCAATTGAAAGATCGCGACATCAAGATAGCGATCGCTAACAGTATCAAGAATAGATCGATGCTACGGTCCAGGGGGTTCCCGTCTTCAAGCACACTAGCCACTGTTCCCGTTGTTCCTCCAAGCCACTGTGATGGCAAGCGCGATGCGGCGATGAACATCCAGATCAAAGGCACCCACAAGGCTGCAGATACACGAGAATCCTTGGCCGGATCAAAAGACAGCAAACCCAGAAGCAGGATCAGCCAGAGCAATAGCGCTAAAGTAGGAGGCATCGAATCAACCCTGGTGCGAGTAACGTGCTCCGGCTGCCTTGACGTGCTGGAATCCTCTGCCTAAGGTATTCATCTCCCGGCCTCCGAGAGAACATTGGTGTCAACGGTTTCATCGACAGCCACGTCGACGGGGGCTGAAGAACTGTGCCCTGCGATCCAAGCCAACTCTCCTGCCTTGTTGATTCGCAATCGCAGGCCCGGAAGATCGTCGGCGTGAATGCCAGCGATCTTGATTCGTACTAAGTTCGGCTGAGCAGAGTCCGTTTCAAACGCCGCCGAGCGACGCTTCCTGAACCATGAGGTCGCCTGGCTGGCCGTTGCAAACCACGCTCCCCGTTTCTCGAGATCTTGGATCAACTCACGATAGCATCCTCCCCACAGCCTCTCCGGGGCGAGGCTGCGATCATGCCAGTTGACGGTGAAGCAGCCTCCGTATTGGACCACGGTGTCCACCAATTGACGGAGTCGTGCGCTCGCCTTGCGCGGAGATAGCGCGAGATAACTCAGATAAAACAGAGCTGTATCCATCGCATGCAGGGGCAATTCCATCAGCCGCTCTGCTTTGAGTGGTTTGTATGCTTGCGTTGTGCCCGCGCGGTATCCCACCGTCTCGTTATAGCCGATTGTTGAGTCGTAGGTTGCTCCAGCTCTCTCCAATAGTGCAGGCGAATGCTCGTTGTAATAGAGCCAGTGCATCCGTACGCCGGTGTCTGAAGTTCGCGTTAGCCGGCGAATCTCTTCAAGTTCCTCGCGTGCTGCGTTCGCATCGATCCACGCATCAATCCCGTGCAGGCCGATCTCGTGACCCGTAATCTTCAATCCGGAAATGGTATTCGTTAGTTCTTTGGCCTCATAACGGACGGCACGCAGAGCCGATGCCCGGCTATCAACGCACTTCCCCGGATAATCCTTGCGAGGGATTACAAAAAAGGTTGATGGGAGGCCATTTTCCAGCTCTACATAGCGGTCGGCGAAGTCGCGCCAGAAGTCTTTCGCGAGCCCCACGTAAACAAAAGGCAGTTTGATGGCTGCCAGCCAATTCCTTGCTGCATCGCGAATTGACATCCGCCCCAGAAAGGCATCGATCACCGAACCGACGATAACCCGAAAGAGAAAGCCGACGATCGTGTGATCCAATCTGTGTTGACGGATCGAGGGATCGTCAACGTCGTGAGTGAGACAGGCAATGAATTGAAAGCCCTGTGGTACTGGCGGGATTTCAACAAATGAAATCCCGCACCCAATGATTAAATTCCTTAGAAATTCGATATGCACGTCTAACGTAGGAATCGCAGCGTTGCCGGGTGGCTGACCAGAGATCAATAGCGCCCGAACTTCGTGGAACAAGTCGTAGCCAATCCGTGCCCATGATGTTTCGCCGACCCGCTCAATGTAAGCGCCGCAGTGCTGGGAACCCTCGACCGTCAAGAGACCGTCCGCTTTGTCAGTAAATGCGACCGTGTCGCCGTAGATCGGAATACGATTCCCATGGTACTTAAGGAGGACAGGGGGTGTCGGCTGGCTTACGACAGAGGACTTTCCATCGTTGTCGAAGCTCGTTTTCCTGCCAGCATAAACAATGACAACCTTTGCTGCTGCATCGGGCTGGCCCCCGTTGGCACAAATTACGACATCGTACGGCTGACTCTCGCGGTAAAACTCCCACGGAGTTTTGAACAGCTCAAAGAACTCGCGGACCACATCGTGATCCGCGGGATCGGCGATGACGCCTATCATTGCGAGGCGATCCTCATACCAGCTGTGCTACGGGCTCTTCATGGGCCCGAAGCCACTGTTCGAAAAGGACAAGGCTGAATAGAATTTTGTGATTGTCCTGCCGGCCGGAGGCATGCTGCTTAAAAAGCTCCTGCACGGGAGCCGGACGCAGGTATTGGTAAATTTTCGAGCCGCTGTCGAGAACCGTCTCGGGCATCTTGCCGTCAAAGGCGCCTCGGAACCAATCGTCGACAACATTGACAGCAAATCCGCGCTTCGGCCGCCTTAAAATCGTATCTGGGAGAAACGTCCGACACACTTGGCGGTGCAACCACTTCCGTGAGCCATTTCTAACTTTGAGATTCGCCGGCAACCTCTCGACATACTCGACAATCTCTTTATCGACATAGGGCACGCGAAGTTCGAGCCCGTGCGCCATCGATAGTTTGTCCGCGTACATAAGGAGTTCGTCCGGCAAAGTCGATCGCACCTCGAGGAACTGGAGTCCACCGAGTTCGTCGGTTTCCGTCATAAGCTCGGCGAGCTCTTCCCAGCCCTCCGGAATGCTGTCTCCGGAAGCTGGATCCAACAGACCATCCTGGAAAAGGCCGGCCACCTGGGAACCGGGAAGAAGAGACAGAACATTCTGATACCTGCGCATCCGGTCCGTGATTGCCAGAGAGTGGACCCCGCGCTTTAGCATCTCGTTCCGTGGCAAGGCAGCGACGCCCGAAGAGATCGGCCCGCGAACCCAAGCGGGCAATCGAGCCCATAGCGCGCCATAGCGAACCCCAAGGTGGCGCTTGTAACCGCCAAACAATTCATCCGGGCCTTGGCCAACCAGAGCTACTTTGACGTCCTGCCGGGCTCGCTGACACACGAAGTACATGGGAACGATGGACGAAGCAGCAATCGGTTCTTCCAACGAAGCGACAATGTGAGGCAGTGCCTCCTCGAAAATCGATTTCGTAATCGTTATGCTGTTGTGCTTGGCTCCCAGTATCCGAGCGGTTTCTGCGGCATCAGCCAGCTCATCGTCGGCGAAGCTTGAGCCGTATCCCACTGTATATGTCGGCCACGAACTTCCGCTCAGATTCATGAGTGCCAGCAATAGTCCCGAGTCGAGACCGCCGCTTAGGAGCAATCCCACAGGCACATCGCTGATGAGTTGGCGCCGAATCGCTGCTTTGTAAAGCTCGAGCAGTTCGTCCCGGGCTTCGTCCGGCGACTTCGTCGGAGCAAAAGGAACCGGTTTGAACCGGTACCACCGGCTGATCTCGCAAGTGCCATCTTGAACAGTGAGCTTGGTTCCTGGCGCGAGTTTGCGAATGCCCTTGATGATGGTGTAGGGAGATGGCGTAAACCGATTGCGAAGGAACAGGTTCAGCGATACAGGATCGATTTCCGCCTTGTCGCTCATTGTTGCGCGAACCGCGCGCATCTCCGAGCCAAAATACAGCCGATCTCCATCAATCCTGTAGTAGATCAGCTTTATTCCGAAGGCGTCTCGCGCAACAACCAGCCGTTGTTTCCGCACATCCCAGATTGCCAACCCGAACATGCCATTAAGGCGGTTGAGGACGTCGTCACCCCACTGCTTGTAACCGTGGATGATGACCTCGGTATCCGAGCTCGTCCGGAATACATGCCCGAATGCCTCCAGTTCACGCCTCAGCTCCGGAAAATTATAAATTTCACCGTTGAAAATGACCCAGACGGACTCTTCCTGATCAGACATGGGCTGGTGCCCGCCCGAAAGGTCAATGATCGAGAGCCTACGGAATCCGAAACCGAGCGGTCCGGAGATGTAGTAACCGTCATCGTCGGGCCCACGATGGACGATGGATCTGGCCATGGCCTCGATGTCGCGTCGCTGAACCGGGGCTTGGCTTCTGAAGTTATATTGTCCGCAAATTCCGCACACGGGGTTCCTCAGTTTGCAGTGTTCGAGCTCACCATCTGGGCTGAGCCGCGAACCATGCCGTCTTGGGGCTTATCCAATTGAGAAAGCAAAAAACAGAGACTGCGAAATACCTGAGCCTGAGCCCAACGATGCATCGGGACATTGTCCCAGCCGAGCAGAAGTTGACGGGCCCGGAACGAGCCATCGGCGCGTTGCCACCGTGCTAAAAGATCGGCGACAACGTTCGACAACACTCTGTCGAACTGTTCGAAGCGGCCCAATAGCAGAGAGCCAAGATTGATGCATTCAGCGTAGTCGTATAGCTCTTTTTTATAGACCGTCATCCGCGGTCGTTTCGAAAATGGCACCGGAAGTCCCTGTGCATCGACCAAATTCTTGATGTAGTAATCGACCCCATGTTGAATAGCTCTGTGAGTTTTGGCAGTCGGCGTTAGTTGTTCAATCTTCGCGAGAGCTTTCAGAACAAAACAAGTATGAAAATGGTCCACGAAGTCTCTTGCGCCATCCGTTGAGTAGTACCAAGAGCCGTCGGAATTCTGAGAAGCCAAAACGAAGTTCAGGTTTCTTTTTGCCGCCTCTAAATACCGGGGCATTGACAGTTCGATCCCAGCTTTTGTCAGAAGAAACGCCCGATAGGCGCTCGCGTTGACCACGCCGCACGGATCATTCGGGGCAGGCGTATAGCCACAACTGGCCGCGTCCGGGGCGGTCTCCATATCGCGGTAAGCCGCGAAACCATGGTTCGCGATTGATTGCATAACTTGGAGCCACTTTGGATTTCCGTCGATTGCGTAGACCGCTGAGAACGCCTCATATACGTAAGGCAGTGTGGTTATAAGAGGTGTGCCCGCTCGGAAAGTGCCAGTACTCGTCTCCCAGCTGAATGGGTATCCCCAGCAGTAATCCTCATAACCCTCGCTTCGAGTCTCCTGCAAAACCTCGAGAAAGTGCACCGCTCGGCGGTAATACTTGTCTTCTCCGTAAATGCCCGCGAGAAGCGCAAATCCCATCGCGTAGTGGGCATCGGCAATCGGGAAACGTTGTGGCTTCCAAAAAAGTTTCCGCGCCGACGGCAAGAAGGCCTCGCAAAATATCATCGGAGCGACCGCCAGGGTTCCCAGAGCCGGTCTGCGGTAATACAGAGCCTTCGCGGCTCGACCGATTTTGCTGGCGAAAAAGCTCTGATGATCGTAGGAAATCTCGCCATAGCCATCGAGCCATTGGGCAAATTGGCCGAGCGAGAGTTCGATTTTGGCGGCTGGAATCTCAATCATGCTTTGGGCCGATCAGATGGCAGCGGGTTATCAGGAAGGACTTTGAAGTTATCGACCGATTTGAATGTGAGAAGCGATTTCAGAATCGCACCGAGCTTGCGCATTTGTTCTTTGCGATGAAACGCTATAAGTTCCCTGGAGATGGGTCTTTTTTCTCGTCGGAGCATTGCCCATCCGTAGCCCAAACCGAGCGCAAGCCCTTCCACCAGGAAAGGGCGCTTGGTCATTCGATATGTGACCCGGAATAGCTCCCAGATCGGATGACCACCGAGGTAATAGTCTTTTTCACCGTAAGAAAATGCCGCTGCGAATACGCTGCGTTCGGCAGTGCCCAAGTGCCTGTAATGGAAGAACGATTTTTCGCGGTACGATCGGGTCTTCCAGCCCATCATGCGAGCGGTCGTAACCGCGATCCAATCGATGCCACCGGCCTTATTCGCGAAATATCCACCGATTTCCTGAAAGCACTCGCGCCGAAATAACTGGCACTGTCCGGAAACATGGTTCTGCCCTTCAAAGCTGTCGGATGCGGAACTGTACCCGCCCTCTTCGCTGAAAACGGTTCCCGCGACTCCAAGGCGAGAATCGCCTTTGAATTTCGTCAGCAGGAACTCGAAGTGATCCGGATCCAACAAAACATCCGAATCTAAATTGCCAATAATTTCGTATTCAACGTCCTTCAACCTCTCCAGGCCGGCGTTGAACGCGTGAACCTTCGCCGCGAAGTTGCGTTCTTGGCGCACGGGACGGTTAACGACTTCGATCCAGTCATATTTCGAGGCATAGGCTTCCGCGATTGTTCCCGTACGGTCTGTCGAGCCATCGTTCACGATCACCCATTTCTCTGGCAGGACGGTCTGATGAATGACGGACTGGATCGTCTTCTCGATGAATGCTTCTTCATTCCGAGACGGAGTGACCAGGACATAGGGCGGAAGAGTCGACCGCCGAATGTTTTGTTCCGCTTCCGAGCCTGCGCCGACTTGATGATCTGTTTGGAATTCGGCCATAGCTAATCTCCGCGAGAAGAAACCCCTTGCTGGGCGTAAACCTCGTGCCGCTCCGTCACAAGCGATTCGTCGTACCGTTCTTCCGATTCGTACACGACAACGTGGCTGCCTCGATTTGAAAAGCCAAACGGAACGCACAACAAGTTCTTGAGCCTCATCCGCAGTGCCTTGCGACGCTCCGGCGGCACAAAGAACAGCATGAAACCACCACCACCAGCCCCCAGAAGCTTGCCTCCGAGAGCGCCGGCGCTGCGGCCAGCCTCATAAATTTCGTCCAGGTTGTTGTTGGTGATGTTTCCCGTAAGGGTCCGTTTCAGCTGCCAGGATTCGTGCAGCAGATGGCCAAATTCGTCCAAAGAACAACTCGGGTTCGTGAGGATCTCCTCGGCTTGATTCACCATCTGAAACATCGCCTCGAGCTCTCTTTTGCGCTGATGAGTGACGCGAATCTGCTCTTTGGCGATCTCCGAGGCGATTCGAGAGAATCCGGTAAAAAAAAGCGCGCAATGCTGCTGGAGGTGAGCCAATCGATCGCGTTGGGTGATTAGCTGCCTCACATCAAAACTGCCGTCCACGTTGAAATTGATGCGATTGAAGCCGCCGTACGCGGCGCTGATCTGGTCCTGTGAACCAACTGCTTCCTTCAGCACCTCCTGCTCAACGTAGATGGCATCTTCGGCAAGCGCTTGCTTACTGCGTATCTGATCCTTCAGCCCGTACAAACCCAGTAGGAGCCCGACGGTAAACGCGGAACTGGTGCCCAAACCGGTTCGGGCCGGCAGGTCCGCAACGTGATGAATTTCAACGCCGTCTTCAACGCCCATATATTGCAAGCAGCCCCGCACCGACGGATGCTCGATCGCGCCATTCCGGGTGACGTTCTCAACTTTCGAATAGGAGACACGGCTGTGATATTCGAAAAATGGCGGCAATTTGCGGCATGTGATGTAGCACGACTTGTCGATGGCCGTCGACAGCACGGCGCCACCGAACTCCCGATACCAGACAGGATAGTCCGTGCCGCCGCCAAAAAATGAGATTCTGAGTGGAGTTCGAGTGATGATCATAAGCCTCGCCTTGTTTATGCTCGCGCGTTCCGCAAATTCCGATGTAGCGTCGTCTCCGTCAATAACCCGGTACTTTTCTCCCGCCGGAGTATTTGGTCGACTGCATTGAGCAATGACGGGGCGACGATGTCGGCGCATATCGACGCGCTTCTAACAGGCTTCATTGCCGATCCAACTTCTTTGCCCACAGACAATTTCGCTGTCTTGCATCCCGCATTCTTACCCGCTTCGATATCCGCGTCGGAATCGCCGATCATCCAAGATGCCGAAAAGTCGATCCGGTGATCGCGACCTGCGTCAAGCAGCATCCCGGGAGCGGGTTTGCGGCAACGGCAGGGCGGTTCGGTTTCGTGCGGGCAGTAATAAATTGCGTCGATGGTGGCTCCGCCTAGAGCGAGAACTTCGGTCATCCGCTGATGCATTAACTCGAGCTCGGTAGTCGTCATAAGCCCTTTTGCGATGCAGCGCTGGTTGGTCACGACGATGACGCAAAACCCGGCACGGTTTAGTTGCGCAATGCCTTCGACCACGCCTGGCAAAACCTGAAAATCGTGCCAACGCGTCACGTAATCGCCTTCGGCAGCCTTTCGGTTTATGACGCCATCTCGATCGAGGAACACTGCTTTCATCGCGAACCATCGCCTCGGCGATCACGGTCCCCGTGCGCCGCGTTATGGAGGCTGCGGCAGAGCTCCTGGGCACGGGCGTAGTCTTCCGGGGTTCCGATGTCGATGAAGATTCCGTCCTGCTCGTCTGCGTACATCCCCTGATCGAGTAATTGAGGGAAAATTTGTTTTTCGAGGCTTACTGGTCCGCTCGGAATGTACTGCAGTACGGAGCGGCTGAACATATATACGCCACCATTTATGACGCCCGGCGCGTGGGCGCTAGCTTTTTCCGCGAAACCAACGATGCGTTTATGGGGATCCAGCCGAACGGTTCCGTATCGCGCCGCGTCGGAAACTCTGCGCACGGCCATGCTGGCGAGGCCATCGTGCTCCCGATGAAAACGAACAAATTGGCGCAAGTCCATTTCCAAAAAAGAATCGCCATTCATAACCAAAAACTCGGGCTCTTGCTCGAGATGCCCTGCCGCGAATTTCAGAGCGCCCGCCGTTCCCAACGGCTCCGTTTCCCTCGAATATGCGATCGCCACATTCCAATTGCGGCCGTCGCCAAATTGCGATTCAATCTGACCGGCAAGGTGTCCGGTGCACATCACCAGGCGCCGCATTCCTTGCGCTCGCAGTTGCAGCACCAGCAACTCAAGAAACGGGGTCTCGCCAACAAGAGCCAGCGGTTTGGGCGTGGACGGCAATACAGCGCGCAGCCGCGTCCCCATTCCGCCAACCAGCAGGACAACAGGCACGTCTTCGGTGGTAGCTTTCAATTGGGCTTGACTCGTCGTCGCAGGCATTGCTGTGAGTGCTCGATTCATCTGCGTTGAGGGAAGCGGGGCGTTCGCCTGCAAGATTACAGCACCCCATGCCAGTAATCGATCATTGACTGGAGCGTTTGCTCGAAGGACAACAAGGGCTTCCATCCTGTGTCTTTCCGAATCTTCTGCGTGCTGCCAAAAATGATTTTTTCGTCAGACGGACGCATCAAACGCGCCACTGGCCGGATCTCCGCCTTCACGCCAGCCAAACGGATGGCCACGTCCAAGACTTCGCTCATACGATACGTCCTGGCGGCGCACAAGTTATATGCTTCGCCTCGCTTGCCCTTTGCCGCGGCGAGGTAGAAGCCGCGCACGGCGTCGTTCACGTCTAGAAATGCCCGGTGAGGTTTTAAGTTTCCGACTTCGATCACCGGAGCTTGCCGGCCCTTCTTGATAGCGACCACCTGTCTTACGAAATCGGAAGGCGCATCATTCTCCTTGCCTGGGCCGGTGGTGTTGAAAAGCCGCACATTGACTGCCGGAATGTTGTAGTCAAGAAAGTATTCGCGAGCCAGAAGGTCCAGGCATACTTTGCTGATTCCGTAGGGATGCAAAGGCTGAAGCGGCTGTTTTTCGGTAACAGGAATGGCAGAGGCTGGCACTGTGCCGTATTCGGCGCTTGAGCAGGCCGAAACCACCACCGGAGGCCGTTTCAGACGGCGCACCGCTTGAAACAGATACAATGAGCCCATTGCGTTCGCTTCGAACGTTCCCACTGGGTCCGCCCAGGATACAGTCGGCAAGCTTTGCGCACCCAAATGAAATATGTGCGTCGGCTTATAGTGGGTGATTACCTTCGTGACCTGCTGGGCGTTCCGCAGGTCACATCGCACGAACTCCACATTCGGCAATTTTGGAAAGGACGCAGAGCCCTGGAGGAGATACGAACCGACCACATTCCATCCGTGGCCGTGGAAGAACTTGACCATGTGGGAGCCGATAAATCCCTCTGATCCGGTTATCAGCGCCATTTTTGTCATCAGGATGTTAACTCGTCAGGATAATGTTAACTCGCCAGGATAAGGGAAAGGCAAGCTGGCATGAAGGCAATCGCTATCGCGATGCTTAGTGAGTATTGAGGATTTCGCTTACCCGGTCGAGCAGAGTCTGCTTCTCGCATTCCCAGGTATGCTCCAGGTAAACCTGCTGCCCTTTTCGCACAACCTCTAAACTTTCCCGCGGATGCGAGTATACATATTGGATTTGTTGCGCTAGCTCGCCTGCGTTCCCAGCCTCGAAGAATAGAAGCGATCCTTCTTCGAAATAGTCTTGTATGCCACGCGTGGACGGCGCGATCACCGGCTTGCCCACCGCCAGATATTCGAAGATGCGGGTCGGCGTGTTAATGTCCGTAAACGCATTGCGCCGATTTGGTATGACCCCGAGATCGCAGTTCTCGATCTCCTTCACGACATCCTCGTGTGACTTGGGCCCTAAGTACCGAATCGCCTTCTGGACTCCTTTGTTTTGGGCCGCCTCCAGCACCTGTTCGAGGAACGAAGTCTTTGAGCCGAGGATGCGCAGTTCCGCGCTCGGGATCGTGGCGAGTACTTGTGCCAGAGCGTCCACTGCGACATCCAAACCATTTCGTTCGAGTAACGATCCGTGATACAGAATCACAAAGGGTTTATTTTGAAATTCAGCCGTAGGGGCTTGTGGCACGGCCGCGCGGAACGGGAAGATCTGACCATCCGGAGAGTTCATGACCACGGCGATCTTTTCCGCTGGGCAACTTCGCGATGAGAAGATTCTCTTGCACGCGATGTTCACGGTCACTACCAGGTTCGCTCGCCGTAAGCTCCACTTTTCGAGACGCTTCAGAAGCTTCACGCTGCGGCTCTGCGCGTCTGCGTTGAAGATCGTCGTCATGAGCTCGGGCATGGGATCGTGCATATCAAGAACTACCTTCGACCCCAACAGCTGCGGTATCAACCCACTCAGCACCAATATATCCGGCATATTGTGCACGTACACTAAGTCATAACCACGGGTAAGCGAGCGCAAGGCAAAGATCAGCGACGAAAACAAGATGAACGAAGCATATCGGTAACCGTATTTAAACTTTCCGCCACGGTCTTCTTTATTCACAGCCACGCGCAGGACTTCGATGCCCTTCAGGCTCTCTCGTCGGGGAGCGTTCTTGCTTCCCAGGCATATCAAATCCACGGTCATCCCTTGGCTGATGAGTGCCTCAATAGCGCGGCGCGGCCTTGGATCAAAGGGATAAGACGAAAACGTGACCATTGCCACCCGCTTTCCTGCGAGCGGTCTCCTGCCGGCGGTCCCTGACGAATCAGAGTGCGAAGCGGTATCGATCTGTTGCGTCACAACGGAAGGAGCCATCGTCCGTATCCTCCAGCGCTCGAGGACTAGTCCTCAAGAGGTGTTCGCGTGTGCGGGCCCAGCGTGCCTTCCATCAAACCGCCACTTTGGCGTGAGCCGTCACTTTCAGACAAGCCTCGCGTTCAACCTTCTGTTGATTGGACTCTTCGATCGCTCTGAGAATCGCTGAATCGTCGGATTGGCGCAGGATTTCGATGTTGGGCATTACGCAATGCCCGCCGATGATTCCCGGGAAATACTTGACTGATGGAAAGAATGAGATTTCGTCATAGAACGAAGCGACTTCTTCATAGGCTTGGCCCACTCGATCGCAGTATCGTTCCACCTCCTGGGCCCAAGCAATCATGAGTCCGAAATAAGTCGTCTCGGTCAGCTTTGCCAGTTCGGTTGCTTCTGGCGCCGACAGGACTTTCGTCTTCAAGCCCACCGACTCGAAATGCTCGGCCGCGCGCGCGCCGCTGACGGGATCCAGCGCTCCTACGAACTTCGTATAGATGCGGAGTTGCTCCAGCATCCGTGCGTGCTTGCCGCGCACCGGGCTGTTCACGACCGCAGCTCCGGTTCGTTCGGCGATGACCCGCGTAGTCCCGATCGCGACTGTGCTGTTGATGATGGTCAGCGCCGGCTTAAAAAACCCGATGTAACGTGCAGTCTCACCGACAAAATTCTTAATGGCGAATGGATAGCAGATATGGAGGATATCGACCGTATCGGGTCGCGTCATAGCAGGCGCTATGTCTACTCCGATAACCTGATGATGCTCAGAGATGAGTTCGAAGAGCGGCTTGCCGACCTCTCCCAAGCCCGCGACGACTACCGTTTGTTTTTTTGTCACTGTCATGATCTCCTCCAACATTTTCTAATTTGTTGCCTGCACTGCCCGCTTCCGCCATTTCGTGCTTCTACCGACCTCGTTAGCGTGTCTCCTGTTGTTCCTAGTGCGCTGCAGCCATGACGTACTTCCTCTCCGCCGGCAGGCCGAACTTGCCGAACGCGTAGAGTAGCCAGCCAAAATGATTGGGTCGCGCCTCGTATCGAATGGTTAGGCTCGCCGGTGGCGATGCGCGCGAAATGCCCATAAAACTAAGCGCTGCCTCCGAATACTTCGCCAAATGCCCTCGGAGCTCGAGCGAATCCCAAATCCCACCGCGATCCGCATTGCGAAAATCACTCGCGAGCTCATTCGCCCCGGAAATCCAGGACAATCCTTTGTATACAAATTGATCAAAACTCTGACCGGTGGCTTCTCCTAAGGCAAAAAGACCTGCAGGCGCGATTCCATCTTGATGGCAGGAAAGCACAGGGTATCGATTCACGACATGGCACGAGCGTTTATCATAAAGGAACCACCATTGCCCCATTTCTCCTTGGAGCGCACAAAGCGACTTCGCGCAATTCAGCGCAGGCCCCAGGGGCTCCTCAATCTGAAATGCCTGCGCGAATGTTGAAAGGGCGTATATGGCATGAACTTGGTCCGCAAATGTTCCCAGCCGCTTGCACCAAATCTCTCGAATAGACCTAGGAAACGCCGCGTGTCCGAAGATCCCGCTCTCGCCCTGATTTTCCAAAAGCAAGTGATAAGTCTCTACAGCTATGTCGGTTAGGTCCGGAAGGTTTCCGGGACGCGCGCGTCGCGCGTAAGCGATGCCTGTCAGCAACCAGGCTAGCCGCGTAGTGCGACCTTGTTGGCCATCGCCATAGGTCTCGAGTGCCTCGGCGAAATCGAACGTATTGAAGATGGTTCCCAGCCGCTCCGGTTCACTCACGGCTGTGAACCAGGTCAACAGTCCCAGGTCTCCGACGCTGCGGACCCAGCTAGCATCTCCCCAGACCACGTCTCGAATCGAAGCGGTGTCAAACGGATGTGTAGCTCCGGCTTCTGTTAGACGGTGCAGACCTAGCAGCGCAATAAGTGTGGCTCTCCGTGATGTACCTTCCTGGCGTAGACCATCCTCGCTGGCAGTTATGCGCCGCGAGAAGAGTCCTTCCTTCTCGTTGAACAATGAGACAAGCGACCGGAGTGCAATGGAATTCAGTGCGCGCACGTCTACGTGTGGGCTGCCACTCTCGACAATAGAGTCGGCTCGCTCCGGAGCAGACATGGTTGTCAAGACTCGGGGGGACATTCCGGCGCCCGATAACGTCTCTTTACGCAAAATTGATGGATGCAAGCAGGAAGCTCGAGAAATCCGAAATCCAATTTGTGGATGTTCGATACGGCCTGTGGGCTGGACCGCGTCGCACCGGCTGCGCTCGCGGTGTTTGCCTATATCTATCAGGATCTAGGCAACTACCTCTTGCAAATTGGAATACGAAGGCACCGGCTCAAGGAGCGAGGCTCGGGAATCGCCAATAGATGTTACGCACGAGCGGTCGACTTCTAAAGAAACGGAGCGCTGCAGCAACGACACCGAAACAACGATACGATGATTCGCTTTGAGTTGAATGAGAATCCCTTCTAGACCCGCCAAAGCATCCTTCTCGATCCGAACTCTCTGGCCCACTTCAAGGTAGGGCCAAGGCTCCGCGTGCAGGCCCGATGAAACAACTTTTTGGATGCCAGCAATTTCACTATCATTCACCGGAACGGGAATCCGGCCACGGCTGACTACCGCAATGACACCCGGCGTAACAAGTACGGGTAGGCGCCTTTGTACGTCGAACTGGCAGAATATATAGCCTGGAAATAGAGGAGCGCTTACCTCTTTCACCCTGCCGCTCCAGCGCTTCTTGGTCGTATACGTCGGATTTAGTGTGTGATAGCCTTTGCCACCCAGTAACACGGCCGTCGAGCTTTCCCATCGAGATCTGACTTGAAGGGCAAACCAGTTCTGGTTTTCAGTTCCGCCGTTCATCTTAGGTTAGGCTCCCTTCCATCCGTCTGTATAGGCTACCGCCATCAACACGCCAACGAGCGGCAACTACTTTATGAAGCATTCAAGTTGCCAGCTTTTCATCTGCCCGTTTTCTGCTATGTAATTGCAAATACGTGACTTGCATTGCCGCTATGGTTCTTAGCCGCGAGGCCATCCAGGATGGAGAGAAAACTATTACCACCAAATGCCCGTGGGCTTCCCTGGCGAGGGAACAACGATTTTAGGGGGGCAGAGCGGATCCGGCAGCCGGGGGCGCACACGTGAGGTTTAGAGCTCGCGACGAAAGGGTGACAAGAAATCGTCTTTAGCAGCCGCCTAAGCAGGCAAACTAACGAGCGCCGCTAAGCACGACCGAAGTAGTACGTTTTGCGGCGTAGAACCGTGCGATCACTTGAGTTATGCGAATTTGTTCTTCACCGCTAAGGTAGGGATGCATCGGCAGGGACAGCAGATTACGGCATGCCCGCTCAGCTATTGGGAAGTCACCCTCCCAATACCCTAAGCTTTGATATGGCTTTTGAAGATGGACAGGCACCGGATAGTGGATTCCTTGACCGATGTTTTCCGCTCGCAGGTGGTCTAGTAGTTCATTCCGCTCGCCCACGGCAACGACATAAAGATGAAAGATTGACTTGGCCCAAGTGGGTTCGAAGGGCAACCCGACTTCGTCAACCGAAGAAAGCAGTTCCTTGTAGCGTGAAGCGGCTTCCCGTCGCTTTTGGTTCCAGTCCGACAAATGTTTGAGTTTCACTTGGAGGATGCCGGCCTGGAGTGCATCGAGGCGGCCGTTATACCCTTCGATATCGTGGTAATACTTCTTGGACTGGCCATGATCGCGCAGCATTCGAATTTTGGCGGCCATTTGCTCGTGGTTCGTGGTCACGGCGCCGGCTTCGCCGCATGCGCCCAGGTTCTTGCCGGGATAGAAGCTGAAGCCAGCGGCGTGTCCCATTGATCCCGCTTTGAACCATCGGTTCTGCTTCCTCGAAAAATACTCCGCGCCATGCGCCTGGCAAGCATCTTCAATAACAGTCAAATTGTAACGAGTGGCAAGTTCGAGGATCGGATCCATGTCTGCCATTTGCCCGTAGAGGTGCACGGGGACAACTGCCGTGACCGGCCGGCATAGCTTCTTGTGAATCGTCTTGCGAATGTGCGGATCGTAATCGCATTGCGTTTCGAGGTATTGCCGCAATTTGTCCGGGTCCATCGTGTAGGTCGCTGGATCGACGTCCACAAAATCCGGCCGCGCGCCCGCCTGCGAAATCGCCTCGGCGGTGGCGATGAAGGTATTGGGCACCGTAAGCGCTATGCTTTGCTGCTCTACGCCTGCCGCCATCAGTGCAAACCGCAGGGCGTCGGTTCCGCTGCTGACTCCTATGCAAAAGTTGGTATCACAAAACTGCGCAAATTCGCGCTCGAAGCCGTCCACCATGGGACCGCCAATAAATCCCGCAGTGCGAAGCGTGGACCGAAATACGGCTACCAGTTCCTCCTCAAGCTCTTGATGAGGCGTCACCAAATCGACAAAAGGAATCTGGCCATTCAGGCTCATTTGCCCACCTTTATTTCCGGCGCGATCGAGCGCAGGATTTTTGCTGGATTACCAGCCACGATCGTGTTGGCCGGCACATCGCGAGTGACTACGCTGCCGGCGCCGACGATCGCATTCTCTCCAATCGTCACATTAGAAAGAACCGTCGTTCCGGAGCCAATCGAAGCTCCCTTCTTCACCAGCGTTTTCTCAACCTTCCAATCGGCTTCCGTCTGCAACTGTCCCTCCGCAGTCGCGCGGGGGTAAGAGTCGTTAATAAAGGTGACGCTGTGTCCGATAAAAACGTCGTCCTCGATCGTTACGCCCTCGCAGACGAATGTATGGCTTGAAACTTTGCAGTTGTTGCCAATTTTCGCATTCTTCTGAATTTCGACGAACGCGCCGATTTTCGTGTTGTCGCCAATCTCACAACCGTAAAGATTGATAAACTTCGACAGCTTTACGTTCTTCCCGAGCTTTACGTCGGGCGTAATACTCAGGTATTCAGTCATAGCTGGACGATCTTCCCCTTCTGCTGCAGGGAACGATCGGCAGCTTCCAGCGTCCGCACGACCTGCAACCCGGCAATACCATTGTTGAACGGCTGCTTGTCATTCATGATGCAATCAACGAAGTAAGCAGCCTCAAGCTTTAACGCCTCCACTTGCTCGACTCTGGGCGCCCACATATCGCCCGATCGATAACTCACGAGCAACTTGTAGACATCGCCGCTCATTTCCACGCCCTTATCGTAGATCTTAATTTTTTCGTCTGCTTCCAAGTCGTTCCACACCAACATCTTCTTCTCTCCGCCGATCAGTGTTGTGCGCACCTTCACGGGCGAGAGCCAGTTCACGTTGATATGGCCGATAATATTGTTGGGATAGTAGAGCGTTAGAAAAGCGATGTCGGCAACTCCGTTCAGGTGTCGCTCGCCGGTCGCAACCACCGCCTCGGGCTTCTCCTTGATCAGGTAGTCCATGATAGAGAGGTCGTGCGGCGCAAGGTCCCAAATGACGTTCACATCGTGCTGAAACAGGCCAAGATTAACGCGAGTGGAGTCGTAGTAATAGATTTGTCCGAGTGTTCCGTCTTCGATGACTTGCCGAATGCGCTTGACCGCTCCAGTAAACAAAAACGTGTGGTCCACCATGATCTTGAGATGTTTCCGTTCGGCAAGCTCGATCAGTTCCTCCGCCTGAGCTGTGGTGCAGGTAAAAGGCTTCTCCACGAATACGTGTTTGCCGTTCTCAAGAGCGGCCTTTGTGAGCTCATAATGCGTCCATACTGGCGTCACAATTGCGGCCACGTCCACGTCCGTCGATTCGATCAGTTCACGAAAATCCTGAGTTACAGGGATCTCCGGGTGCGCTTGGCAGACCCGTCGTAGCGACTTCTCGCTTTTGTCGCAGACAGCGACAACCCTGGAGTGCTCTTGCGCATGAAAATTTCGAACAATATTCGGTCCCCAATATCCGTAACCGATCACGCCGACTCGGATGACGTCTTCTCGTGGCTCATTCAGAGGGGGTGTGCTTTCGAATGAGTCGATTCTTAAACTCGTAGCCATTTTTCTCTTCCGCCTTCATTTGAGATCAGAAAACGGGGACGAAGCCGTCAGCGATCACCAACTGGGGACTCCCGGGGCCGCAAATTACGTGCATGCCACCGAGGCGAAAACCTGTCCAGAACGGAGATGAGGATTGCACGCTGGTTACCACAGGGAGTACTGGCTGCTTGCCACAGCACGTTATTGAGGTGATTAGACTTACGCCCTGGATACTAGATTCGCAAGAACAGCCAGTGCAACGGCGCGGGGAATACGGGTGAACATTAGCATCCCGAAGTTGCAACTTTTTTCCTCAATCACACCCGTCTCCATAACGGGATCTGCGAGGTTACATTCGATTAACGCGATGGACCAACAGTAGTAATATTCCTGTTACCGTGGGAAAGCTTTTGGACAATCGAGGAAAGCCTTTGCGATCTGACATGCCTTGGCGTCCCCATCGATACTATTGCTATTTCCTGTAACTGACTGAAGGATGGGTACTTAGATAAGATTGGACTGCAAAGCACTTTCGCACTAAAAGCGGCGCTTGTGGCAGGTTGATTGCGACAGCATGGAGGTGGACATGCAGATTACAGGATCGACGCCCAGTGAAGCGGGATCATAACCGAATGGGGGACCATACAACGGTAGGCTCCTGGGTTGGTCTTAAGCCTCGCCGGGCTTCGAGCAGAACCTCTGCCTTAGGCGGCGAAGTGAATACCAGACCGAGCGTTATGTTTACGGAAGAAGTTTTTCAGAACGTCTTGAGGCTCGAGCGTCGCCGCGCGGAGCGATCCAGCAGGCCCTTTATTCTCATTCTGGTTCACTCACACAAGGCTGACCGGATTGTTCTCCAGCAAGCTCTTTCCGTTCTACTATCAACTACCCGGGAATCCGATCTGGTTGGATGGTATCGAGATGGGGTCACGTTAGGCATCATCTTTACGGAGCTGGGGGAAGGCGAAAAGGCGGCCACCGCCCAGGTATTGCTAAAGAAAATTCAAGCGGCTTTGCTTCAAAATCTCGGCGAAGAGAATCATTCGAAATTTACATTGTCCGCACACATCTTTCCGGAAGATTGGGACCGCGAGAATTCAGAATGGGTTGGCGATCCCAAACTTTACCCTGAACTCCAGCCAAAGCTGGCAAAGAGACATTTTTATTGGGGAGTGAAGCGGGCTATCGATATCGCAGTAAGCGCGGTCGTTTTGTTGATTATGCTTCCATTCCTGGCGCTCATCGCCTTCGTGATCAAGCTAACGTCCGAGGGCCCGGTTCTCTTTGAGCAGGAACGACTGGGACAATTAGGTGCTCGCTTCAAATGCCTGAAGTTCCGCACCATGTACACGAATTCCGATTCGAAGCTCCACTCCGATTACGTCAAGCAATATATTGCCGGAGAGGCTCAGCTTGATGAAGCCAACAACTCCGAGAAGACTCTCTACAAGCTCACTGCCGATCCTCGTATCACATCGATCGGTCGATTTCTACGTAAAACAAGCCTGGATGAGTTTCCGCAGTTTTGGAACGTGCTCCGCGGAGAGATGTCTCTCGTTGGTCCTCGCCCTCCCGTTCCTTATGAGTTCGAGCTTTATGATATCTGGCACCGACGGAGAGTCCTGGAGCTAAAACCTGGAATTACTGGTCTCTGGCAGGTGAGCGGGCGCAACCGCATGCGCTTCGACGAAATGGTGCGCTTGGATTTACGCTACTGTCAGGAATGGTCCCTGTGGCTCGATCTCAAAATTCTGCTGGCGACTCCCTGGGCGATGTTTTCTGGGGATTGCGCATGATCCGCAAATAGTTAGATCACCCAGCTAAGTCCCTCTGACGCCGCGGGCAATGCTGCGGGCGAGCTGCTTCCTGACGACGAGTACGCCATCAATCTGGTTTGCGACGCTAATCGACGTGAACCAACCTCCACTGTCAGATGTAAACCAAGCAGAAGATCGCGCCTCAGATTGAACGCGGCGGCCAAGGCTAGATTCCATTAAAAGTTCAACCTGGCTTGGCGCAGGCGCTCTGTTGCGAGGCGAATATGTTGCGCATTCCCGGACAAGCCATGCGCATCTACTGATCTCCTCAGCAACGAACAGAGTTGAGGCCTGCCGATAACTTGAGCGCGCTGAAGAGGCTACGTGGCGACTAACTGCGTCTTCTCACATTGGCAGGGCGCCTGCTCGCGCATTTAATTGGGAATTCATCTCTTAAAGTACTTGGAGTGCAATATGAAGCGTTCCCTCCTCGTCCTTGCCGCGCTGCTAATTCCAATGTTCGGCGCAGTTGCGGCTCACGCCGACAGTATTGTTGTCACGGAAACAACCACGGCCGCTGGGAGCCTTGATGGAATTGGGTTCACCAACGCGTTGGTGACGCTCACGCTCACCGGCAGCACAACAAATGTGTCTAGCCTGGGTGGTGTCTTCGAGCTACCCGGTACTGCAACGGTATCCGTCTTGGGGGATGGTGCTGACACGTTTACGGACAATGTGAATGCAGTCGTAAATCAAAACTTTGAGGACAGCGGGTTTGGTGACTTTACGAATAATTTTGGGATTCTATTCACTCAGAACCCGGCCCTTTCTACTTATGACCTCGAGAGTTCGATCGGTCCTTTGTCGGGCACTGATTCCTTTAACAAGAATGTAGCTTTCTCCACGCTTGGCGGCGCTTTCGACATCACATTCACTACTGGGAGTGCCACGTTCACTGCAACGGTAGGGAATGTCCCCGAACCGAGCTGCTTGCTCTTGCTTGGGATGGGGTTTGCCAGTCTGCTGGGAATGAGCATATGGAAGAATACAGTTCGGAGGGCAGCCTGGAAGTGGAATTAGCAAAACGTTTCTTGTCCACCCTGGATAGGTGCGGCGCCTAGGGACGTGTGTCGCTGGCGATGCAGACTTCCTTTGTTCTTTGCGGAAGAAGGATGAGCTGAGGGGTCCCTGAACCACGCGCTCGCGAGCAGCCCTATCATTCCTATTCCCAATAAGACCAGCGTGCCGGGTTCAGGTACCGAGGTTCCCGGTCTAGACGGTAGACGGCCTTTCGTGATTGTTTAATGGGAAATGATTGCGGCGTCCTTATCAGTCGGAGGCGGTTACGGCCCGATGCTTAGCGGCAGGAGCACGAGGGTAGATGCAGAAACAGAAACGCTGAACCTGCGGGTATCTGGCTCAAGACGCGGCTCGCAGAGGAGCCTAAAAAAGAGAAGAGATCTGTGGCCAATCACATTGAGGCCGCGCTATCAGACAGGAATCTTACGGCATCTGCAAAGGGGGAGGTGAGAGCGAAAGGGAAAGATGGATTTTCCGCGGAAGGGAGCTGGGATTAATTGCTGCACGGGAAGGTTGCGGCGCTGCCCAAATCTGCGATGCGCTCTCAAGGACTGGACGTGGGCCTAGCCAATTATTTAGTAATCTGGAGTTTCGCTCCAACACCCGCAACCAAGTCAAGGATTGACGGAAACGCTCACAGAAAAAGAACCCGTGAGAGGAGTGACGTCGCTGTCGATGGCCGTTACAGTGATGGTGTGAGTGCCCACGCTCAATGTTGATGTGCTCAGCGAATAGGAATAGCCCATGTTGGGGCAGCCGGGCCTGCCAGGATAGGCTGCACACACATCTGGACGGCTTGATCCGTAGGTTGCGGTCCCCACTACCGTTCCGTCCACCTGGACCTGCACACTGCTGATCGCCGTCCCCACCGCCAGGGCGTTGTCCACTGCCCACCCTGAAACGTTGACGATCCCTGATACGGTTGACCCTTGGGTCGGCGCATCAATAAAAACGGCTGGCGGCGTGGCTTGCACAGTCACGGTGACGCTATAGGAGCCGGTGAGTGGAGTTGCGTCGCTGTCAGTGGCCGTCACCATGAGGGTGTGAGTGCCCGCAGTCAATGTGGACGTGTTCAGGGAATAGGAATAACCCACGTTGGGACAGCCGGGCCGGCCGGGAGCGCAGCGTCCGAACTTTTTTTGTAAAGGTTGTCGGCGGCAACGGTGGGAGCGAATGGCCCTGGTATTCACAAATTGCGCCTGGTACTTGCAAACGCGCCGGGGCCGTGATCTATTAGCCGCCCAATATAGTCAGGAGCGTTCCATGCGATCCTTGCGAGGTCCCGCCCGAGCCGCACTGCAGCTGGCCATCCTCTTGGCATGCTTTGGTTTCGGCAGCGGAGTTGCGCGCGCCGAGAGCATAACTTACACGTTTACGGGGGTAGGTTCGTTTACCGGCACGGACTTCAGTTACACATCACCCTCGGGTTTCCTGTCGTCTCCCACCGGCATACTCACGGTGAATCCGGGAGGTGTAGTGGTTGCGTCAATCGGCCTCTCTGGGAGTGTGTCTTTAGCGGATTTCTATCTCCTTCCCGACGTGTCCCTCCCTTCATACGACGTTCTCGCTCTGGATTACAGCCCCGGCGCTCCAATAGGAGACCCCGGCTTTATTGTGATCGATCCCCTCTACCTCTATTCTATTGGCGTCCAGCCGGTCGACTCGCCTTCGCAACAAATTCCCGGCGTGTTTCTGTATTTGACCATCGAACCCACTCCTGTCGCCGAACCGAGTTCGCTCAGCTTGTTGCTGCCGGGAATAGTGGGACTGTGTCTTTTGACGGCAGTGTACAAAGCTTTCGGGCCCCCAAAGCACAGCGGGTGAACGCACGCAGCTCCCGATAAGGCCCGCCATGCGGCACGCATATGCGTTCCTCAGCGCCGTACTAGAGTTTTCGTCGTGAATGCAGCACCTTCTCGTTTTCTCTCCATTGCTAGGTGCGTAATCTTCCAATCGGCCTCTATCATTTTGCCGACGAACAACGATTGGTTCGCGACTCGTGTCTCAATACGATCATCACCCATGGTCGTCCACGCGCGATCTCAGGAGCGATCCTCTTTGGATTAGCAATTCATTATGCATTGACTGAGAGAGGCGCAAGGGGGGTCGATTTGGCAAGAAATGGGTAGAGAACTGGGAAAAGAAATACAGCGAGGGCCGTGGCCGGTTCGGAACATTATTCTTGGAAGTCATCAGACAAGCACGGGGATATCTGGAGGCAATTGGAACCCACCTGCAAAAGCCTGTCGATAGCTATTATCGGTTCGTCGGCGCGTTGAACCCGGAGACGAAAGGCTCCGGTTTAGCGACTGTATGCGCTGCAATTGGGGTTTTCGTGTTTACCGGAGATGATCCAGAGCATTCAATTTATACGTCAGCGAACTTGATCGGAAGTGATACAGACACAATAGCCTCGTTTGTTGGTACTTTGCTCGGCGCGCGGTACGGCCTGCAGGCCGTGCCTACCCATTTAGCAGCAAGAATTCAGGATAAAGAATATCTGATCAAGGTTGCGAACCGGCTCTATGGACTCGCTACAGGTGCACCCGCCGAGCATGTTGCTGTTTGCAAATCAATCGACAGAGAGGATGCTTTCCTCAGAATATTGGCTTGGGAAATAGGCTTACACGAGATGTTTTGGGATGCAATCGGTGTTGGAGGAGATGTCGTCCACCCCGCTCTGGGTCGTGGCACCATTAAGACGAAGATCGTGGTCGAGATTGCGAGAGAGGGCTTTGAGGCTAAGTTGATAAGGATTAATTTCGACTGTGGGCAGTCTTGTGCTTTTCATTCAAGAGTTGAAAGGAATCAGACCGTATTGGAAAGCCTTGGAAAGCAAGTCGAGAGCGCGTTGCAATAAACTCATGGACATTGCGTCGGACTTTGCGTTGGTTGCGCGGAAACAATCCTTCTTCACGCCACAAACGTCGCGTGGGTGAAAGCTGCGCGACCCTTGACGGCTTATGGCAGTTAAGACCCTAGGCAGAAACCATACGTCGCTTTAAAAGAAACAGGGCGCCAAAACCCAGGCCTGCCAGAACAAAGAGGGAGGGCTCAGGAGCGGGTACGGGATCTCCCGCTCCGTTTGATGCGGTCAGAGCCACAAGCGTATCCATAACTTCTCCACTGTAATTCAGGCCCGACAAGGCCAAATTAAGGTTAATTTCGCTAAGAGATCCCGCCGTTACACTTCCAGGATCAATCAGTGAGTTGAGCGTGACAGCGGTCAGATCGGCACTAAATGTGCTGGTGTATGTGCTGATCCCCAGCCCTTGCCCAGCTGTATTGTACAGAAAGTTGCCGCTTAGCAACGTCTGCCCCCCATCGCCGTCAATAGTTATCGTGCCGGTTGAGAACAGAGCGCTACAGGTGGCCCCACCACACAAAGTAACATTGTACGCGGAGGCAGTAACATTCATGGTTCCATCCGTGATAGCGACCGAGGATCCTCCGTTTATGCTGAAACCGCTGATGTTAGCATCCGAAATCTGAAACGTATTGCCAATAAATGTGGCAGATCCGCCAGTGCCGCCGGTAATCTCAATTGAATCGGCAAAACCCGAAATTGGAATCAGTAGACCAGCAAGCAAGACAGGAACCAACGCCATTTTTATCCGCACTTAGCCCTCCGGGGCCCTCAGTCGTCGTGTATGGAGCATTTTTGGTGCCATTTTTGCGCGCATCTAAGTTGTTTCATATCAGTAAGAAAAAAGAGCAGATTTGAGGCCGGCGGCACCGCTCAGGAACTCGCCGGATGAGATGCTGCAACAACTTGCCGTATCGACTTATCGAGAGTTGGCAGGACGCGCAATGAAGAGACCACGACGATCAAATAGGCCAACCGAGTCGAACACGCAATTGAGACCAGCCGCTCCCATATACGCTGCCATTTGTGTTTTTGGCACTAACGCCAAACGATGAATTTCTTCTGCCTTCCTGACACCACTTGCTGTGCCTATTAAATAATGGAAGTGAATGACAGAAGTCGCATCTTGCTTCACGATTGTTGCAAAGGTTTTCGCTATGCCGCCATTGTGGACTTGAGCCTCCCGTTACGCCCTCCCGATACTGTCTAATGGTTTCAGCAGCTTAGAGAATAAGAAAGCGCTTGGCCTATTGGCAGACTATGTGCTCCGCTATCAGCGTCTTTGGATATTTAGCTTGGGGCCAGTTGAGTAGGAACTTATTCGACGTGGATCGTCCTCAAGGGAACCGGGAGATGTGTCGTCCCACAGTTAGGTCTATGAGAAAGCTAATCTCGCCTCTGCTTTGTACTCCTCTCCACCTATTTCCGGAGTAGGTTTCCTTGGGGTTAGCGTGAACTAGCGGTTCTTGCTCACCCCTGGTTTCGAGGTGTGGTCGCTCGGCTATGTCGGGTGTTCCCTTCCCAGCCCGCGGCAGTTTTCAAACAAAGCATGATCTAAGGAGAATCTTCGATGCTCGGCGGCCAGGGGTTCACACGTTGGTGGATGCGAGCAATCACGTCACTGGTGCTCGCAGCGGCATTACCAGTGGGCATAGCTCACGCGCAAAGGTTCGGACGCGCGCCGAGCATCACCAGCCTCAGTCCGAGTTCAGGGCCGGCGGACACGTCAGTGACAATCACCGGGGCGAACTTCGGGTCCACGCAAGGGACCAGCACGATCACGTTCAACGGAACAGTGGCCACACCGACGAACTGGAGCGCATCCAGCATCGTAGCTCCTGTGCCCGCCGGCGCCACCTCCGGCAACGTGGTTGTGACCGTCGGCGGACAAGCGAGCAACGGTGACGGCTTCACAGTGATCGCAGCGGCTCCCACGATCTCCAACCTCAGTCCGAGTTCCGGGCCGGTGGGCACAGCGGTGACAGTCACGGGGACCAACTTCGGGTCCACGCAGGGCAGCAGCACGGTGACATTCAACGGAACCGTGGCCACACCGACGAGCTGGAGTGCATCCAGCATCGTAGCTCCCGTGCCAGTTGGCGCGACGACAGGAAATGTCGTTGTGACCGTCGGCGGGGTAGCCAGTAACAGCATCGGCTTCACGGTCGCTGCCCCTGGCACGATCTCCTTCCGACAGGTCAACTCGACCAACCCGCAGACTCCTCAAAGCACCGCGACGGTCGCTTATACCGCCGCTCAAACGGGGGGAGATTTGAATGTGGTCGTGGTGGGTTGGAACAATTCCACTGCCACGATCAGTTCGGTTGCCGATTCCGCGGGCAATACCTATTTGCTGGCGGTGGGGCCCACCGTGCAGACCGGCACAGCCACACAGGCCATCTATTATGCCAAGAACATTGTTGCGGCCACGGCAAATACCAATAGTGTGACCGTAACCTTCAGCACGGCAGCGAACTATCCGGACATTCGCATCGCCGAATATGCTGGCCTGGATCCCTCCAACCCCCTGGACGTGTCGGCTGCGGCGCAGGATACATCCACATCCAGCAACAGCGGTGCGGTAACGACCACCAACGCCAACGATCTCCTGGTGGGCGCAAACTTGGTGCAGTCGGTGACCACGGCTGCTGGAACCGGATATACCAGCCGGGTGATTACTACTCCTAGCGGAGACATTCTCGAAGATCAGGTTGTGGCGACAGCGGGAAGCTACAGCGCGACGGCTACGATATCGCCCTCCGCTGCATGGATTATGCAAATGGTTGCCTTTCGCGGTGCCAGCAGTGGCGCGGGGGCGCCACCGAGCATTACGAGCGTGAGTCCGAGTTCCGGGCCGGTGGGCACAGCGGTGACAGTCACGGGGACCAACTTCGGGTCCACGCAGGGCAGCAGCACGGTGACATTCAACGGAACCGTGGCCACACCGACGAGCTGGAGTGCATCCAGCATCGTAGCTCCCGTGCCAGTTGGCGCGACGACAGGAAATGTCGTTGTGACCGTCGGCGGGGTAGCCAGTAACAGCATCGGCTTCACGGTCGCTGCCCCTGGCACGATCTCCTTCCGACAGGTCAACTCGACCAACCCGCAGACTCCTCAAAGCACCGCGACGGTCGCTTATACCGCCGCTCAAACGGGGGGAGATTTGAATGTGGTCGTGGTGGGTTGGAACAATTCCACTGCCACGATCAGTTCGGTTGCCGATTCCGCGGGCAATACCTATTTGCTGGCGGTGGGGCCCACCGTGCAGACCGGCACAGCCACACAGGCCATCTATTATGCCAAGAACATTGTTGCGGCCACGGCAAATACCAATAGTGTGACCGTAACCTTCAGCACGGCAGCGAACTATCCGGACATTCGCATCGCCGAATATGCTGGCCTGGATCCCTCCAACCCCCTGGACGTGTCGGCTGCGGCGCAGGATACATCCACATCCAGCAACAGCGGTGCGGTAACGACCACCAACGCCAACGATCTCCTGGTGGGCGCAAACTTGGTGCAGTCGGTGACCACGGCTGCTGGAACCGGATATACCAGCCGGGTGATTACTACTCCTAGCGGAGACATTCTCGAAGATCAGGTTGTGGCGACAGCGGGAAGCTACAGCGCGACGGCTACGATATCGCCCTCCGCTGCATGGATTATGCAAATGGTTGCCTTTCGCGGTGCCAGCAGTGGCGCGGGGGCGCCACCGAGCATTACGAGCGTGAGTCCGAGTTCCGGGCCGGTGGGCACAGCGGTGACAGTCACGGGGACCAACTTCGGGTCCACGCA